>ERZ1673741.1707-NODE-1707-length-17455-cov-5.246322_pt1 | contig 17455 bp, 14 predicted proteins | sample MGYA00580209_ERZ1673741 | MGnify/ENA primary metagenome ERZ1673741 (study PRJEB41218, sample SAMN15661754) | gut metagenome | host: Homo sapiens | place: Canada: London | collected 2015-08-20/2019-03-30 | study: EMG produced TPA metagenomics assembly of... | reverse complement strand
GTCCCGAATCCCCTTTTCGTCTTTCTTAGACGTGGGCTTGACATCCTCTTGCACTTCCCCCGGTTCCGAGCCATCCACCGGATATGCCTCATCGTCGGCAAAATCCTCATCTTTTGTTGCCGGCTGTTCGTCGTTAAACGGATTCGGCTCAACGTCGTCGATCTCTATAAGAACGGGTTTCTTTCCCGTCGGCGCAGGCTGTTCAATTTCTTCCCCGAAAAGCTTTAAAAGTTCTTCCGTTTCGCTGTCGTCATGTACAGGTACTACGTCCGCCGTTTCCCTCTGTTCGAGAGCTTCGGCGTGGGATAAAACATAAATCGGTTCCTTTCCGTCCTCTGCAAGGATAACGCCGTGTTTTTCAAGAATCTTTTCGATATATGTATCCGATGCAAAGTACGGAAAACCGCACATGGGAACGCGCTCCGGCAGACCGACTTCACGGCTCGTAAGCGTAAGATCGAGTTCTTCGGCAACTATACAAGCGTTTTCGCCCATCGCCTCCCAAAAATCACCCACTTGTAAAAGCACGATTGCCTGCGAGTTTTGTTTTTGCGCATCAAGATAACGGCGATAAATCGGACTGACCGCCGCTCCCTGTTCATAAGTCTCTTCCCGATTTGATATTTCTTTCGTTTTTAACGGGTATCTGAACGGCTCTCCGCCTCTTACAGCAGTTGTATTAAATACCAACGGGTTTTGCGATAGTATTTCTTTGAGCGCGCCGTTCGCCAATTCGTCATATGTAGCATAATCCTCCTCGGTATATTGCCCGCTTACAAGATATTGCTCTTGCGGAAATGGATGGGGTTTGCCGTAAAGCAAATAGAATACCTTCGGTCTATTTGTTGCATAGATTAAACTGCCGTCTGAATTGTCATATTTGCCCGTATCTTCATCAAAATTTTCTTCTTTTCCGACATAAATGCGCTCTTCATCGTCCTCTTTATTAGAGAGGACATAGTAAGAGTGTTGAGCCATATGAACAAATTGTTTCGTTTGAATTATTTTATCCGCCTGTTTAACGGAAATACCGGAAATACTCGGCTCGTCCGATACCGTTTCTTCATCTGCGTCTTCTATAATCCGAATTTCCGCGCGTTTTAACGCATAGGCTTCTTCCAACGTCCGCACGAGCATATCCAAACGGATATAAATCTCTTTAACTAACTCCGCGTTATCACGATATGCATATGGCAAACCGTGCAAACGGATGTTCTCCGTTCTCGGAAAACCAGTCTTGCAATATAACGAATACGCGATTCCTTCCGCCAACAATCCGTCATACTGTTCGTCGCCGATAAGTTCACCCTGCTTTTCCAAATAGGTATATACGCCATTATGAATCTTGCGGTAATCGCTCCGCCCGTCCTCTCCGTACAGCGCTATGTCTGTGCCGTTCAGCTCGTCCAAGCCTATGAGAATATGTTTCAGCGGCAGGATCGGGCGCTGATACCGCCAATCGCCGTATGTATCGTTTGCGTCGAATACAAACTGCTTATAGCTGTCATGATCGTAAAAGGAGATACTTTTTCTGCCCTTTATGACACGTCTTCCCATCGCGTTCCATTCTTCCAGCGTGTTGCAGACAGTTGCATCCGGGCGCTCTATAATGATCTGGCAGGCATCGTGCAGATTGATGTACTCGTTTTGCGCGATAAACCTGTAAAAGTTTTTAAGCTGTTCGCCTCTTTCGAGCATTGCCGCGATCTTTGCATTACGTTCTGATAAACGACTGTTCATTCAGCCCTCCCACTATCGAACACCTCTTTATATATCCGCCGTCGCATTTGCAGCGTCGGGAAGTACAGAACTCGGAATGCCGCTTTTGCCTTCATCAATTTAACGAGGCACCGTATTTGATATTCATTGAATTTTTCATGTTCACGCAACTTTCTTTTGAAATTTTCTGTCGATAAACCGAGCTTGCGCGCTACATACGGCTGCGTATAGCCATGAGCATATATCCATCGTTTCAAACATCGCTTTTTCAAAGAATATCCCATATCTTTTATTGGCATCATAAGCGCCCTTTTTCTATCAGCGCCCTACTCTCTTCGACCGGCAGATTTCTGATCAGCCATTTTTTGATAAGTCTGATTTCCTGCTCTTCACAGGCTTCCCGAATAAACTCATCCTCTGAACAGTCATTTTCGTAACAGAAGCGGTCTATCACGGAATCCTCTTGTCCTGTATGGCTGATACACCTGACGAAAACGCCTTCCCCCGGTAAAGCGCCTATAATCTTTATTCTTTTGTCTCCATGATATTCGTGATGGTCTTTTATGATGGCAACCTGTTCTTTTGTCAGCTTCGGAGCGCCTAATTTCTTGATGAATTCTTTGACTTTATTTATCGGCATATTTCTCTTTTCCTTTTTCTGTTTTGGGGCTGCTACCTAACCCCTTCACTTAATAGCCACGAAAATCGCGTTTTTTGGGGGTATCAACTTAAAAATTTTTTCAACTTTTTTTTCGCCGCGGTGTAATGCTCATATACTGTGTATAGATTCAAGCCCATTTCTTCGGAGATTTCACGAAATGTTTTACACTTCAGAACATGGAGTTTCAGAATGTACAGCTGTTTTTCTGTTAAGATTTTCAACGCCTTATAAAGTTTGGCGATTTCCTCTTTTCCTTCTACAATTTCCGCCACATCCGACTTTTCATCTATAAATTCGCATCCGCTCTCTATCGTTCTTTCCAATGACTGATGCCGCCTGCTTTCTCGCCGTTCAATGAGTTTCACTTTGTATTCTTCTACTATGTATTTGTGCTTTAATCCTTCATCGCCGTATTCTTCCAAAAGCCTTGCTGTTTCGTCGTCAAGCCAAACAGCTATGGTCTTTTCTTCGCCTTTGTGCATTATTTTTGTAGAAAATTTTTTCATTTTGGGAATCCTCCGATTTGATTTCTTTGAAAAAAATCGCGTTCGGAGGATTCGGCTGTCCGTCTGACCGGTTACATGGCAATTTGCCGCCTATACAGCAAAAACCGCCGACCGCGATGGATAAAACCTCGCGTTCGGCGGTTCTACGGCATGAAAAAAGAGCCCGGCTCTACAGATTACACCTCGCCTGTCGAAGTTTTATCTGTCTGCCGGGCTCCTCTCAACCTTCTCATTGAGTCCAACCCCATAACAAACGTCAGCAAAAGCGTACAACGACACCTTTTGCCCACTATATTCAATTGTCATTTATTGGGTTTTTATATATACTTCTTTCCGTTATCCCGCCGCAGATTGTCTGCCCTCAGGCGGCAACGGCTTATCCGATATGCGCATATCCTCGTCGCCAACTACTACCGAAATCAGCTTCCCGCATTTCGGACACTCCAGCTCCACGATCGTGCCGCTTTCCGCTCGGCCCAATTTCCTGCCGCATTTGTTGCACATGATGTACTTTATCATTCTCTGCCTCCTGACCTTCCTTCCTTTTTTATCTCTCTGCGTCATTTCAGGAGCTTCCATACCGCTACAGCTACGCCCATGATGTCCGCTTCGTCCGTTATGATGTCCTCCATATACCGGTTCTCCGGATGCAATCGTATCTTCCGGCTTTCTTCGTCCCGATAAAACCGTTTCAGCGTCGCACGGCTGCCTTCTCCGGTTTCGTCATCCGTCAATACCGCCGCGATCTCTCCGTTCTCCGCCGTATCCTGCCTGCGGATAAATACTATATCCCCGTCCTCTATCCCCGCCTCCGTCATGCTGTCCCCGTCCGCTATCAGTCCGAAATATTCCCCCTCCCCCATAAAACTATGGCTTATGGGAATATACGTTTCTATATCCTCCAAGGCGATCTTCGGCTTTCCGCACGCGATGCTTCCCAGAACCGGAATCCAATCCGGCGCGTCCACCCGCTCCCGCGGCACGATCTGATTGCGTCCGTATTTCTCGATATATCCCTCTTCCTCCAACCGCACCAGAAACTTATGCGCCGTACTCCTCGCACAATGCACTCCGTCCGCTATCTCGCCCGTTGAAGGACAGACTCCGTACTCTCGGATATACCTTTTAATGTATTCGTATATCTCTAACTTCTTCTCCTCGTTCCTCGGCTTCATTCGCTCCTCCTCGGCTCGTATTACCGCGAACCTAAATTCGTAAACGTATTATATCACGAACATATGTTTGATTGCAAGCGTTTCAATGTCGATAAAACGACACTGAACCGCTTTTTTGGAAAAAATTTCCTCTCCCGTGACTTTCGGGAGAGGGATAATTCAATAGGCTGCTTTGATTTCCCGTATGTATTCCCCAAACTGCTTTTGCACGAAATCCGGGGATACGATTCTCACTTTCCCACGGCTTCCCGCCACCCAGCCAAAAAACGTCGGGCTGATCTGTACCGTTACCGTAACGGTATAGGCTGTTTCGGCTGTCCCTTCTATATGTACTTCCTCACCGAACCGGTCATAGATCTCGTCCAGAAACGATGGAAGAAAGCATAGTTTTACTTCCTCCCGCTCGCCGCCGAACATGGAAAACGCTTCTCTTCTGTAACGCTCCGCGTCAAAACCTTTATACTCCTCGCGCTCTGTTATCCTGCGGGCCGCCTTCCTTACATCCTCCATCCGGTCTATCCGGTACGTTGCCGTCCCTTCATGCGTATCGTCATAGCAAAGCAGATAATAATTGTCATGGCTCCAGACCATGACAATGGGATTGACGGTATATCGCTTTCCCTCTCTCCGATAGATCTTCTGTTTATGCGCATTCAGAGAATAATATAGGAAAGATATTTGCTTTCTTTCTTCTATCGCCCGTTCGATGACGTCTATGCTGTACAGGATATGACGATTGCTGCGTTTCGGCTCGTCGCAGACGATAAGGTGTTTCGGGGATTTATCTGCCGGGCGTACGCCTGAAAGATCGGCAAGTTTTCCGAGCAAGCGCTCTTTCTGTTCCTTTGTCAGTTTCGACGCCCGCACCACGTCCGCAAGCATTATCGCTTCCGCTTTGTCGAACGGCCGCTGCGCCACATAATAATAGTAATATTTCTTCTTATAGGACAATACTTCATAGCCGTATTCGTTCAATAGGGCTATATCCGAAGGAATCACCCGACGCGACACAGTCAATCCGCGGGCTTGAAGCTCTTTGAGCAAATCATCTGCGTGCATCGGGTGTGTTTCGTCTGTTTGATGGCTCAATATGTCATACAACACAAGTAATCTGATTTTCTGATCTGTTTTTCGGGACATTCTTTTTCACCATTTTCCAATATACTTCCGTTCGCTTCAGACCTTTATTGTCTTCTCTCACCAATCGGTTCAGCGCGTCATATTCGTAGCGGATTTTCATCTTTCCGTTTTCATATACTTTCGTTATATTCCCCATCCCGTCATACGCGTACCGGACATTTTCCGTCATTCCGTATGCTCCGGTATTCCTGTCTCCGTAATACATACTCGCCGGCATGTTTGTCGCATGATCTCCTACTTTCCGATAATAGTAATTCTCGCTCACCAGCGTCACTGCTTCCGATTCCGTTCCGTTTATTCCCACGCAAATTACGTTATAAAAATCACGGAATACTCTTATAGGAGTTTCCGTGATTTTTATCGTTTTCTAATAAAAACAAAAAACTTCTTGTCTGACTAATTGTCCAACTATTGTATATTTTTAGTACCTCTTTGCCGTCTTCTTTCGTTTCAACGGACAGATGTTCTTTGTCTATCAACTTTATTCATTCACTCATCTCTCAATCCACAAAAGCGCGCGAGGCTCAACAACAACCTCTTCGCGATTTCCCGCAAAATCATAAAATGCGGTGCATTGCTCTTGATTGCTGTTATTTACGATCGCGTATTTTTTCTGCAGAGGATAATAATGGCACTCCGTATAAACGTTATCGCAAAACGCTTTTTTCAACATATTTTCTTTATGTGCCGCCCACAGCATCGTTCGATACAGCGTACGCGCGTTTTGCGAATTGTATCTCAACCCGGCAAGATAAACGGCGCGTCCCGAGCCGAATTCGTTCGTGGCAAATCTGATGTGTCCGCAATTAACTCCGCTTTCAAAATTCTTTTCGAAAGCAATATCGAGAACTTTCGCGCCGTCGTTTGCGTACACATGCCTCAAATCGTTAGCATAATCAATCGGCTCTTTTACGTCGTGCATAATAAAATCGTTTTTCACCGCAATTGTATTGTATTTATGAAATGCGAGCGAAAATCCCATTTCGCGATCTACGCCGAGTACGTCCGACAATTGAAAATATTTACCTTGAAACGCCGTAGCGCTCGGTTCGCCCACACCGATGAAAGCGCCGCCGCCATATACGTAGCTTCTCACCGATTCCGTTAAACGAGGGTTTTTCCAACACTCGCCGCCCGAAAACGAAGTATTTGCGTCGCCGCAATTAAACACAACGTCGTAATTTTTTAATGCTCCGTTTTCGGCTTCTTCAAAGCCGATGAAGTCGATTTGTACAGGCAATCCCGCCAAAATTTCCAAAATACCAAGAAAAGGCGCCGTACGTTGATACGGGGAATCCTGACACATCATATACGTCATCCAGCTTTTTTCCTTGCCCCAAAAACTCAGAATCGCAACTTTTAAAAACGTGTATTGCTCGCCCTTGCTCACCACGCCGTAAATTGCACGGAATTCGTCGCAAACTTTTTCCACGTTTTCGCAAAACTTCGGCAATTTCGAAGCTAAACTTAAATAGCCGCCGAAACCGATTCTGTCTACGAGTTTACACATCAATGCGCGCCTTTCCGTAATCCAATTATTCAATAAGGCGTTCGTAGCCACGGTATCGTCGTTTAACGTATCTGGAAAGAAGTAGGGCATCAAGCGGATTTCGCGGTATTTCACGTTTTCGATATCGCTGACCGCTCTCACCGTACAACCTGAAGAAACACTTCCCACCACGGCATCCAACTTCATCAACGGAAAGTATTTTCCGTAAGGCTCCGCGCCAATCCAATTATCTCCCCAAAACATCATCGCTTCCTTACCGGAAGCATGCACGAGTTCGATCAGTTCCGCCGCCTTTTCAGAAACGAATTTTTGCACCAGATCCGTATAATCCGAATATTGTTTCGACGGAATAAGAAAATGATTCGAGTAATATCCTTCCGTTACGATATCTTCTAGCGTAATATCGTAGCCGTATGTTTTTTTGAACAGCTCAAACATAGCGGGACTTGCGGACATAGCGTAATTATACCAATCGAAAAGCTTGCCTTTACTGCCAGTAAAATACAGCAAAAAGAAATGATAAAAGAACGTTGTGAATCGCACTACGCTCACTTCGTCGTTTTCTTTCAGCCATTTTTTAAGATCGTTTTTGATTTTATCGAAAACTTCGGGATAAATCGGATCGTAATCACGGTCTTTCGTTTTCGTCCAGCCGTTTGCCGTATAATTATAAATCTGCGTGGCATCCCACAAGTTATAACCGAAAAAATTTACGGTATATTCGTGCATCGGTTTAGTATTCTTCACCAGAACAACGTTGTTTCCGAGATATTCCCAATCGTGCGTTTCTTTGCCTTCCGTACGGTCGAATACCTGCCAGAATCGCTTGTAACAATAGGGATTCACTTTAATTTGTCTGTCGAAAAAACCGTTTAACAAATCGATTGTCAATTCGTTTCCGACGGCGGTTTTGCGATCTGTAATCAAAGCGATATTTTGCATATATTCGTCGCTTTTATATGCAAAATCGTTATCGCCACGCGCCACGAAATAGGTTTTATAAACTTTTTTCGCAAGTTTCGAAACGCCGACGGGCAGTTCGGTGCCGTCGCAATCTCTCACCGCGTCTGCCCCCCATCGCTCTATAAATTTTTTAGTTCCTTCTACGTAATTCGCATCTGTGGGGATTGTAAGTCTGCCTTGTTTCATTATTATGCCCTCATGCCTTATTTACCGAGCCGAATAAAGCCATTTTATGCTTTACGGCTTCTTTTATATATTCTACCTTTAAATTCCGCGTTTCGAGATAGCCGAGTTTTTTCTCTTCGCCGTCTTTCATCGCGCGTTCGCCCGCAAGACATAAATCGGTAAATATGTTTACTTTCGCAATTCCGTTGCGAATGGTATTTTTAAAATCGTCGTCGCTTAGTCCGCTTCCGCCGTGCAGTACGAGAGGAACTTTTACCGTGCTGCTTATTTCTTTAAGCCTTTCTATATTGAGCATGGGTTTCTTTTTATAAACTCCGTGAGCAGAGCCTATCGCAACTGCCAGAGCGTCTACGCCCGTAGCATCCAAATACGCTTTCGCCTCTTCGGGAGTGGTATACATATCGGTAAGCAGATTATCTTCTTTCGCCGCTTCGCCTACGTGTCCTATTTCGCCCTCTACCGTCGCGCCGAATGCGTGCGCTATCTTTACCATTTCACGTGTTTCGGCAATGTTTTGTTCGTAAGGTTTAGCCGAACCGTCAAACATTATCGACGAAAACCCGAGTTTCAACGCCTCTATACACCTGTCGAAAGTAAGACCGTGGTCGTAATGCACCACTACGGGAACGCTTGCGCGCTTCGCCGCCGCAATCACGCTCGGCGCGATCAGTTTCAATTCGCCGTACGGCAACAACACTTCCGCCGTGCCTAAAATCACGGGCGAATTGCTCTCTTCCGCCGCTTCGATCACCGCCTGCAACATATCCGTATCGGTGGTATTGAACAGCCCCACCGCATATTTCTCTTTCTGCGCTTTTTTCAGTACTTCATTCAGATTGACTAACATTTTTTACCTTCTTTTAAAGTTTTTCGTGATTTCGTAAATCTCGCTTTTCGTCTTTACGCCGTCCGTAGCGTTGGCTTGCAGTATGCTTGCCGCCGCGGCGCGTATCCCCGTTTCCAACACCTGCTCGGGCGCGGCGTTTTCGTATATCTCGGTTAATACCCCCGCGCAAAACGCGTCACCCGCGCCGGTTTTACCTTTAAAAAGTTCGTCGGGGACTATAAGCGAATTTATTTCGGCGTAACTTTCACCTAAGAAACAAGCCTTTTCCGCTTTATGGATAATAACGCCCTCTTTAACGCCCATAGTCTTTAATTCTTCCGCTAAAAGGCGCAAATCGTCGGTATTATCCGACTTGCAAAGCGCGGCTGCCTCGAGTTCGTTTATTATAAGATAATCGACAAACGGCAGACAGGGAAGGACTTTTTCGTAAGCGTCCACGGTAGAACTCACTAAGTCTATGGACGTCTTTATCCCGCGTTTTTTAAGTTCGCGCAATATCTTTACGCCGTCGCCGTTATCGACTTTTTCAAGTAGCAAAAAATACCCCAAATGAAATATCTTTGCGGTTATTTTGTCAAAGTCTATATCGTCGTAACCGAAATCCGCGCTCGCGCCCGCGTAAGTAAAAAACGTGCGTTCGCCGCCTTCGATGCTCATAGCCTGCGTAAAACTCGTGCCGAGCGTTTCGGCTCTTTTTATCCCGTCGGCGTTCACCCCGTTACGGCGGAGAGCGTCAAGTAAAAACGCGGCTTTATCGTCTTTACCCACTTTACCGTAAGCATAAACGCTTAAATCGGGGGCTATTCTTTTTATATCCACTCCGACGTTGGGAACGAGTCCGCCCACGGAGCGATTAACGCCGTAAACTTGCGTTAATCGCCCCATAGCGGGGTATTCTTTAATTATATTTATCTCGTCTACGAGTGCCGAACCCGCAACCGCTATGCCGTTCATCTCAGTTCGCGTCGGGGCAAAGCGGACCCGCAAGTTCTTTCAGATAAAAAAGCTTTCCGGGGAGCGTGGGAATATAGCTTGACGTAACGAACCGCGTGGGGCGATAGCGAAGCGTCATCCAGAAGCTCATTCCCTGCCATTGCATTCCACGGGAAAGCGCGCCGTCCGCGCCGCCGATCGCGTAGTCCGCGGAAAACATCAGTTTCGGACCGATCGTGTTCGCGCGGCACGGCACAAGCGACGTGCGGCTTCGGAACGACGTGATCGCGTTCTGCTCGATCGTCAGCGGGTGCAGTTTCACCCCCACCCGATACGGCTGTTTCAGCCATTCTTCGTCCGAAGAAAATTCCGCGCCGATCATCGGCTCCCAGAACGCAATATGGCACATTCTGCCGATGCCGTACACAAGCACCAGCTTCGCGCCGTCCGCTTTCAGCTTCGCGATCTTTTCGGGATACGTGGGCAGATTATCTTTCAGCGCGAAATTTCTGTGCGATACAGGCACGGTGTTTTTGCCGAGCGGGTTATAAAACGCGTTTTCCATCGCGCTTTGAAACGATGCTTCGCCCGTGATCGTGTTCCCTTCGCCGTCCGCCCATTCGTCCATATTGAAACACCACACGTTTTCGCAAGATTCGTTCCATTCCTTTAAGAAATACACCGCCCATTTGTACATTCCCATCGGTCCGACGGGCAGAATAAACGCGATTTTCCGCTTCTCCGCGTTCGCTTTGCGTATCTCGTTCGCGATTTCGTGCCCCATTTTCACGTCGAATTCCGCTACGTCTTTGCACTCGATCGGCGTGAAATCTTTGTTCCAGAAATCCTGCCGCTCGCCTACGCTTTCGGGCGCGTTCGCACAGCATTTGTCTATCTTCTCGAAATCCCACCCTTCGGGGTAAAATCCTTCCAGCAAACTTCCTTTCACCGTTGAATTGAAATCCATTTTTCCTTTCTCCTCGTTTTTTTATTACTACGGCAACAACCGCTTGGTTGTGCCTTTTAAGTATACCTGACATTGACGGAAACCTTCCGCATACGCCGCGCCGCATTGATAGCCGCGATACCTGCTGCACGTGCGCACCATATCCGCAAAATCGATTCCGTCGTGTTCTCTCATCCATACAAGCTGACTTTCGTGGCATTCGAGCATTTTTATCTTTAAGTCGATTTCGTCCGATATATCTACGAATTCCGTGGGATTGAAATTCACGCCCGCAAGCGTATCCATATAATATATCGGCACTAATTTCGCCGCTTTTTCGCCACCGCATTTGTAGTTCGGAAGTGTTGCCGTAAAGCTCGCGTCGAATACCAGCCGCGATACCGCCGTGTGATCCGGCATATAATCGTCCGGGTTGTGCGTGATGATAAAATCGGGCTGCGCGTACTTGATCACTTCCACCATTTTATCCCGCGCCGCCTTGTTGTTATCGAAAATGTCGAGATCGTTGAACATTCCCCCGATCACTTCGATCCCCGCTAAACTTCCCGCCCTTTCCGCTTCCTTTTTCCTTATCTTCGTCAGCTCGTCCGGCGGTATGATCACATGTCCTAAATTTCCCGTGGAAGCGTGGCAGACGATGACTTTATCTCCGCGCTTTACGCATTTTGCAAGCGTGCCGCTGCACGCGATTTCTATGTCATCGGGGTGCGCCCCGATTGCCAATACTCGCATTTCTTTCTATCCTCTCTTTTAATTAATATTTTAAAATCATATAGTCGAAAATCAACGATATAAAACTTTAACGCTATAAATTTCGCCGCACTTCGCAACGGGCAAAACGTTTCCGCAAATCGGCTCGCCGTTCACGAAAACCTTGTTCTCTTCGCCGCGTTTTAATTCGATTTCATACGTTGCGCCGCGGAAAAATCGCGTAACTTTCGCGCCGTTCCACAACTTTGGAAAACACGGTTTTATTTCAAGTCCGCCCTTTACCGCTTTTACTCCGAAAATATATTCCGTAATCGCGCGGTACAGCCACCCCGCAGTCCCCGTCACCCAACTCATCGGCGCATAGCCGCTTAAATACTCGTTTTCGGGACCGATATACATATTACTGAACGCATACGGTTCTGCGCCGTTGTCTGAGTTTTTCGGGTTATCGTAAGAAATCTTTTTCAGCGTTTCGTATGCGTTATCTCCTCTGCCGAGCAGACAGTCCGCTACGATTTTAAACGCAACGCCGTGATTATACACCGAGCCGTTTTCAATCAGCCCTTCTTTAAAATAAGAAACTCTGCCGATATGCTCCGTACCCTCTTTAAAAGACGGGGCGCACTGCACGTACCCGAAGTCGCACGATAGCCGCTTCTCTACCGCGTCCATATACTTTTCAAGCGTTTTTTTATCGAATGCGCCCGCAAGTACCGCCCACGTCTGCGGATTCAAATAAATCTTCGCATACTCGTTATCGTCCGCACCGATTTTTTCGTCGTAATCGTTATAGCCGTATAATAGATGATCGCCGTCCGCGCCGTACTTTTGCACCGCCGCTTTCAGTTCGTCGCGCCGATTTTCGTACTCGGATATAAGTTCGTTCTTACCGCAGAATTCAAGAATTTCTATATACTCGTTGTACGCTTTAATCGTTGCCAACGTCAGCCACACGCTTTCGCCTTTGCCCTGCAAACCCACGCCGTTCATGCTGTCGTTCCAGTCGCCGTGACGGAATAATATCAGCCCGCGTTTACCGCGCGAGGAATACAAATAATCCATTGCGCGCTTTACGTGGTCGAACACCGTATATTCTTCTTCAGTTCCGCGATACGGCAAAAATCCGCCCGGAGCGTACGCATTTTCGTAACTGTCGCCGTTTAAATAAGGTATCTTTTCTTCCAACACGGATAAATCGCCCGTTTCATACAAATACGCGAGTACGGTTGCCGGAATCCACGCCGCGCTGTCGTTATACGGCGCGGTGTAATCGGGCTCGAACATACGAATGGGGTTTCCGTCCTCGTATTGATGCTTCAATATTTCGGGAATACGTTTTCTCGCAAGCGCAGGATCGAGCGAAACGAACGCCGAAGTATCCTGCATTACGTCGCGGAAACCTCTGCCGTACAGCCTGCCCCAATCTTTACCGAGCGAAAGTTGTCGTTTCAGCCAGATGTTAGCAACGCTATTTACGTATTTATCGGGGCTATCCGCCAAAAATACTCCTATGCTCTGCCCGATTTTCTCTTTCTGCAACCGTAACTGTCGCGCGAATTCCGCCGCATTCGCAAACTTTTTCGCCGCGGTTACGCATTCTTCGTACGTTTTTGCAAAGCCGCACGCAAATGTAATTTCGATCTCTTCGCCGACGTTTAATTCTATGTCGTACCCGAACGCCCCAGCGTAGGCTTCTTCAAACGTAGAGCCTTTGCTACAAAGTTTTTCGTTTTCCACGCCCGCAGGGTGCGCGTAATCGTTGTACAGTCCCTTAAACGCGTTTTTCGTAACGGCGTAAGAATCCGCCGCGCGGTCGGCGGCAAAGTATGTTTTAATATATTCCGTTTCAAGTTTATAACCCGTGGTATCGTAATAAATACCGTTGAGAGTTTTATCGTAATCGGCTTGCGCGTACGCCTCGTGTCCGCCGTTTTCGGTTTTTGGTTGCGCGTAGAAATACAACTTGAGCCGCCGCCTTTTTTCGCCCGTTTCCGCGATTTTTACGTTAAATTGCACTACGTTGCCGCTCACGGGTACAAGCGTGGTAAATTTCGCGCGCATACCTTTATACTCGCTTATAACCTTTTGGTAACCAAGTCCCACGCGGCACTCGAATTTTTCGAACGGTAAGTTTTCGTAATTTCTGTTCGCCGCGTAATATTCGCCCGTTTCGACGTCCTTGATATACACGAGTTTTTCTCCGCCGTGAAGAGTCAGATTGCGCGTGCCGCCTTCGATTTCGCGCCGTTTGCCGTTTATCACGCTCCAGGACGTGCCGAACCCGAACTGATCGCACGCACATACGGACGTGTCGTTCCAGAGATAGTTCAGCCACTTGCGCCGAGGAAACATATCCGTGATTATATATTCTTTTTCGTTGTCGTCAAAATATCCGCCGTTCATTTGAATTCCTTTAGCCGAGGATTGTTATTTGCCCTGTTTATCGCCGTATTCAATCTTATAGAAATAGCTGAACACGCCGCCTGTCCAACCGAGCATTTCGGTCATTTCATGTTCCGTCTGCGTTGCCGCGCCGCCTTTTACGCCGTCGTATTTTTCCCACAAAGCACCTGTGCTTTCGTATGTTTTTGCAACATTGTCCATATACCTTGCGGCCACTACGGCGGCGTCGCTTTCAAGTCCGCACTTTTTTAAGCCTTCGTACGCAAGATAGTTATCGGGCGCCCAACTATTCGGGTATGCCCACTGATATACCGCTCCGTGCGTTTCGCACTTTTCCGTACTTGTGATTCCGTGCGCCGCAAAAAGTTTTTTCAACAGCGATTTTGCCGCGTTTTTATCGGAGATCATTCCCGTGACAAACGGCATAAATTGCCCCGAAAACGCAACGTTGTTCTGCTTGTTTTCGATATAATTATAATCGTGATAAGTTCCGTCCGCGTTAAGACAATATTTATCCATCAATTCTTTACGCTTTTTGTACGCCGCCTCATACGATCCTGCCTGTTCCGGCTCGAATAGTTCCGCCCATTCGGACAAGTCTTTTTCCAGTCCGTACAAATTAGCGTTTAAATCCACGGGAATCATATCCGCGCATTTATCGTGAAACCTCGGCGACCAATCCTGTCCCGATTCGGCTACGGCAACGTATTGTTCGGCTATTTTTGCCTTTTCGTCATCCGTCTTTTCCCACGTTACATGCAACCGCACCCTCGTGACGTAATCGTAATAAGCTATAAGTTTCTCTTTTGACAGCGGCAAATGAAAATGCCTGTTTAAGCCCAAAGAAGTCATCCTTTCGGTCTGCCAGAATTCATACTCCTTCTTCAAAAGGAAATATGCGTCTTTCAGCCACTCTTTATCGCCCGTAGCCTCATAGACGTCACGCACCATAAAATGCAGATACGGCGGCTGCGAACAATAGGTAGTGCCCGATTCGCTCCACGAATTCGGCACATAATCTTTTTGCGAAAGCATATACAACAAGTCGCCTGCGTTGTTTTTCGCCAAATCGATTTTTCCGTCCGCGAGCATTCCCTTATTCGTAAAAAACGTGTCCCAGTAATAAAGGCAACGGAACAACCCGTGTACGCACGGCGGCACAAAAGGGAATGGCAAATTCCATTCATAATTTTTATCCGTCGCGTCTACAACCGCGTTTTGCCAATTATTTGTAATATATTCGTGTGTTTTTCGAAAGCTTTCCTTCATCGGTTAATCTTCTTGAAATGCAGTCGCTATCTTATTTTCGGAAAGGGCAAAACGTCTACAATCTGTCTGTTTTTATAATTTCCGTCGGTAAAATCCGGAACTTCCACGGGCGCGCCGTTGTTTTTTATCGACTGCTCCGAAAGCGCGGTTACGCACATCATCGCACACGCCTCGTATACGTCTATCGGCATTTCATCTTTATTTTTCACCGCACGGAAAAAGTGTTTCAGCATGATGTAGTCCATTCCGCCGTGCCCCGATTTAAGCTGTTCTTCCGTAATCGTTTTCCAATCTTCGGGCAGATATTCCTCGTAGTCGTTCTGACTGTTCAGTGCGTCTTGTATCACGTTTTTCTCATGATCGAATTTATCGCCGTCGAGAATCACCGCTTTCAGCGTTTGAGAATAATACCCTTTCGTGCCGCTTACCGTAATTTCCCTGTCGTAAAGCCGTGGCAAAGTCGTATCGAGTTTCAGCGTGATAAGTTCGCCGTTTTCGCATTTAATAGCGGTAGTTACCACGTCCCCCTGCTTGAATTCGGTACCTTTCAGCACAGAAACCTCTTGGTGAGAATCGATATATTCGTTTAAACCGCGCGCTTTCGACGCCATCGCCGTAAGATATGTAAACTTATTGCCGCGCGTGATTCCGAGAAGTTTGACGATAGGTCCGAGTTCGTGAGTCGGATAATTTTCGCAATTATGATTTTTATATTCTTCAAGACGGTAATGTCCCTGCCGCAGCGCGACTTCGGTTATTTCGTTGCGCAAATCATGGCAATACGCGCCATGACAATAACAGATTTCGCCGAGTTTACCGTTACGCGTAAGCGAAGTTGCAAGCAGTTCGTCTTTATTATAACAGCAATTTTCAAGAAACATAAAAGGCGTTTTTGTTTTCTCGTATGACTGTACTAGTTTTCGCATATCGTCTAAATTATGCGTGCCGCCAACTTCTATGCCCACGGCGATTCCCTGTTCCATAGCCGCAAGCGCAACCTCTACGTGCGAAGCCCAGCTTGTTGAAACAATCACCGCATCTACGCCGCTACGTAACACTTCGCTAAAATCAGTGGTTTTAAGCGGTTCTCCCTGCCCTGCTTTTATCACTTTTTCGGCGGCAAACTCCACGCGTTCCGCGTGCAAATCGCACAACGCCGTTACAAGTACGTCAGAATTATTTAAAATATTGCCGAGCAACCCGATGCTTCCGTCTGTCATTCCGTACGCCGCGCCGCGCTGACCTAAACCTATTACGCCTATTTTCAATTTTTTGTCTTTCATTTTTTCTTACCGCCTTATGCTTCCGTTACAACGTATTTGTTTTCTGCATACTTTACGTTGTAAGCCTTTCCGCCTACAACTACTCCTTCCAACGAAAATGAAGCGATTTTATCTGAAAGAATCGGCTTGAAATCCGTCTTTCCGCCGTTTACGCAAACGCCGCAAAGCCCATTGATCACATGATCGATAAACGCGGAATGATTGTAATCTTTTCCGCGGCCTACATCGTCGCGGCCATACTCTACGATCAACCTTCTCGCCAACCATTCGCCTGTTGTTCCGTCGAGATCTTCGTCGATCCACGGTCTTATTTCTCCTTCTATCGTAATATGTTGACTTTTCGCATAAGTGATCAGCATATCGGCAAAATCAGAGCCGCCGATTTCTTTTTCGCCGTGAACTTTAATCCATTCCGAAACGCCACGCAATACCTGCGACGTAGCAAACGGCCAAACGGGTCCGTTCCACAAGCAGGCGTGCGGAAACGGGAATTTATACAACGGATTGCTTTGATCCGCCGTTGCCAAGCCGTATTTTTGCTTAAAAATCTTTTCATCCGTTAAAAATTTTAAACAACCCGCATTTTCTTCTTGCGGAATACCGAAATAGAACGGAGTATAAGCGCTCAATTCTTTTGCCGTATAATCGGGGTGCGGATTTGAAAAATCGGGATAGAAACGATCGATCGTTTCGCCGTTTTCCACAGGAAGATTATAATATAAGTCGTTTACGTATAACTTTCCATTGATTTCTTTTTTAAGATTCTCGCAGAAATTTTTATAATAGTCTGCCCGTTCGTCGCCGTGCGATTCAAGGATTTTATATATGCCGTAAGCGTTGGCATATACGTATGAATTGATTGTAGGACGGATTCCCGACGAAGAAATCGAAAGTTCCATTCCGTCATAATTATCCGTTCCTTTATATAAGCCGCACTTTGCTTTGTTGCGCGATTCGAAAAGCGTAAAATACTCTATAAGTTTATCCGCAACGGAATACGCGTAATCAAGACAATTCGTATACTCGGCGTATTCGTAAAAAGCGTAGCAAAACCAATTGTTATACACAAGCAATTTTTCGATATGATTTAGCCAAAAGTCAGCATATTGTTTTACAATTTCGCCACAATTTTTAAACCACCTGAGTTCGGAAAGTTGATGACCTACGGGGCAGGAGATTGCC
>ERZ1673741.1702-NODE-1702-length-17483-cov-60.814666_pt1 | contig 17483 bp, 19 predicted proteins | sample MGYA00580209_ERZ1673741 | MGnify/ENA primary metagenome ERZ1673741 (study PRJEB41218, sample SAMN15661754) | gut metagenome | host: Homo sapiens | place: Canada: London | collected 2015-08-20/2019-03-30 | study: EMG produced TPA metagenomics assembly of... | reverse complement strand
AGCAAAGGTAATACTTATTTTTTAGCGGGCAATATGGAGAAGTAGATGGTTACTTATTATCTAGCAGGAAGGTAAAGAAAGGAAAAAGCATATAGAACGTAAATACCGTACCTAGGAACCATCCCACACCTATCACCTCTATCTCAGGATTAGGCAACAGATTAAAGCACATCGTCAAGTCAGCAAAACTTTGACAAAAAGTACTCCAAGATGGTTCCATCACAAACGAAGTCATCACCATCATGGCGAAGAATGGCCAGGTACGATGATACCGCTTAGCATAGAACTTCGCAGGAGTTATTGCACCCGTCTTTATACGTTCATAATAACCACAGCACATACTAAATGCACTAATAATCATGAACAGCAATGTAAAATTCGTGAACCACGGAATCACATTACAAGTCAAGATGTCATCACTTGGCTTAATCACAAGATTAGCCTGAACGTGCATCAGCACAATACCAACAGCAGCGTAAGCACGCAACCCATCCAGAGAAGAGTAATTTTCTCTGACATTTACGGATGTGGGGGGGGGTACTATTATTCATTTTGGAATTCATTATTGTACTATTTTTATCGACCAACTATGATCTTTATTATTGTACTTCAACATATTTCGATAGTGAGGTAACAAAAGTAAAGCGGAATCAATCTCCGGAGATACCAAATGATAACTATTTTTATTTTCTACAATTCGAATATGATAAATTGATTTTATGAAATTTAACCTATCCTTTAATCTTTCATTTTCTATAAGTATATCATTATATTCCTCCCTAGTTACATGTGAGATTTCTGAAATCTGTTTTTTTATTTTCTCATCCTCATATTTTCTTGAGATTGAATCTTTTTGCTTTTCAAGCTGATGATATGAAACAACCCTTCCATCACTATGAACACCATAAGTAACTACCATATTCGAATCAGGCTCCATAATAGCATTAAAAAGAGAATCCTTCCAATTACTACTAGCCATTTCTCTTTCCATTTGATCATTCCTATCTAACAACAAAATATTACCCAGAGCAGAAAGCCCTAAAACGCATAAACAAAAAATCAAGAAATTACCAAAAGTCTTATCCACTCTCTTATTCTCATTATTTCTTTGTTTAATTGCCTTTATGAGTTCTTGATTAAAAGAATCACCCATAGCATTTATAGATGTTTCCAATTCGTCAATGAGCGAAGTCAAGGACCTATTATCTTTTTTACTTTTCTCTTTCATACTGTATCTTTTGGCTAGAATATCGTTCAACTTTTACCAACAAAAGACTATTCTCTTTTTGTAGTTCATTATTAGCATTACGTAAAGAGTCTATATAACGTGCTGTTTTTAACCACTCTTTCTTTTCCTCCTCTAGTTGCTCTAGTTTCATTTGTGTTTCTTTGTAATAACATCCAAACTTAAAACCAGTACAAACAAAAATTCCAATAATAGCAATCTTTGCCCAAATACTATCTAACGAAGACAGGATATTAAAGAATTTGTTTTCAAGTGTTTTCCCCATTCTTTTTACTATTATATTCCTCCAACGACTTAAAGATAGAATCTGCTAACCTTGTCCCTGTAGAGATAAACTTTGCCAAAACCCTCAGTTGCTCCTTACAGGCTATACTCTCCGTAGGATGAGGATAATTAATGCAATGAGCTATCTCACCCCAAATCTCCTCAAACAAGGTCCGAACCTGAATCTCGCAACATACATGGTTACGCTCATTGTTTGGTTTTACAACATAATGAATACTTGTATAATAAGTATCACGGACATTACATTGCAAGCCCAAACTCTCAAAGAATTTCTTCGATTCAGGATCCCAGGTATTAGCAACAGGAGGTTTAACCAATTTCCATTCCCCCTCTTCCACAAACTTCATAATGGCAGTATGAATATAGACAAATTGATTCTGATATAGATGAAGAACTCGAATACCAGCAAAATCTGTGATTTTCTCAAACAAGTTTTGCTCATTAATTTCATCCCCTCTCTCCAACTTACGCTGAAGCTTATCCCTCAAATGTTCAGGATCTTTCAATCTCCATTTCAGAGAATGAATAACAGGTAGAGGTGGTTGATTCAACGATGGTTCATGTAGGAAGAAAGAGTGTACATTATCCAGGAACCTCCCATACATAAACTTATGTTGCTCATATAACTCTATCAAAGCATCAATATCGGTCATATCCTATTCATCTAAAGTTGCTATACGTTCCAAAACAGCCTCAGCAAAAGCCTTATATTTATCTTTTGAAGGATAATATACGCTTTTTGCATTTGGTGCAATTGTACCCCGATCTTCCTTTGACAGAACTGGACAATCGGGCACTTTCCATATAGGAAGTTTATATTTTTGACTCATATTAGGCAAAGTGTTATGAGTATGCATCACAGCTATTCCACCGATAGGATTATGAACCATCTCATGAGAAAGATGCTGACGAACTTCCGGTACAATATATTGTTCTATAATACCAGGTATCTGTTGAGCATAGTTGAAATGAGCTTGCGCCAAATCCCAAGGGTTAGATTGTTTTGAATACTTTTTTGCATTATAAATTGTATATCCCAAGAAACGAACGAAATTGCGTGGGAATCTCTTTCTCTTTTCTTCGGAAATCAAATTAAAAATCGTATCAAATTCTTTTTTCCATTGCTTTAAAGAATTACCAATATTTCGAATTCCATACAGAGAAAACATATCAGGAAGACAAGGCACAATAAAACCATCTACAGTTGAAATAATAACCTTATTTAATGCACCAAGGCTTGGAGATGTATCAATCAACACAAAATCATAGCCATCTCTCTGAGCATACGCCTCTGCTATGGCACGAATTCTTGTTATAGTTCTGATAGACAGTGGAACTCCCTGATAAGCTTGACTCCATCGTTCGGATATAACATTTTCGTACCTGTTTATAGTCAATCTCCCAGGGATAAGACCCAAATTACCATTAAGCTTTATCGCTGGTGGTAACTCTTCATCTTTCAAATCATCCAAACCATCCTCTGTAGGCTTAAGAAGATAATGAATACTTCGTGGCTTACTATTAATCTCCTTCAGTTCTTGCTCTGACTTTTCACGCAAGGCCTTTTCATAATCATCTATAAATGAATCCTCTTCTTTCCAGATATTTTCAAGATTGCTCTCATGAATACCACAAATGGTAAGATTACACTGAGGATCCAAGTCTATCATCAAAACTTTTTTCCCCATTTCAGATAAAATCCAAGAAAGATGAAAAGCGAGCGTAGTTTTTCCTACGCCGCCTTTATTATTGAATAATGAAACTATTTTCATAATTTACTCCTCCTCAGCTGTTACTTGACAAGTCAACTTACCATTCTGCCTACTGGCATTATTATACCACTGCAATGGACGAGCATTGCTTATCACATCAGCACCACCCAATGAATCTGGTTTTATATGGTCTATCTCCCATCCATTATTATAACGGTCAGATCTATCACCATACATGTCCCACTTGATAAACGCGCCACACTGGTCTTTACGCCATACAGCAGGATCAGAACCTGGAACAACCTGTCCCTTGTTCCAAATCTGTCTTCTTTCTTCAATTGTCCAATTTGCCATAATTCTAAAACAATTAATTTTAAAACATTTTATTTTACTTTCACCCACTCTTCCTTTTCAAAGGATATTTTGCCTAAAAAGATGCTATACCAATGCTTGTCTCAAATACTCCCACATCCTATCTCGATATACCAACGTTTTCTCCTCAACATTCTTCCAATCAATATCCTCATCCATCACAGCTACTAAGTTTGAATCAGCCATAACTCTTCTATCATTCAAGCCGAGGTTTCCACAAACGGTGTCGATACGAGAATTCTTGGAAGCCCCCGAAGTCGCAGCATATCTGTTGAATATCACGAATTGTTTTTCCATAAGAATGCTAAAGGCACAACCATGGAAAGAATCTGTAAAAACATACTCCGCACCACGAAGAATATTCAAGAACTTATTCGGATCTACGTCAAATGGAGTGATGTCACCAAAATTTTCATCATACTCCACATACTGATCCAAGAACTTCAAGAAGACCATCTTCATTTCTTTTTCTTTGGCGAACTTTTTTACCGCCTCACGATAAGCAATGTTCGAACCTAAGAAATAGCAGAAGATATATGGCTCATTATAAACTTTTTCTTCAGGCACAAGCTTATCCCATTGTTCCTTGTCAAAAGCAAATACAGGATCCATCAATACAGGCACATCCCTTCCTGTCAGTTCCTTGACAATCTCAGCACCTCTATTCTCACGACAACTCACATAATTAATTCTTTGTAAGTATTCTGCTGTAGCACGTCTCTGGTACCATGGAATCTGACTGACTCCAAAACTGGATGCAAAAGAAATCTTCTTGACCTCATCTGGTACAAACATCAAATTATAGAAATTGGTACCAAGACCAGCTGGCGACCACAATTGGTCACTACAAGTTACTACTGCATCAAATTTTGATGCCATTTTCTGAATGTCAGAATAATATGCGCCGAAGATTTCATACTTATCAAAATACTTGGCGTCATACTCTTTGAAGAGTTTTCTTCTCTGAGCCAATAGAGGAGCTACCTCAGGATGCTTCTTATAAGCATGACTGCGACTCCAGTCCTCCAACTTGTCTTGACGGAAAGTAGCATCAAATATGCGAGGTAAAGATTTAATCTTAAACCACAATCCTGCTTTCCCATAATGGATAACTTTACATTCTTGCCCCATTTCTTCCATCACTCTTAGTGTGGCAAGAGCTTGAAGTTTGCTTCCATAATTTATCTGTTCATATTTCAAACAAAGTCCTATCATACTTATTTTCCTTTATTTATAAAATCTATCAAAAACCACAAATACTTTCTACGTCCAACGAATTGCTGCGCCAAGCAAACTATTTCAGAGATATAGTCTTTTATTCTTGGCTTTTCAAACGGCTTGTCATAAACTGGTGTCTTACGTCCCATTAATTTATCCATATTGACGACCGCTTGGGCACGTCGCTTCTTTGGATAAAGCATAGCTGCTTGACTATCATTCAACACTTGTGCCAACACGTCATTCATTTTGATGTATCCTTCCTTTGCTGCATTCTCAAATTGTTTCTCCCAATACTCGCTTCGAGTAATCCAAGAACTGATACCAACTTCATCCTTATCGTAGGGAGCTATGTGAATGTCGCCAAAGCAAACATCAGCCAATTCTCCATAGTGGTCGATACAAGTTAAGCAGCGATGTGGTTTAAAAAAACTTCTTAGCATTGGACCATAGTACGAGGTGTAGGGAATTGAAATCTTTTGCAAAGATTCCGATTCCCTACACCTCGTACTCAAGCTATTAGTACGAGGTGAAGGGAATTCCTCACCACCGCCGCCATGCAGGATGGTCAGCTTCCCCAAACATCCCTCGTCACGATAAGCAAAATACTTGATATTTGTTTTTTTTACACCATAATGTCTGAAAATATAATCCTGCCCATTAAAGGTTCTACCAGAGGAGCAATAGATAGAGAAATAGCCAACCACATGTTCCCTAAAACGCCTATCAATGGCGGCTCGTTTACGAAAGCCTTGTATATGACAAGGCGTACCCACCACTACAAACTTTCCTTCCGAACGAGCAATCTCATTGCCAACCTTATTTAAAGCTACAGGACAATACTTGGAACTTCGAGCGTTGATTACCTCATCAGCACATCTCGCTATATAAGACATCGGCGTGACATGATCCTCTCCATAACCTGTAACGACTGCACCATCTATGATGTTCTTCTCTAACAGGTAGATAAGGAATTGTGAAACCATACCACCACTGGCACTATGATAGCGTATTTTCTCATCCAAGCTATAACCGGTATGAAGTCCAACATATCGGCCTATATATTTATCTTTCTTGATGCTGGTATCCACAAAATGCTCCTTAGCAATGCCAACAAGATTAATACCAACACCTGGACACACTTTCAGGCAACGTCCACATTTATCTCCCAAGCATAAAGACTTGTCGAGTTTTGGGCGATGCTCACCATGAACACGTGCTATAGATATGGCATATTTTGGACATACATCTTCGCAGATACCACATCCTGTGCATAGATGATTATTGACTGTATATGTTATATTATTTGGCATGGTTAAATATATCTATTAACATTTGGACGGAGTTTTCCGTAGTAAGATTCTTCCGATAATTTATGCAGTTATTAACAAACATTGCATTATTATCTATGATTTCCTTCAACTCTTCTACACTCCAATTATCTTTAGCTATTCCTAAACGTTCCTTATCAATATATTCTGCTGAAGCAGGTTGCCAGTTTGTTAAAATAGGAGTACCTGAAACAATGGACTCAGGAATTGATACCATATTCAAATCCTTACGTGTATTTACAAGAAAAGCCATAGAAGAACGAATATACTCATTCAATTTTGCTTGCGAAAGAAACCCTACAAATTCTACAAAATCTTCCAATTGTAGTTTCTTCACCAATAACTTAAGATTATTTTCTTCCTCTCCACGACCTGCAATAACCAATCGTATATCTTTATATCCAGGGATATTATGTAAATTATAAAACTTTTCGATAATACCATCTACATTTTTTCTATATACCAACTGTGAAGAACTAATAATTTGCCGTTTCTTTTTGTCAGATTGGATAAATTTATCAACATTGATGCCATGATCTACTATTATAGATGATGTTTGCTTCAAGTATTGTTTGGTAAATCTATAAGCCGCAAAAGAACGAGGAACAACAACTTTGATATTACCCATACAAACAGGAACGACAATATTAAACCATATTTTCGATGGAATCTTAAACAATTTTTGTTGATGTTCCGTCTGCTCCTGCCACAAAACAGTTTTTAACGGGCAGATTTGAGCTGCCATCAAAGACTGAAAAGTGAAAACACCTCCTGAGAAAACAAGATCATACTTAGTATGATTCCGTTTAAGGAAATGTTTCAGTTCTAAAGAAAACGGCAATGAAGAAGGCTTAAATATTTTCCTAAAATTACTTTTAAAGAACAACACTTCAACATCATATTCTTCATTCTCAATTGGCCTATAATCTGTTGAAGCCGCTAAAGTTACATGATGTCCTAATTTCTTTGCTCCAAGGCACATATTGTATATCATTGTGTCTTTGATGGACTTCACCTTTGGAATTACCCCTTTTTCTGGAGTAAACAAAATAGCATTTAGAAAAAGTATATTCATCTAAACTTATATTAACTTTATAGAAAAAAAAACATCATTTTGCCAACACACGAAGTTTCTTTTGTCCTCCTTTATCACCATTAAACATTTGCAGAAAAGTATAAACTTTTAAAGTATGTTTAGGAAATAAAGTGAACAAAAATCCTTCTATTCGATATTTTAAGATACTACATCTCATTAATATTCTTGAAAAATTGCCCTTATAAATTAAAGTCTCAACCTCCTGTTGAATCTCACAAGAATATTTTGTACATTCAAACAAAGCTTGGTTCGCATTATTACCGACAACATTGTAAAACAAATATTTATCCAAAGAGGGGAGTTCCTTCGAATATTCTTTGTAGCGAGAGGCAATCGTAATCAAATCAAATAGCTTTTGAGGATTAGAAGTCGTCGTTATAGATCCTTCACGTTTGTACATATGATAACATTCGCCATCCATGGATGCTACTCTACTTGCATAGTACAATACCCGAGGAGTAAATTCATTGTCTTCGTGCAATAATCTTAGATAAAACCGAAATCCAAATTTATCCAAATAATTACGTCTATAGATATAATATTGGGTACAATTATATTTTCTGTATTCTTGTAAGAACTTTCGACCAGAAATAACCCCAAAATCGACGAAATCACCTCGTTTAAATATTCTATTAGAAATGTACTCGTCCGATTGTATATAAAGAATATCTGGAGTAGTTTCATCCAACTTTACAAAAATTTTCTCCAAACAATTTGACTCAATCCAATCATCGGAATCAACAAACCAGACATAATCTCCCGTAGCGTGCTCTAATCCAAAATTTCGAGCTGAACTAAGCCCTCCATTTTCTTTATCACGAATTTGGAAATTAGAATGAATATTAAAATTTATTGCCTTTTTTAAAATTTCAACACTATTGTCTTTCGTGCCGTCGTTTACAAATATCACCTCATACTGAGATGGGGGAACATTTTGATTGAGAACACTTTCCGCACAACGTTCAATATACTTTTCAACGTTGTAAATTGGTATTATTATTGATAGCTTCATAAGTCTTACGATTAAAATATTTCATTAAATAAACTGAGAATATAACAAATACTAATACTGGAGTGTTAGTACACAGAGAATTGTTGGTATTTATCAATATTGCCAAGACAAGCATAAACATTATAAATTGATATTTCGAATCACACAAAGCGAAAAGCTTTTTTGTCCAAAGCACTATATAATAAATTAAATATAAGATACCGAATTGATATAAAATGATAAATAGAGAATTTTCAAGAAACCTTAAACCATTTTTCTTCATTAAGAACTCGATTTGCACTCCATCAGTACCAAAAGGTAAGTCTACAAAGGTTAGGTCTTGTAACATTTTCAATATCAAAAAACGAGCTTGCGAACTTGCATCGTCTTTATTCATTTTTGTTGCTAATCTTGAACCAAGGTCAAAAGTTTCAATCTGTACAAATAAATAAGCAAGACAAGCCCAAACAAAGAAAAACATCAATATCTTTTTCGTAACAGAAACATTTCTATTCAAAAACAAATCTCTCCATAATCCAACCCCTAATATTCCTCCCATCAAATAAATAGAGCTACGAGTATTGAAGCAAAACAAAGCCATTAATCCTAAGAAATACAACGAATATTTCATAGGTAAACTAAGCTTTGACAACATCACGGCAATCATCATAGTTGAAACAATAAAAGCATTCTGCAAAGGATGGCCATGCAAGCTATGGGACCGAAGTTCATATAGCATAATACCGTCATTCCACATATCCTTATAGTCAAATATTACAACTCGAGTTACAGCCTCAAGCAATGCTACACCACATTCCACCAAGAAAAAAAGGAACATCAAATAGGCCAAATATTTAATCGTCTTAATATTAGCAGAACGTAATATTGCAAGTACCATCATAGGTTCTATTGACATTGTTACCATTTGTGCAAGATTCCCGACCCTAAACAAGAAGATTCGTAACAGAACTATCAATAGCGAAAAGAACAAAAAGATTTTATCCTCTTTCAAGAATCTTACTTTACGATTACTTAAATATGCCCATATTAAGAATGGAATTCCTTGATAATGAGTTCTTGCAATCAATCCATCTTCAGTAGGAATCAATCCACAAAAGGACATAATACTTGTTCCGAAGAATAAAGTTACAAAAGCATAAATCAAAAATACCCAATCAATTTTTACATTTGTTCTTTGCATAAGTAATCTGAACTGAATATCTAACAAATATCAAAAACAAGCGATTTTTAATTTTTTCAAAAATCGTTTTCGTATCTTTGTGCCACGTTGCAGTATAATGATGTATAGCACAAGTGTTAGGAGTTATTGTCAACTCCCCAGTATAATAGTTCTTGGGACAAAAATACTCTTCTGGGTATATTGTGATTTCCCCACAATGCAAAAAGCCATCACTTTGTCGTTTTATACCTTTTTTCTGCATGATTTTTGAAGTTATATCAACTATCGTTCCACCGATTTTTCCAAATGCAGAAAACAAATGTTTATCGTCATAAACATCCAATAGCTCTTTGTACAGTCCGAGGCCTGGGTTTACCCCAAGCCCGAGGCCTGGAGCAACGCCTACGCAGTTAGGCGTTGCTCCAGCTTGCTTTTTTTCGAGTCCCATGAAAGCTCCATTGGCAATGATATCATCCATATTCTTGATGACCTCTACATCTGTATCAAAATAAAGCCCCCCATATTTATAGAGAATCCAGAAACGGGCATAATCACTCACAAAGGCATATTTCTTTGCCTTGTATGCCTCAGCTGTATAAGGAATGATATTCACATCAAAGTTACTCTCGTTCCATTCCTTTATCTCATAATCAGGGAGATACTTTCTCCATGACGCTATACACTTTTTTGCGCTCGCTGGCAATGGATTACCACCAAACCAGCAATAATGAATTATTTTTGGTATCATTATTTTACATTAATTGTTGTATTTAATATATACTGAGCTACTTTTGCTGGTGCCCAATACTTTTCGTATTGTTCTATAACGTATTCCTTGCTAACTGGTTTTAAATGTTTCAGTTTATCAGTGACTTCAGTATAATCAACTTCATTATCAGGCAGATAACCCATTTCTCCGATTTCCGTCACTTCATCACCAAATGGATGATACCATTTCACATGAAGATTATCCGTAGCTATGGCTGTACCGCATACAAAGCTATCAATGAATCGAGCAGGAATACTCATTCGATAACCAGAAACATTGACATTGTACTGGAACTTTGCAACGTGTTTAGAGAAATCTTTCAGCGGTATAACTAATTCCTCATTAGTATTTACACCAGTGTCAGAGTTACCTCTATTAATAACTCTAGCATCATAACCTTCACCAAGACCATCCAAAATGTCGGCTAACTTCGCACGTTTCTCATTTGGATGATTCATCTTAGTACCAAAGTATCCCAAGATATCAGATTCCCAATCCCAATCAGGTTCTATTACATGTTCTGTTGGCACAGGACCAGCAGCATTACCGAAATAACACATTGCCTTACCTGTTTGCTTTACAGAACGTGCAGAAAGTAAATTGTTATAAGCTGCATCCAATTCTTTGAACGAGCAGGTTCGTCCCATTGACCTAACAGCAAGCAACAAAGGTTTTATCTTTTCGTTAAACTGATATACCTCTGGACATAATTTACGCTTTGCCTTCGTCTTTCCCGCATCTTCTGGATTTTCAAATTCTGAATCAAAAAAAGGAATATATTCATTACCAATTTTAAATCCCTTTGAGTCGAATTCTTTTGGGCACTGAATTTTGAAATATACATCGCAAAAACGGAGAAGAGTCCCACTAAACATGTTTGGACTATCTGCAGAATCTATACAAAAAGTATGCTTACCTTTTTCATCTAAAACATATCCTCTAAAATAGGCCTCTGTTTTTATTTCTTTATTTCCTTGAAAATGATTCTTAATCTTATTCTGGCAGCGAACAAAGAACTGTGTATGATTTATAACATAAAGCTTTTGCGAAAGCGGCAAATCAAACTTTAATTTGATAATACCGCTTTTGTCTAAAAGCATAAAACCATAAACAAACCATTGATAATAGATAATTCTATTAGAAAGATCTGTAACTACTACTATTGGTTTTGACATACTATTTTCTAGAAAGAAGTTTGACTTCATATTCTATAACATTCTGCAACCCTTCCTCCATATCAACCTTTGGAGTCCAGCCATACTTCTCATGAGCTAAAGAATTATCACAAAGCGAGTACTTATTAACCTCATGATTTAATATTTCACTCTTGATAGGATAGGCACCTTCATATAAACCTGGATACTTATACCAATAATGATCTGTATTAGCGTACTCTGCCTTGATATCCTTACCCATCAAACGCTGTGCTATGGCGTACATTTCATTTACAGAATAATTCTTATTAGAAGAAACATTTACACAATCAAAGCCCTCTGATTTCTGCACAAGAATTGCAAGATTAATCAGGTCTTCTACATAGATGTAATCTCTTCTCTGCTCTCCTGTAGAATGAAAAACAGGAACTCTATCATAATAAAGTTCACGAATCATATAGCCTACAAAAGGAGGTTGCTTTCTCAAACAATCAATATGTGGACCATAAACATTAGCAAAACGAAGACAAGTAACGTTCATTCCATAAGTCTTGCAATATGACTCAGCAAAGCGTTCTGCACAATACTTCGTATTCGGATAAATCAATGTTGGTTGTTTGAAATTATCCTCATGTGTAGGGAACTCTGTCTCGTTTTCATACATTGCATTAGTACTAGCTTGAATTACTTTCTTGACTCCATAAATGCGCGAATTCTCCAATATATTAACAAAACCGGCAAGATTCACCTCTATGGCTTCAGTTGGATTCAACTGACAATCTGGCAATGGTGCTATACCTGCGATATTATAAACGTAGTCAATTTTGTTATTCTGAAAAATCTCCTTAATAGCTTCCTTATCACGAATATCTACTTTCTGAATTTCGGAATTAAAGTCATGATCCTCAAACATAAGGTTATCTTTGGAACCATAAGAAAAATTATCAATCAGAATAAGTTCTGCACCATCTTTCCATAGACGATGAGCAAGCTGTGACCCAATAAAGCCAGCAGCACCAGTAATTAAAACTTTCATAACTAAATATTTTTTAAATTGTTATACAAACGTTTGTTACCCCAATCTATAAAATCATCAACATTAAAAGGACGGAACGAGATATTGTCAAGCAACATGGCATAAACGATATGAGACATATATAGTTTTTCAAAATGAGCCAATCGCTCATAATATGAACAGAATTGACTGGCATTCTCAAAAAGATAACCACCTGCATTGAAATATCTACTAATAATCTTCTTTTCAATAATGTTAGTGATGTAAAACTGGTCATCCAAATCCACATAACTCTTATTGTGAGGATTAACCATGTCCAATCTGTCCAGAGGATAAATAGCGATACCATTCGTTTCTGTAAAGTCGCAGTTGAAATAGCCATCTGCATCCTTTACGAAGATACCACCCTCTATCTGTTCTTGCTTCACACACTCATATATAGTTTCTGCTTGTGAATTTGTTGGAACTTTCAGAGATAAGACTTTAGCCTCTTCTGACAATCCCAAATTACGCAACTGCATGTTGAGCAATTCTGACAGATGATATTTCTGGTCTAGTTTGTCTAAAATCACGAAATAGATATGCTCAAACTTTGCAAAATCCAAGCCTTGAATAGACTTGATACAAAGCAAAACACCATCTTCTGCAAAATTGAAAACATAAGGCATCGTATGCTCATATTCTGGGCGATCTGCCGCTATAGGCACTATTAAACTCAAACTCATAACATTGAATTGATTACATTCTTAAGATAATTGGTTACTTTCTCCTCCTTGGCATACTGCAAGATACGCAGGAAGTTCATCAGTTGGAAGACATGATAATATTCGCGATACCAAGCATACTGCGAATAGTAAGTATCTATCTCATAATCAACCTTTTGAGATATGATGCTCAGTCTAACCAAGTCAACCTCTCCTTCATACATCAATCGAGACCATTCATACTTAGAATCCTGGCGAATCTTTACAAGGTCGAGCAAAGGAGACTCGATAAAAGAATCCAAGAAGTCGATGAGATAATAGTTGTTGCCATTGAAGAGGATATTTGAGAAAGTCAAATCACCATGACTCTTTCCTATCGGGATTTCAATCTCAATCGGTAGTTGCTCAAATACCTTACTACATTTCTCCAGCAAAGCCTCTACCTCTTTATCACCTTTCAAGAATTCATTCACATGGCATTTATTGCAAACATCCAAGAATTTATCTTTAACAATCTGGGTATTGACCTTTCGAAGAGGAGAATCTTCTATCTCGGCATTCATGAAGATTTTCAAGGCCTTGACAAAATAACTGATATTGTCGAACCCTGCATCCTCAAAATAATCGATATAGTTCTTGCTATACACATACTCCATCTTGATGATGAGATGTTCATCCGTTTTGTCTATCTCAAAGATTTCAGGAATACGTATATGCTGATAAGCTCTTCTACATGCCTCTTGCTGTTTTTTAGCTTGCAAGTAGAGGCGATTGATATATTTAGGGTCATGTGTACTCTTATAGATATACAGATTATTGCCGTCATTGACAATATCTATCTGGCAGCCACTATGACCTTTTACTTGTATTTCCATAAAAATAGTCTTTTGTTATTTGAACATAAGAAAGATTAGCAGCAACAGCTGCACCTATGCCTACAGGAGAATCCTCGAAGACCAAAGCTTCGCTAGGTTGGATATTCAACTTCTCTAAAACTTTATTATATATCTCAGGATTGGGTTTTCCATGCTCAACATCCTCGCCAGCTATAATCAGCGTAAAAGCTTCCAACGCTCCTATATGCTCCAAGGCATTCATTAAGTTTTTCTTTCGTGCCGTAGATGCCACAGCGGTAAATCCCCCTGCTTGCTTGAAGGACTTCAACATAGAAAGGAGAGAATGGTTAACTTTCAACTTGTCAAAGAAGAGAGGATAAAAATCCCCCTTTGCCTTTCTGATACCTTGCTTGATGATTGTATCAGAGATTCCCATGTGCTCCATAAAGTCATCAAATCGGAAACCGAAACAATCTTTATATTGCTGCTCTGTTAAATTTAAACCGAACTGGGAGAATGCCTTCTGGTAAGCTAAGAAATTTGCCTCAAAGGTATCAACCAAAGTTCCATCAAAGTCTGTTACCAGTAGTTTTATCTGTGACATTACATATATCGTTTTAGTTCTTCAGGAGTGCCGTATGAGTAATACTCCTCCATTTTAGCTAACTTTACATGCTCACCTTTCTGCAAAAGTGTATTGAAAAGCAAAGATACATAGAACTCAGGCTTTGAGAAATGAGTATCAGCCAACATTGCATCTGCAGCATTCAAGAAACTCTGGGCTTTTGAGAAGAAATAAGCTCCACAAAGAGCATGATGAGAGATCACCTCTTTCTCTGCGGTTCTGATAACATTCATATCAACATCTACCTCTGCATAGCTATACTTTGGAAGGTCTGAGTCGAAAGATACCAGCATTCCACCATCTACATCTTCTATTGGCTTTGACAGAATAGACTCGATATTTTCTACATAATCCTTGCTCTTAAACTCCAAATCACAATCCATCACGACAATGGAATCTTCTGGTGCAATAGCAGAACGAGCCATCAAACAAGTCTCGACAGCACCTCTTGTTGTTTTCAGAACAGAAAAGATGTTGGCATCTGGAAGAATCTGCTTTATCTTCTCATCAATTTGATACTTGTCTATATGTTCCTGTCGAACAATAAACGAATACTTCATAGGAGCATCTTCTACTTTAACACTCCCGATGGCACGAAGAAACAATTCTTTGTCGTGCAACTTAATCAATGGTTTAGGTGTAGTCCATCCCTCTTTCAAAAAGCGACTCCCCTCACCTGCCATTGGCATTATAATGTGTAATGGTCTCATTATCTTTTAAATTTAGTTTTTACAAATTTTATTATATATCCCCTTTCTTCTTTAGATAAAATCAACATCAAAGCTGCTAGCCCACAAGAATCCATTACTATAGTAACGAACATGACATGAACAAAATCTGCTTTTATAGGAATAAAACTTATAGCAAAACCTATTAGAATTAACAATATCAAAAAAATAAAGGAGGGAGCCATAACTCCACATATATATTTTTTATAATCAAGTTTGGTTTGCATATGTATATCCCATAAAGAATATAGAAAATAGCCAAAATTTGAAAAAACAAGAATCAGCATCGGATAAATTGGATTCTTATCAAATAATAACAAGATGTAGCTTATTGGCAAAGCTGCCAAAGCAAAGATTCTTCCATAAACCTGATTCCTCATTATTTGACCTGTTGCATTAGCAACTATCCATAATGGTGTTATAAATATACTAATCATTTGCTCGGCAATAACTAGCCGAGTAAATGCAACAGCATAATCAGGGACTTGCCCTAGCCATAAATCCAATATCTTTTCACATTCAACAATAATAGGAATAGCTATAAAACATATTAGCAAAAAAGAAAATTTAGATCCTTTTTCTACCAATATATTCATATATGCATAATCTTTACTGGCATAAGACTTAATTATCTGAGGTTTTATTGCAGTCATTATACTATCCGTAAAACGCATGACTGCTCCACTAACCTGCATAGCTAATCCACGAGCTGCATTTACTATAGGACCGAAGAATAAATTTAAGATAATTGTTATGCCTTGATTCCCGACAGACCAAGCTAAACATCCAAATAAATTAGCACCCATAAATTTAGCCATTTGCCCAATTATTCTCTTATCAAAAAGTAACCTACATTCACACTCCGGAAATGAACGTTTAGCATAAACGACATAAAAAGTCATGGTTGCAACGGAAACCATTGCTGTAAGAAAGCCAAATAAGATTAAATGATCCCATGGACTTATTTTTAATCCATAAGCAATACCAAGACGAGCGAAAGCTTCAAATAAACCTAAATAGGCATAAGCATTCATTTTTTCTCTAGCAACAATAGCCCCCATGAAAGCAACATCAATAATTGAACATATTGTTGCTAAAATAGAAAATTGATAAACCCATATTGCTGCACTCAAACGATTCTCTGGAATAACAAGCTTATTGGACACAAACCATAATCCTAAGGTTTCTCCTAAAATAACAACAATTCCAGATATTACAAGCAATAATGTAAAACTCTGGCTAAAATATCGAGTTGTACCCTTAAGATCTCCCTTTCCTAAACCAAAATTCAAAAAGCGCTGGACTACATTAGATAAGCTAGTCGTAAAGAACGCAAGCATCGAAACAAATCCAGCAACTACATTATTTATACCAAAATCCTCTACGCCAAGTTGTTGTAACACAATGCGGGAAGTGAATAAAGATATAAACATCAGAAGTAGCATTCTGATATACAATAAGCCGGTATTTTTAACTATTCTCTTATTATTATCTGATGTTTGATTTGACATAAATTACCTTCCAAATTCTTTAATTTTCTGTTCTTCTTTTAAGGAGCAAACAAGCAGTTGTCCTTGCTTCTCGGCTACGATATAGCCATTCAAGCCTTGAACTACTACCTTATTTTCATCGGCTGCATGAGCCACACAGTTCTTGCATTCATACAATCGGATGTCCTTGCTTACCTTGGCATTGCCAGCCTCATCCTGTGGAAGCATGGTGCGGAGGCTGCCCCAGCAGCCTAAGTCGCTCCAGCCAAACTCGGCTGGCAGGGTATAGATTTCCCTCGACTTCTCCATCACGGTATAGCCAATGCTTGACAAGAACAACGTATGACTTAGTATAAATCCACGTTGATATCGAATGGACTATCAAAGTCTTTCAGCATTGCATGCTTCGTATCTTTTTCGGAGAGATTGGCATGTCCTGTTGGAAACTTCCAATCGATACCAAGGCTATCATCAAGGTACCTCCATCAGCCTCTGGATGATAGAAATTATCACACTTGTCTTGGCAGAAGTGTACACTGTGCCCCAGGATTGGGGCAATCTTTTCTTCAAACTCTCACTCGCTGAAACTCACGAAGAAGTAGCCACGAGCATCACGGAAGAGGCGTGGCTCTATAATGAGTGCGCCATCTATATTGGTTTTGATAATATTCATCGTTTTCACTGCTGTCCCGTTTAGAAATCATCGGGCCTGAAAAGGCTAGGATATAGCC
>ERZ1673741.1700-NODE-1700-length-17491-cov-11.872390_pt1 | contig 17491 bp, 16 predicted proteins | sample MGYA00580209_ERZ1673741 | MGnify/ENA primary metagenome ERZ1673741 (study PRJEB41218, sample SAMN15661754) | gut metagenome | host: Homo sapiens | place: Canada: London | collected 2015-08-20/2019-03-30 | study: EMG produced TPA metagenomics assembly of... | reverse complement strand
GGTACTGCAATGCAATGCGGGAGAGTAGGTAGCCGCCTCCTTTGAAGAGAGCCTCAAGGATAATATTATCCTTGAGGTTTTTTCTGTTTTATTCTCTTTCTATGATTCAATCTTTACGTCGTTTTCTCTATTCCATTATAAGGTGGCCCAGGAGTCATGGTTTTGGCGTTCAAGCGCCATTTGCGTTCGCTTTTGTCACTCAAGTCGTTCGTGATAAACAATATCATGATTTTTATGAATCATTAGACCTTGATAGTGATGAATCAACTCTAAGACTTAGAAAGTTTTATCTTCGTCTTTATCATTTCCTCAGTTTGGACCATCGCTTTAATGAGGTTTACGTTATTGAGCGTATTCATTCTTCAGAGCGAAATTTTGCTTTATGGGAATCTGTGATACAGTCAAGCAAAGTAGTAGTTAGTTTTGATTTATACGACTGTGGAGTCCTATTTCTTGATGGCAATATGCCAAAAATTAACTATAAGGTCATGCTTGTTTAGAATTTTATGATTTGTTATAATGCTACAAGTAAAAATTATCACATTATAAGTCTTGAATTCAATTATTTTGTTTATTTTTGCGACACGAAATTGAGATTTAATAACGACTAATTATTATACTTATGTATTGGACTCTTGAATTGGCTTCCAAATTGGAGGATGCTCCTTGGCCAGCTACAAAGGAAGAACTTATTGATTATGCTGTTCGTTCGGGTGCCCCTGATGAAGTGGTACAGAACCTGCAGGAGATAGAGGATGAAGGTGATGTCTATGAAAGCATAGAAGACTTGTGGCCTGATTACCCTTCAAAGGAGGATTTTCTTTGGAACGAGGACGAATACTAACAGCTATGGGTTGGCTGCGCGCCAGCTTAAAGCACAAAAATATAAGCGATATAGAGATTTCACAAAGAAATGTCTATACCGCTTTTTCAGTTCTACTACCGCCAAAGACATGGCGAGCCAAACGCAATGAAGTTTGTTTCTTTGTTTATCCGAAGTTCTTGAGTTCTTTAAGGTTCTGACTTATCTCCAACATCGTAGTCTTATGTTTCAAATATCCAAAATAAGCCCATGAAACGCCTGCTATTACACCGAGAAGGTCAAAGAACAGTCCGAATGACGAGGTTGTGTGCTCAAAGTAATCCGTGGCACAGATGCCCAAAACGCCCAGTGGTACGCCAACCACAGACTCAAAGAAATAGCAACGCTTGTAGTTGACAAGATTGCATAGTTGCTCAGTAGGCGTCTTCATTACATTTAAACGATAAAGCACTGTCAGTCTACAAGCCACCATCACTACGCCAAGAAGACATACTATCTCTAAAATGTAGAACGACGTGTCGCGGAAGATTCCTTTGCTATACAATAAAGGTAAGATGACAGATGCAATAGAAAGCGTGACAAAGAAGTTGAACATCCCCTGCTTCTGTAGTTTCTCGTATGTAGTCTTATTCTTACCTTTGATTACCTCTTCCAAAGCTCGTTTGTTATAGACCTCACTCTTTGAGAGTCGCTCATCGAGCATATTCCACTTTTGTTTCAAATCTTCTAATTCCATAATAGTTTTCTGATTTTAATGATTAGACATTTCCCTTAGCTTCGTCTTGACGCGGTTGATGCGCGCTCCAGCGTTCGATACTGATATACCGAGGATTTTCGCTATCTCTTCATAGCTCTTATCGTCGAGCCACAGCAGAATCAGCGCGCGTTCCAATTCGCCGAGCTGGCTTATGAGCTGATAGAGTTTTTGAAGTTGTACCCTTTCCGATTCCTCAGGAAAGAGGTCGCCCATCGACATTGTAAGGCTCACAGTCTCTGGTCGCTTTATGTTATGACGCAGGTGTGAGATGCATGTGTTCACGCTGATGCGATACACCCATGTCGATGTTTTGCTCTCGCTTCGGAATCGTGGAAAGGCAGTCCAGAGGTTCAGCACCACCTCTTGATAGAGGTCGCTGATGGTCTCGTCATCGGTGGCATACATGAAGCAGACTTTATATATCACCTGCTTGTAGCTGTCCACCAAGCTTAGAAACTTTTGCTCTAATTCGCTTTTTCCCATTTTCAACTTATTGTTATCGTTTGACTCTTTACCTCATTAGTCGCACGACAATAAGAAAACTTACACACAAGGAATGATTTTATTAAATCTTTGTATCACACTAATGCAAATTCATCGGTAAAGTTACTTCAAATAATTGAGGCTCATCCGATATTTCGAGTGATGTAAAACAGGAGATTCTGTCCACCGCTTATACAAAAAACATTTTAAGCGCCGTATATATTTTCCGAGCCTACGGCTTGCTTCAAATTCAGATAAGCCCTTAAAGCGAGCAAGCTCTCTACGGCATTATCTGAATTTTAAGCATTGTCACGATATGCCACTCGGAAAAGATATACAGCGATAAACAGAAAAAACATTGTTGCAACATTGTGACAATGTTTTTTCTGTTTATCGCTTGATTGTTGGCTTAATGCTTCTGTACCAATCCATAAGTTTGAGTCTCATCAGGTCTTGGTGTGGCAAGGACCTATACCCTTTGTGGAAGTTCTATATTTATGCATTTCAAGACGATTGGGAAACACTCTATTGCCAGGCTGAATTACTACTCCTCTCAGTTGTCTTTGTCACCGCAAAGGTAATGAATTTTGAGCAAATCACAACGCTTGTGTGCTCTCACAACACATTTTCGTCTCAGTAGATGTAAATATAATAATGTAGGCTTGTCAAATATCCTATTGTGGAATACCGCTTCTTGTAAGAAAAACACTACCTTTGCAGACAATAAATTATAAAGCAATAACGTGAGAAATCGTGGGCTCGCGTCATAAGTTGCCGAAAGCGACAAGACACCATGCCTGCTTCATCATTGATTCAACGTGTTAACCAGAAGATTCTGTATACTGTCTATCCTCTTGCTTGTAGGTGTTTCAGTCACAAAGGCTCAATATGACCCTTCTTTCAGCCACTATTACGACATGGAAACATCCTTCAACCCATCTGCCGCCGGCCGGCAAGCATACTTGAATGTCGCCGCCGCTTATGCGATGGACATGGCAGGTTATGAGCATAATCCAAGGACGGCTTATGTTTCTGCTGACATGCCATTCCGTGCCTTGCGCTCTTTTCATGGCGTGGGCGTGAATTTCATGAACGATCAGATAGGACTGTTCACCCACACCAAGCTCAACCTGCAATATGCCTTTCAGATGCCTTTGTTTAAAGGCCATTTGCGTTTGGGAGCGGAAGTAGGATTCATAAGCGAGAAATTTGATGGCAGCCAGGTTGACTTAGGCGACAGCAGTGACCCGGCTTTTTCAACTGCAGACTTGACTGGTAGCTCCATCGACCTTGGAGCGGGCCTGTTCTACACGCATGGCCAGTGGTATGGTGGCGCGTCGGTTCATCATCTCAATTCTCCGCTTGTTTCTCTTGGTGATAATAACGAGTTGAAGATATTACCCACATATTATTTTACTGGTGGAGGCAATATTTCTTTCCGTAATCCGTTTATAACATTGAAGCCGTCGTTACTTTTCCGTACAGACGGCACCGGATGGCGTGGTGACATCACGGGCAGGCTTGTATACAACAATGGCGACAAGATGCTTTATATAGGCGCGACATACAGTCCCACTGTTTCCGCCACGATCCTCCTTGGTGGCAGTTTTCATGGAGTGGTCTTGGGCTATAGCTATGAGGTGTATACGTCAAGCATCAACCCAGGCAACGGCAGCCATGAGTTGTTTGTCGGATATAGGCACGACATAAGTTTCGCCAAGAAAGGCCGGAACCTGCATAAGAGTGTAAGAATATTATAACAGAAGTTGATAGAACAGATATTGATTATATGAAGAATATCATATTATTATTAAGCTTGACAATGTTGTCGTTGTCGTTGACAGGCTGTTTCAGCGCCAAGTCCGCTTCCATGTCGGGCAAGGGCGGTGAAGTGGTCGGCGTGGGCGGTCGTCCTTTCATAGAGCCAACACCTTACGGAATGATAAGGGTTGACCGTGGCTACTTGAAGATGGGCGAATTGAAGAGCGATAGCCTTTGGGGAAAGACCGTCCCTGTGAAAGACATCTCCGTCGACGGCTTCTGGATGGATCAAACGGAGATTACCAACTCGCAGTATAAGCAATTCGTGAACTGGGTTCGCGACTCCATCCTCCGCACCCGCCTTGCGGACCCCAACTATGGTGGCGACGAGAGTTACATGATTACCGAGGACAAGAACGGTGACCCGGTGACACCTCGAGTGAACTGGAACAAGCGTCTGCCGCGCAAGCCCAACGAGGATGAGCAGAGGGCAATAGAAAGCCTGTATGTCACCAATCCCGTGACGGGCGAGAAGATGCTCGACTACAGCCAGATGAACTACCGGTTCGAGATTTACGATTATACCGCCGCCGCGCTTCGTCGCAACCGCCTGAATCCTGAGGAGCGCGACCTCAATACCGATGAGACCGTTAATCCCAATCAGGTGGTGATGATAAGCAAGGATACGGCTTATATCGACGAGTCGGGCAAGATTGTGCGACAGACCATTGACCGTCCGCTTTCCGGCCCGTGGGATTTTCTTAACACCTACATCGTGAACATCTATCCCGACACTACCTGCTGGGTAAACGATTTCCGCAATGCCGACAATGAGGTCTACCTCCGCAACTATTTCTCCAATCCTGCCTACAACGATTATCCTGTCGTGGGCGTGACATGGGAGCAGGCCAACGCGTTCTGCGCTTGGCGCACCGACTATCTGCTGAAGGGCCTTGGCCCCGAGGCGCGTTATGTCCAGCGTTATCGCTTGCCGACAGAGGCAGAATGGGAATATGCCGCCAGGGGAAAGAACCAGACGGAGTTTCCTTGGGACAACAAGGACGTGATGAGTGGCAATGGTTGTTTCTATGCCAATTTCAAGCCCGACAGGGGCAACTACACCAAGGACGGTAACCTTATCACGGCCAAGGTGGGCAGCTATTCACCCAACAGTAATGGACTTTACGACATGGCAGGTAACGTGGCTGAATGGACAAGCACCATCTATACCGAAGCGGGCGTTGATGCCATGAACGACATCAACCCGCAGCTGAAATACAATGCGGCCTTGGAAGATCCGTATCGCTTGAAGAAGAAAAGCGTGCGCGGTGGCTCATGGAAAGATCCGGAGAGCTTGATTCGTTCAGCGTGGCGCTCATGGGAATACCAGAACCAGCCGAGGAGCTATATCGGATTCCGTTGCGTGAGGTCGTTGGCTAACTCAATAAGTGGAAAACAAAAAAGAAGATAACACTATGTCAAGATACAGTAATTATAATTTAGTCTACCGCCTTCAGAAGTGGATGGACACCGTGGCGGGCCAAACGTTTCTCAACTATGCTTACAGTTGGGGCGCGTCTATCGTCATTCTCGGAGCGTTGTTCAAGCTGACCCATTTGCCTGGAGCCAACGTCATGTTGTTTATAGGCATGGGCACTGAGGTCTTCGTGTTTTTCATATCTGCCTTTGATCGTCCGTTCGACAAGACAGCGGAAGGCAGGGAAATGCCAACGCGCCTGACCGAGGAGTTTCTTGAGAAGGGAATGGTGGAGTATCCCAATGCTAAGGCCGAGGCTCCTGCCGCAAGTGCCGTGTCTTCTGTCGAAGTTGAGCCTTCCGTCGAAAAGGTAAATGTTGAAACCGCGGAGCCGACAGTCAACGTGTCAAGCTCCACAGCGTCAGCCGCACCTCAGCAGCCGGCCTACGTGCCGCAGATGAGCCAAGAGGAGGCGGAGGCCATGAATGAGGCCCAAGGCTGCTATGTTGAAGAGCTGAAGACGCTTGTGGAGACTCTGAAGAAGGTGAATGAGCAGAGCACCCGTCTCACGCGCGACAGTGAGGAGATGGAGAACCTCAACCGCACGCTCACGGGCATCAGTAAGGTCTATGAGATGCAGCTCAAGGGCGCGAGCCAGCAGATTGGCACTATCGACGAGATTAATGCTCAGACGAAGAAGATGGCGGAGCAGATAGACCAGCTCAACAAGATATACGCGCGCATGATAGAGGCCATGACGGTTAACATGCGTGCGGCGGCCCCTCGGGCGAGCGAGGAGTGAACATCAATCGCTATGCAGGGGCGGGCCCTGTGCCCGTCCGCACCCCGAATGGCCAGAAGAGCGAAGAGTAATATAAATTCGAATCAAGTAATATAATATAAATGGCAATCAAGAAACGACCGGTTTCTCCACGCCAGAAGATGATCAACCTCATGTACATCGTGCTTCTGGCAATGTTGGCACTCAACGTGTCGACAGAGGTGCTTCAGGGCTTTGCCGTAGTGCAGGAAAGCCTTGACCGAACCACCAACAACGCGTCGAAGGAGAATGCCGCCATATACAACGACTTCCGCGACCAAATGCTCCGCAACCCAGAGAAGGCGAGGGTTTGGTATGAGAAGGCAACGGAGGTGAGGAACATGAGCGACTCGCTCTACAACTTTGCCGAGACGCTGAAACTCGCGATAGTGAAGGAGGCCGACGGAGCTGATGGCAACTTGAAAAACATTCAGAACACAGATAACATAGACGCTGCGGGGACCGTGATGCTGGCTCCGCTGACTGGCAAGGGCAAAAAGTTGTTCAATGCCATCAACTCTTATCGTGAGCGCATCCTTGGCTTTGTTACCGATCCGCGTCAATATGCCATTATCAAGAGCAACCTGTCCACCAATGTGCCAAAAGGCAAAAACTATCTTGGCAAGAACTGGCAGGAATACATGTTCGAGGATATGCCCGTGGCGGCTGCCGTCACGTTGCTGTCGAAGTTGCAAAACGACGTGCGCTATGCCGAGGGTGAGGTGCTTCACTCCTTGGAGGCTAACATCGGCCTCAAGGACATTCGCGTGAACAAGCTCGAGGCATTCGTGGTGCCGGAGAAGACGACCCTTTATCCCGGTGAACGTTTCAATGCCAACATCGTCATGGCGGCTGTCGACACGACCAGTCAACCGGAGATTTATGTCAATGGCTCGCGCGTCAACACCAAGAATGGCCAATACAGTTTCATGGCCGGTGGAGTGGGCGAGCACCAGTTTGGTGGTTACATCTTGATGCGCAACTCACGTGGCGACGTGCTTCGTCGCAACTTCTTACAGAAATACAATGTCATACCTGTCCCCGGAGGCGCTACCGTGGCCGCCGACCTTATGAACATGCTCTACGCTGGCTACGACAACCCCATCAGCGTAGGCGTGCCAGGCGTGCCGCAAAACGCGGTCTCCGTGAGCATGACAGGTGGCCGTCTTATATCAAAGGGTCCGGGAAAGTATGTCGCCGTGCCTGCTGCCGTTGGCCACGACGTGACGTTCCGCATCACCGCGCGCGACGGCAAGATGACAAGGACGTTCCCCCCGTTCACTTTCCGTGTGCGTAAGCTGCCCAACCCGACACCTTATATCACCATTGGCGATGACCGCTTCAAGGGTGGCAATATGGCCAAGGCGAGCCTGATGGGCGCGAGACACTTGAAGGCCGCCATAGACGATGGCATTCTCGACATACAGTTCCGCGTGACAGGTTTCTCGACCGTGTTCTACGACAACATGGGCAATGCCGTACAGATGGCATCGCAAGGCGGAGAGTTCACCTACCGCATGCGCGACCAGTTCCGCCGGTTAAGTCGTGGCCGCCGCTTCTACATCACCGAGGTTCATGCCATTGGGCCCGACGGCGTGGCGCGCGTGTTGCCTGGGGCAATGGAAGTGAAGGTGAGATGATTTTTACAGAAACAAACAGAATCAAAGATACTCTTATGAAGAGGTTTTTTATATCATTGGCGTTTATCGCCGTGGGCGTATCCTGTCTCATGGCACAGCCCAAGGCTCGTCGCCAGGAGCAGCAGGTGGCGAAGTCGAACAGTAATAACATGACTTTGCGTCAGCAGATAGACTTCCCGACGGCTGAGCCCATGAGTGGTGATGTGGTCTGGCGCAGGGACGTGTACCGTGAGCTTGACCTAAACGATGAGGCTAACGCCGCCTTGTATTATCCAGTGGAGCCAAATGGCCAGCAGGTGAATCTCTTCACGCTGCTCTTCAAGCTCATCATGGCAGGGCCTAACCACGGGGGCATTGCCGCCTACTCTTACGACGTGAACAGTGGCAGCGAGAAGTTTGACGAGTCGTTGCGCTTGAGCCCCAAGAAGTTTCTTGACGACTACCACATTTTTTATGAGAAGACCGACCGTGGCGTGCATATCGACGACAGCGATATACCATCAGCCGAGGTCAAGGCTTATTACGTCAAGGAAAGCAGCTACTATGACCAGAACACGTCGTCGTTTCACCGTCAGGTGACGGCTCTCTGCCCCGTGATGTTTCGCGACGATGACTTTGGCGACGGAGCCACGAAATATCCACTGTTTTGGGTGAGATACAGCGACTTGGCCCCATTTCTCGCCAAGCAGATGGTGATGACGAGCAATGTCAACAATGCCGCGATGATGAGCATTGCCGACTATTTTGCCACAAACGGCTATAAAGGCAAAATCTACAAGACCAACAACATGCTCGGCAAGACGCTGGCGCAAGAGGCCGGCGGCGATTCCGTGAAACTTGTCAAGGCTCAGCAGCGCATCGATTCAGAGATAGCCTCTTTCGAGAGCCAGTTATGGGGAGACCAAGCCAAGAAAGACTCTCTCGACTCCATAGCCAAGCTCGACCCCAAACATGTGAAGGGCGTGAAAAAGGGTTCTCGCATACGCAGGGTGGCAGCCAAGTCGCCGCGCGTAAAGCAGAGTCGCGCGCGTGTTCCTGGGTCTTCGTCTGCCTCCGGTACCGCAAGGGTGACCGTCAGGAGGCAGAGGCATTGATGTTTATGGTAAACCAAATCATATAAGATGAAAAAGATAATAGCGATATCGTTTTTGGCCTTGGGCTTGTCAGCATCGGCTTCCGCCCAGGTCAAGCTCGGTGTGAAAGGAGGCTTGAACGTCAGCAGCTTGAAGTTGAACGACGACATGTGGGCAACCGACAACAAGGCCGGCTTCTTCTTTGGCCCAATGCTGAAGGTCTCCGTGCCTCTGACAGGCTTGAGTTTTGACCTTGCGGCTCTTTACGACCAAAAGCAGGCAAAGATGAAATGGGCTGATGATGTCGTTGGTGGCGACATGGGCCAAACCACTACCATAAAGCAGCAATACCTGGACATTCCGGTCAACGTGAGATATGGCATAGGGCTCGGTAGCCTTGCCAATGTCTTCCTCTTCGCCGGTCCGCAATGGGGCATCAATGTCGGCGACAAGGATTTCAAGTGGGATGCCGCAAGCAGTTATTCCCTGAAAAAGGCGACATTCAGCGTCAATATAGGTGCCGGTGTCACGATATTAAAGCATCTTCAAGGCTCTGTCAACTACAACATAGAGTGCAACAAGTCGGGCAAGATGCAGGTGCTAAGGCTCAACCCCGACAAACAATGTATTAAAGGCCGCAACAACACTTGGCAAGTCTCTGTTGGCTATTGGTTCTGATTTCCCGTTATCATTGACTTAAAATAATAAAGGCAGGTGTCTCCCTGCCTTTTGTTTTCTACGGAATGGAGTATGTAGACGTAATCTTGCCCTTGCCCCTTCAAGACTTTTTCACCTATGCCGTGAGCGATTCGCTTGCCGCACGCGTCGTCATGGGCACGCGCGTGCTCGTTCCCTTTGGCAAGAGCAAGACTTATGCGGCCATGGCCGTTAGGGTTCATGCCGACAAGCCCAACCTTCCCGACAGCAAGATACGCGAGATATTGGCGTTGCTCGACGACGCGCCGGTTCTCTTGCCCAGCCAACTGAGGCTTTGGCGGTGGATAGCCGATTACTACATGTCGCCACTTGGCGACGTGATGAACGCCGCGCTTCCCGCTGGCCTGAAGGCGGAAGTGGGTTACAAGCCCAAGACCGAGGCGTGCGTCTGCCTTGGCGACAAGTTTGCCAACGTGGAGGCCCAAAGGGCAGCCGTGGAGATGCTGCGCCGCATGCCGAGGCAACAAGCCGCGTTCACCACTTTCCTCAACCTTGTTCACGATTCCGGCACAAGCATCGTCACGCGCGAGGAACTGATGAACGAGGCCCACTGCACGGCCGTCATTGTTAATAAGCTTGTCACTCAGCGGTTCCTTCAGTCCGTCGACCGTGAGGTGAAAAGCATCAATCGCAATGGCGCATATCATCCTGAACGCGTACAGTCGCTAAGCGAGCCACAGGCGCGGGCAAAGGCCGACTTGGAAAAACAGTGGCACGACAAGAATGTGGTGCTGCTTCATGGCGTGACGTCAAGCGGAAAGACGGAGATTTACATACATCTCATCCAAGAGGTTATCGACAAGGGCGGGCAGGTGCTTTACCTCTTGCCAGAGATAGCCCTTACCGTTCAGATGACCCAGCGCCTGCAACGCGTGTTCGGCTCAAGGCTTGGCATCTATCATTCCAAGTACAGCGACCGCGAGCGTGTGGAGATTTGGCGCAAGCAGCTCTCCGACAATCCTTACGACATCATCCTCGGAGCTCGCAGCGCCATCTTCCTGCCTTTCAGGAAGCTCAGTCTCGTCGTTGTCGACGAGGAGCATGAGACGAGTTATAAGCAGCAAGACCCGGCCCCTCGCTACCACGCCCGCTCCGCGGCCATCGTCATGGCGCAAATGTTCGGAGCCAAGGTCCTTCTCGGCACGGCCACGCCATCCATGGAAAGCTACTACAATGCCAAGACGGGCAAATATGGTCTTGTCTCGCTCTCCACGCGGTTCAAGGGCGTGGAGTTGCCGGAGATAGAAGTCGTGGACGTGAAGGACCTGCGGCGTCGCAAGATCATGTCCGGGCCATTCTCGCCCCGTCTCCTTGCCGCCATGCGCGAGGCGTTGGCTAATGGCAAGCAGGTCATACTGTTCCAGAACCGCCGTGGCTTCGCGCCGGTCTTGTCGTGTCACACCTGCGGATGGACGCCCAAATGCAAGAATTGCGACGTGTCGCTTACTTACCACAAGCGGCTCAACTTGCTGACCTGCCATTATTGCGGGTTCACCATGCCCGTGCCTGAGGCTTGCCCCAGCTGTGGCAATCCGCATCTCTCCGACCGTGGCTATGGCACGGAGAAGATAGAAGACATGGTGCGTGCCGAGTTTCCCGACGCGACAGTGGCACGCATGGATCTCGACACCACTCGCACCCGTGGGGCCTACGAGCGGCTGATAGGTGAGTTTGGCGCTGGCAAGGCCAACGTGCTCATTGGCACGCAGATGATTTCCAAGGGCCTCGATTTCGACAACGTGGCGGTGGTTGGCATTCTCGACGCCGACACCATGCTCAACTATCCCGACTTTCGCGCCTACGAGCATGCCTTCATGATGATGAGCCAAGTGGCGGGGCGCGCTGGCCGAAGGGGTAAGCGTGGGTTGGTGATATTGCAGACCAAGAGCCCCGACTTGCCGGTAATCGGCCAGGTGGTTCGCAACGACTATGAGGCGTTCTACGACTCGCTGCTCGAGGAGCGTTCCCTCTTTCGCTATCCGCCTTTCTCCCATGTGGTTTATGTCTACCTCAAGCACAAGAATGAGGGGGTGGTGGAGATGGCGGCACAGGAAATGGGGGGCAACTTGCGCCAAATGTTAGGCGATCGCGTGCTTGGCCCCGACAAGCCGTCGGTGGCAAGGGTAAAGGCGGTGTTCATCCGCAAGATAGTGCTGAAACTGGAAATCGGCATCGACTTGAGGAAGATCCGTCAGGCTCTTTACGCCGCGCGCGACGGCATAGTGGCGCAACCATGTTATAAATCGGTGCAGATATATTTTGACGTGGACCCGGAATAACCCGTGTTAGAGATAATTGGCATTGGTGACGAATTGTGTTAATCCATGACAAGCAGCATGTACGCGCGCTAAATTGTAAAATATTATTGCCGAAATTTAACACTTGGAAACCAGTGCGTTTAGAGCGGGAAAAGGGTAGCCTTCTGCCTCTTGACAACGCCGTTGGCGGCTTTTCGGCCAGTTTTTTTTGCGATAGTAGCCAAATGGCGTTGCCGTTACACTGTAATCGCATCGCGATTTCACCGTAACGGCAACGCGATTACACCGTAACGGCGATGCGATTACGGTGTAACGGCAACGCTATTTTTGCGGATTTGCCACGCCGAAAAACCTCTAAAAATATAATCCTCTAATAATCAATGGCTTATCAAAATGGCCCATAATCGCGTCAATTCCACGCAAGCGACTGCTTGGTTGAAAAAAAACGATTCTCAGACGACCATTTGTAAAATATTATTATCCAATTAAATTGATGTCATTTGTCCTTGGCCTTGCTGTCATCATAAAAAACAAAAGACTGCTTGACATAGCGTATCGCGGCATTGCGAGCAGAAATGAAAAGATAATTGTCGAGATTCTCAATTCCTTAAAGTATGTCCTTCTTTATCCATAAATTCATAAAGAGGTCTTGAACGATGTTCTCGGCTTCTTATGACGGCTTTTAGGACATGATTTTATCATTCTTGCGAAATGTCGCGCAAAAACGAAAGCGGGAAGAAAACGAATTCGCTTTCTTCCCGCTTGTTTATTTATTGGCTTTTATAAGCTCAATTCCACGATGTGTGGCTTAGAGGTTCTTGTTGTCCTCGTTCCACTTCTCCACTGGAGGCACGATGCCGAGGTCGATAACCTCTTGGCGCATGTCGCAGAGGTGCTTGTAGCTCTTCTGCAGGTCTGCCATCTCCTCCTCTGTGCCAGAAGGAGTGGTGTAGTGGACGCCAGTCTTGTCGATAGTTGTAGGCAGAGCCATCATCACGTCCTTGATGCCGAGCTCAGGCAGGTTTGCGTAGCAGCCAGCAGGCAATGTGAAAGGCTCGCCGCCCATAGCGGCCTCGATCATCTTTACGGCGTTGTAGGCAGGGCTCTGGAATGAGCTGCGGCCGCGGAGCTTGATGATGCGTGAACCACCCTGTGTGGTGATCTGCTTGATTTCCTCCCAACGCTCCTTGCTGAGACCCATCTCAGAGAGAGGCTTGCCGTCGACCTTGACTTGAGAAGCGAAGACAGCCATCTGCTCGCCGTGGCCACCGTATGTGTGGGCGCCTGTCACCTTGTCCTGCTGGACGCCGAACTCGTGGGCGAGAGCCTGCTGCAGACGAGTAGAGTCGAGGGCAGCGAGAGATGTGAGCTGGTTTGGCTTCAAGCCGCTGTGGATGAGGGCTGTGAGAGCGGTGACGTCAGCAGGGTTGAAGATCACGACAACGTGCTCAACGTCTGGGCAGTATTTCTTGATGTTCTCACCGAAGTCTGCGGCAATCTTGCAGTTGCCTTTCAGCAAGTCCTCACGTGTCATGCCAGCCTTACGGGGAGCACCACCAGAGGAGATGATGTATTTAGCGCCTGTGAAAGCCTTCTTGGCAGCCTCTGCGACCTTCTCGGGGTCGTTCATGTCCTCTACCGCGGGAGCGTAGTAGCTGAGGTTTGCACCGGGAACGGCGCACTGCTCCATCTCGTCGTAGACACCATGAACACCAGGCTCATAGATATCGTAGAGACAAATGTTAGGAGTAAGGCCGAGCATAAGAGCGCTCTGCACCAGGTTTGAACCAATCATACCGCCTGCACCGACGATAAGAAGCTTGTCATTTGTTAAATACTTCATAACTTAGTTTGTGTTTTAAAAGTTTCCTTTTCCGCTTGCAAAGGTATAGAAAATAAAATAGAAGTGATAATTTTTTTTCGTTGTGAAATGTTGTATAATATTAAAACGTTATAATTTGCTATCTCCGTTTGACATATAAACACTATGAAATGTCGGAGTGAGCGAATTTCCCGGATATGCTGCGTATTGTTGCTAAAGATTCTTATCTTTGCATCGTGATTACTACCATATTAATAATATAATGACAACCATGATAAACGATACCGTGCTAAGTCGCCTCGCGAGCCTTCGCGAGGTGATGCGTCGCGAGAAGCTCGACGCTTTCGTCTTTCCGTCTACCGACCCACACCACTCGGAGTACACCCCCGACAGGTGGAAGGGCAGGGAATGGATAAGTGGGTTTGACGGCTCTGCCGGTACGGCGGTGGTGACGATGGACTCTGCCGCCCTTTGGACAGACAGCAGGTATTTTCTCGCGGCCGAGAAGCAGCTTGAGGGCACCTCGTTCCAGCTTATGCGCCTGAAGGTGAAAGGCACGCCGACGATAGCGCGGTGGCTCGCCGAAAAGCTCAAGGACACCAACGCGCAGGTGGGCGTGGACGGAATGTGCAACAACGTCAGCTCGGTGGAGAACCTTATCCATGAACTGCGACGCCAGGGTGGCATTACCGTACGGACTAACTTCGACCCGTTGAACGAGATTTGGAAAGACCGCCCGGCGATACCCGACCATAAGATAGAAGTGTACCCCATGAAATATGCCGGCGAGACGGCTCTCTCGAAGATGCGACGTGTGAGGGCGACCCTGTGCGACATGGGCGCCGACGGCATGCTCGTATCCGCGCTCGACGACATAGCGTGGTTGCTTAACCTTCGAGGCACTGACGTGCATTGCAACCCGGTGTTCGTGGCTTATCTGTTGCTGAGCACCGATAAGGCCACGTTGTTTATCGACAAGGCCAAGCTCACGCCGCAGGTTGAGGAATACCTCAAGGCGCAAGACGTGGGCATGGAAAGCTACGACAAGGTGGGCGAAGGGTTGAGAGAATATTTTGAGTATAACATCCTTCTAGACCCGGAGGAGACCTCTTATACATTATATAATATAATAGCGTCGGCAGACAGCAAGGCTTACGCCAAGAGCATAGTAAGGCACGCTTCGCCAATCCCCGCGATGAAGGCCGTGAAGAACGATGTTGAGATAGCAGGTTATCATAATGCCATGCTTAGGGATGGCGTCGCGATGGTGAAGTTCCTTAAATGGCTCAAGCCCGCGGTAGCGGAAGGCGGACAGACGGAGATGAGCGTCGACCGCAAGCTGACCGCCCTGCGCGCGGAACAGTCCCTCTTCCGTGGCATCAGCTTCGACACGATAGCAGGCTATGATGCTCACGGGGCAATCGTGCACTACGAGGCCACGCCGGAAACCGACGCCGCCCTTGAGCCTGAGGGCCTGTTGCTGCTCGACAGCGGCGCGCAGTATGAAGATGGCACTACCGACATAACGCGCACCATACCCTTAGGCCCCGTGACCGAGGAAATGCGCCGCGTCTACACGCTCGTGCTGAAAGGGCACATACAACTGGAGTTGGCGAAGTTTCCCGACGGCGCTGCCGGCACCCAGATAGACGCCTTGGCGCGCGAGGCGATGTGGCGCGAAGGCATGAACTTCCTCCATGGCACCGGACATGGGGTGGGCTCGTATCTCAACGTGCATGAGGGCCCTCACCAAATAAGGATGGAATACATGCCGGCACCGCTCAGGGCGGGGATGACCGTCACCGATGAGCCAGGACTGTACCTTGAGGGCAAGTTTGGCGTGCGCCACGAGAACACGTTGCTCATAAGGCCATACATGCAAACGGAGTTTGGCGACTTCCTGCAGATGGAGCCGCTCACGCTCTGCCCGTTCGACGTGGAGCCGATAATAAAGGACATGTTGCTGCCGGAGGAGCGCGATTGGCTGAACCGATACCACCGTCACGTGTATGACGTGCTTGCCCCGCATCTCGACGGGGAAGAACGGTCTTGGCTGGAAAACGCCACGAAGGAAATATGACATAAAATTGGATAATTGTTTGGCTATCTGAAAAATAACTTGTAATTTTGCAGCCGCTTATTGTGGTGGGGTGTATAGTGCCCACACATGAGGCAAATGTCTAATTTAAATTTTATAAACCAAAACAAAATGATTATTGTACCCGTAAAGGAAGGCGAGAACATCGAAAGAGCTCTCAAGAAGTTCAAGAGAAAGTTTGAAAGAACAGGCGTCATCAAGGAGCTTCGCTCACGTCAGCAGTATGACAAGCCGTCTGTCAAGAAGCGTCTCAAGATGGAACACGCCGTTTACGTGCAGCGCATGCGCGACGAGGAAGAATAAAAAAAACTTCCTGAAAAATTTGGTAGTTTCAAATAATTTCCATAAATTCGCAATGTGAATCACCGTTATGCCGGTTGAGGTCTGATTGCTGTTTGACATGGTTGATGATTTCTTGAATTACCTGCGCTATGAGCGATATCGCTCGCCAATGACATTGAAGTCTTACTCTGTGTCACTCAGGGAATTTGAGGATTACTTCCGTAGTCTTGACAGTGAGCTCAGCTGGCAGACAGTCGATGAGGATGTCGTCCGTGATTGGATGGAACATCTCATGGATGGTGGTATGGAAGCATCGAGCGTGGGAACACGCTTCGCGGCCCTTAGGTCGCTTTATCGTTACGCCTTGGCGCGCCACCTTGTGGAGCGCGACCCAACCTATCGGGTAGAGCCGCCGAAACAGCGCAAGAGATTGCCGACGTTTGTCAAGGAAAGCGAGATGAATCGCTTGCTCGATGACCTGCCATGGGGCACAAGCTTCGTGGAGGTTAGGGACAAGACGATAATAATGACCTTCTACGAGACGGGCATACGCCTGTCGGAGTTGACGGGGCTCGACGATGTGGACATAGATTGTGATAACCGCCAGCTGAAAGTGACCGGAAAGGGTGACAAGCAGCGGGTGGTGCCATTCGGAGAAGAACTCGCCGTGGCGCTTGGGCGCTACGTAGCGTGCAGGGACAAGGAGGTGAGCCGTAAGTGTGACGCGTTGTTCGTCACGGTAAAAGGCAACCGTATGAAGGCCTATGACGTTAGGCCCCGGGTGAAAGCCAAGCTGTCGCTCGTCAGCACGCAGAAAAAGCTCTCGCCGCACGTGTTGCGACACTCTTTCGCCACGGCAATGCTCAATAATGGCGCAAGTATAGAAAGTGTCAGGAGACTGTTGGGCCACGCAAGCGCGTCGACAACGGAAGTGTATACACACACTACCTTCGAACAGCTCCGCAGAGTATACAAAGATGCCCACCCAAGGGCGTGAGTTTAACCTTTAAAAATGGTAACTATGGAAGTAAACATCAAGTCGATTCACTTCGACGCTACCGAGAAGCTGCAAGCCTTCATCGAGAAGAAGGTGGCTAAGTTGGAAAAATCATTTGAAGATATTAAGAAAGTAGAGGTGCAATTAAAGGTTGTCAAGCCTGCTGCCGCGCTCAACAAGGAGACCAGCGTCACCGTTTCGGTGCCTAACGGGAATCCCATCTACGTCGCCAAGACGTGCGACACTTTTGAGGAGGGAATCGACTTGTGCGTGGACAGTTTGCGGGAACAACTGACGAAATTCAAGGAAAAATTACGCAATCGTTGAAAATTTCCTCAAAATGTTTTGGAGATTGAAAAATAAATAGTAACTTTGCAGCCGTTTTACAACAGGTCCGAAGTTAAGCCGGTAAGACGGCTGTGAAGATACGCCTCTTTAGCTCAGTTGGCCAGAGCACGTGATTTGTAATCTCGGGGTCGTTGG
>ERZ1673741.1698-NODE-1698-length-17501-cov-4.195174_pt1 | contig 17501 bp, 15 predicted proteins | sample MGYA00580209_ERZ1673741 | MGnify/ENA primary metagenome ERZ1673741 (study PRJEB41218, sample SAMN15661754) | gut metagenome | host: Homo sapiens | place: Canada: London | collected 2015-08-20/2019-03-30 | study: EMG produced TPA metagenomics assembly of... | reverse complement strand
TTTTTAACTGCCCCTTGTTGATCATACTCTGTTTTCCCATACCTTGGCTTTCTCATACAAAACTGCCCAGGCTCTGCCGCGATGAAGCCGTTTGAAATCGTTTTTCGAGGACCTTCTCCTCCCGAAAAAACAGGCATAATTTTTCCTGCCGGATACAGGGGACCGATCCTGTTTCCCGTTAAAGCTCCGAGAAATCGACCTTGACGATTTTCGTGCAGTTGAGAAACTGCTGTGTCCCGTTGGAATGATAATAAGCAACCAGAAATCCCGTCGCCGTTTCCGTTATGGCAGGATAGCAATAGCTGTTTTCCGGATCATCCTCCAACAGATAGAGCTCATCGAAGCCGCGGTGCCAAAAATCCTTTCCGTCCATGTCACTGACCGCAAGCATCAAGGGGGTCCGATCCATGCCGAACGGAAGCGGATTGCCGGAGCTCTGCGGGATGGGATTATAGACCGCAAGTGTGTATTTCCCGATCCTTCTGACCTGCATGGGTGAACAGGGCGACGTGAAAAGCAGATTCGGGCATGGGGAGGACCAGGTCAGACCGTTGTCATCGGAGAAGGATTCATACTGGTGTCCGAGATTGGTACGGAACCATGCCCAGAGTCTGCCGTCCTCAAACTGGTAGACGCCAGGTTCCTGTAAACCGACCGTGATACTGTCAAACGGGGAATGAACGCTTCTGCCGATTTTCCGGAAAGAATGTCCGTCATCCTCGGACCGGAGAAAGCACACCTGGGAGACAGCCTGCTCACCTGCGTTTTTTGGAGCACGGATCGAGTGCTGTGCAACCGGGATCAGAATACTGCCGTTTTGCAAGCGAACGACACGGTCATTATTGACCACATAATAGTCCAGATCATTCAGACATTCCACAGGCTCACTCCATGTTTTGCCTTCATCGGAAGAGCGGGAGAGCATATAAGCGTCAATTACAGCCGCTCCGTACTGCATCTTTTTGAGGTAGAACAACCCGATGTCCCCGTTCTGCATCCGCAAAAGGGAAACGCTCATCAGATTTTTGGAATCTGCCGGCTTCTTCAAGATCAAATGCGAGTTGGACCATGTCTCGCCTTCATCCGGGGAAACACAACCGTACAGTTCCGCTGTGCAATGGTCATTCCAGTCTTCTCCGATGTAAGCGGTATAGACAAACAGAATCTCTCCGTTCTTCAGACGCAGAAATGCCCCCTCACCGTTTCTTGGATTGCCTTCTCCGGTAGAAAGGAACAGGACCTCGCGTCCGATTTTTTTCCTGACTTTCATGCTTTCGTTCCTCTATTCTCTAAAAAATCCGTATTCAATAAAAAGGGAATCAGTTGACCGAATTGTTCCTCTTTATTTGTTGACAAAAAAGGGTGTGCATGGTATAATCGCTTCACTCTCTGGAAAGAAAGTGATATTCAAAATGAAAGAGATTGTAGCGTAAATTCTTGGTATCGCCGTCACGGTCCTTTGTCTGATCTCCTGTCAGATGAAAAGGCGGTGGCAAATGCTCGCCCTTTCTCTCTGTGCCAATCTGTTTTCCGGGCTCGGATGTCTGCTGTTGGGGCAGATCAGCGCGACAGGCGTTACCACGGTCGCCATTCTTCAGATCCTTCTCAGCATCCGTCACTCCCGAAAAGGAACAGCAGCGTCATGGGTCGAAAACTGCACATTTTTTGTCTCTATACAGTTGGCGGCTTGCTTCCGTATATCGTCAGCGGAACGCTCGGTTCGTTCGGTTGGCTGGATCTCCTTCCGATTATCGCGGCGCTCCTTCTGATGTATTCCGTGATCCAGAAGGAAGAACAGAAAATGCGCATCTTCAGTCTTTCCAACGCAACCGTATTTCTGATATACCACGCAATTCTAAAGAATACACAATTCTTTGCACAACTCATCAGCATCATCTCGATTATCAGTGCCCTGATCCGTTACCGGAAGAACCCCTCTCCCCAACGAAGGAAGAAAGACCATCCAGGACATCCGGAATGATAGTCCGGATGTCCTGCAGGATCTGACTATCCGACAAGACCAAAGCGGTCGATCGCCAGTGATGTCCGGTACGCATTATCCACAAACACAAAGCAGATATAGTCTCCTACATTCTTGTTGAACGTGATCTCAGCACGCTTTCCGTCAATTGTCAGAGCAGCAGTCCCCGACTCCCCGTCAAATACGACCGAGAAGCAATGGGTCTTTCCCTCCGTAACCTGCAATGATGTTTTGGATAAGATATTCTGTTCATTATAGCAGTAAACATCGCCTGTGGAACTGATCCAGATCCGGACAGGTGCCGCTACACCGGGATTTCTGTTGTACGCACTCTGCAACTCAAGCGACATCCCTCCTCCCAGCCGCTCGATAGAAAGGTCAAAGAACAGCTCTCCTTTTTTCGTAAAGGGAACAGAACGGGAAACCTTGGTGTAAGAACCGAGCTGCATCGCGTACCTCCCTTCTGTTGCACCGGTTTCGGTTACGGCAGGCAATTCACCCGGAACGACACTGGTTCCGGGATCCACCGACGTTCCGGAGACCGATACCCATCCTTCCGATTCGATATCTCCCTGCTCGAAAGAATCGAATGCACCTTTGGATCGATACAAATAATTGCTGAAATTCTCGATCAGAATACGATAATTCGTAATGAGAATAAAAGCACAGTCCACGCCGCCCTTTTCAAATACCGCAATATCCGGATTGGTGACGATATACTTTTCCATCGCAGGTCGGTATTCAATCCGGTTGCTGAATTCGGTCTGGAAACTGATATCCATGATTCCGATGAAGGTTTCCGCGTCATCAACGGAATACGCAACATTCAAAGGGAAGCGGTCATAAGAACGGAATGCGGCAGAGTTGTTCCCGCCCCAGAGCAAAAGCGGGATCCCGTCCAGTCCGGCAAGAATCGGCTGCGTATTGGTCGCATAGACACCGGAGAGCCGGATATCCGTCCATGTTACACCGTGATCGTAAGAATACGCAACGATAAAATGCGGAAGGTTGAGCGTCTGATTGATGTCGTCATACCCCTGATAGCGCGCATAAAGAATAAGCGTGCCGTCCGCCTTTTCCCAGACGGTCTCTTCGGAGACTCCGGACTCATGCGAGGCCCAATAGGTATTTTCCGGCAAGGAGCCGTATTCGATGCGCGAATCGCTCAGCGTCCATGTCGCACCGTTGTCCCGGCTGTAGAGAGAGGTGGCATAGCAAGACCAGTCCGTACCATCGGAAACACCGGAGGAAAGCACGACAGTAAAAACATAGTCGATGTTCGGTCCGTCTCCGTCGTGACAGGAAAGCCTGATCCCGTCAGAGTAGGTGAAAGCCGCGATCCCCGGGAATTTTTGCTGAACCGTCCAATTCTCACCCGAATCGATGGTTTTCAGGATATACATATCGCCTGAACCGTTGTTTTTATAGGCAAGGAAATAAACGACGGAATTCTCATAATCCACAAGGAAGCCGCCTCCCTGCTCTTTTCCGTCGGAACTGCCGATCGTAGTAATTTTCTTTGTTTTTGTCCAGGTATGACCGCCGTCTGTCGAACGCTCCATCCCAAGATATCCGTTTCCGTCATACGGTCCCATGGAGACCAAAGACCCGTCCGGCATGATAGCAACGGAGTTTCTCCAAGCGACTCCCTCGCCGGCAGGGCGCTCCGAGACCGTTTTTGTTCCGTATTCAATCTCCAGTGCCGCCACGCCATCGGATACCGACTCTGCCAGGCTGTTCCCGTAAAGAACATCCACCGTGACCGAGGAATTGGCAGGGATCTCCATCACACGAACATAAAAGATCCCGTTCGCGTAATAATGCGGAAGTTCCATGCCGTTACAGCGGAAACGGATATCGCTCAGGTCCGCTTTGAGATCGGTAGCCGGAATGCCGAGATCCGCCAGCGTGTATGTCCGGATCTGATTGTAAAGCGGTTGTGACGTTCCGTTTTTCACCGTCAACGAAACGGATTTCGCAAAATTTCCGCCGCCGTCCAGAAGCGGTTCAGTGCTGTAATATGCGCTCATCGCCTTCTGAAGAGAATTGTAGATCGCCAGCGAGGATGCGGGCACCGTAGGAAAGGTGAAATGAATTTTCAGGTATCTCGCCCGGACCGAGAAATTATAAAAATACAGTTTTCCATCGGTGCGAAGCGTGCAGAATTCCGGAATGGCAGTGTACGTCCTGTTATCATTACTTGCGTAGAGTGCCACAAAGTTACCCGTCACACGGTTTTGGGCGTGAAGACTGTTCAGCACCGCACGGTTGATATCCGTAACGCTTCCCATATCGTATACGATACTGTTATTGACTCCGTCAACGATATAGGAGGTATCGGCGGAAACGGCGACTCCCGAAAACGGATCGACATCATTCTTGAGCCAAAGTACATTCGTGCTCGGATCGGCGGCTTTGACAAACAGAGAGAAGCGCTTTTCTGAGACGATTTTGTCACCGTCCGCAAGATAAGCGGTCAGGTCCGCAAACTCGCCCGCCCCATCCTGCGGGATCACCTTCCCGTCCGCGGTAATCACAGAAGGATCGGACGATCTCCAGATCACCTCGGTGTTCAGCCCGTATTTACTACTGGTCAGCACGGTCGGAAGCGCAAGGTCGGAGGAAGCAAGATAAACGTCATCCCCCTCCACACGCCGGTAATTCTTCCCGAGGAGTGTGTCCGCGGTAATGGTATGGATCAGGGAATACTCCGTCAGAAATGCAAACCCGAGATTGTCGATCCTGGCAACAAAGTTATCCCCTTCGCTGCCGGGAGCCGTCGCGTTCCTCTGCCACACGAAGCTCGCCGTATGGTTTCCAAACCCCGCCGAACGGGAGACATTCACATTCTCAAACGTAGCAAGGTATGCGCCATCCAGAAAAACATCGATATTCCCGGAGGACCAGATAAAACCAACATGAAGCTGTTCACCGATTTTCTTCCCGGTATAAATGATTGACGAAGAGTCCGTCCCCTCAGCGGAATTTCTGCCGTTCACATAGATCCCGATCCCCGCTTCCGTATTGAGGAAACCGACCATAACCGTCGTGCCGCCTTCCTGCTCGGAGAGCACAAAAGAGAGCCCGTAGGAAGCGTTCTGATCAAAAGAGAGCCATTCGTAAACCGGCATCGCTTCAATCGTGATATCGAATTCCGTAAGCAGGTTTTTGGTGCCGGCTTCGATTGCATCAATGGCAGTTGTGCTCACCTGATTGCGCAGATGGGCATAATTCTTGCCGTCCGGTGTGTATCGATCATAGATCACCAGGCTTCCCTCCCCGGATCCTGCGCCCGCATCCGCATTTTTTACCACTGCGGTTGACTGATAGCAGGAGAGCTTTGGGGCTTGGAAAAGCGATGTGCCGGACCCGAAATCGGTAAATGCAAACGTATCATAGTCGCAAAGAATCGCAAAGCCGTCAAAGCCGGCGCTTTTCCCGCTCCCGGAAACAGTCACGGTCAACGGGATCGGTTGTCCGAGATCGATCAGTTTCACATTCATTTCCGTAAAGGAAAATGCCGCAGAAGAGCATCCGCCGGCATCAGCGGTCAATTCCCTGACAGCCTCTCCGATCCTGACGGAAATACTGTCCGCACGATCACAAGAGACAATGACCGTAACCCCTTCTGATGTCCACGTTGCCCCGACTGACGCGTTCGGTGCATCCCCGTCGGAACGCAGGGCGACGGATAACGGCGTACAGGCTTTCCTGCCGACATAAGCAGCTCGAAGCATTGGCTTCCCCTCCGTATTGATATAATAAAGTCGATCGGCAACCGGATCGTCAGGAACGTCAGGCAATTGGGTCGACTTCGCGGATTCCGTTTCCGATGGCGTTTGAGGCTTGCCTCCGCAGGCAATGCAGGAGAGTGCTATCAGCCCTGCAAGAAAAACGGAGATGAGCGGTTTGATTTGCTTTTGAAAACGAAAATACATTCGATTCTCCTTATGAAATCGCATGAGGCGGACACCTGCGTATTTCCCGTCGGCGTCCGCCATTCTTTTAAGAACGGATCAAAAGATCACGGTCAGTCTTCTTTCTTTCTGAAAAGCGCAAGGACACCGCCGAACAGGCATATTCCTATGACCGAGAACACGGAGGTCACGCTCTTGCACCCTGCATTACCGGGTTCTTCTGACGAAGCGGAAGTTCCCGTTGCTTCATTGGTGGGAGCCTCGGTATTCTCGTTGCTCTGACCGGGGGTCTCCACGGTATCCGACACGGAAGGATCCGATTCAACCGGTTGCTCACGGCTTTCTTCGTTCCCGTCATCACCACCGTCACCGATATCCCCATCCGCAAGCGCCATAAACGCATCTGCGTCAAAATCGTTTGCATATGCCAGAGAGACATTGGTTGCTTTGATGTCAATCATTTCTTCGGTTTCCTGAAGCAGAGTGGTTCCGCTCAGCGCCTTGATATACAGTCCGTATCCCTGCCCGTTCCAGTTGTTGCGGGCATCGAGAACCTCGCTGTCCATCGCGGGGAAGATTCCGACCACTTCCCCGTCAATATACACCTCAACAGAGTTATCCAGATTCCAGCGGAAACCGATCGTAAAGGAATCCCCTTCCTTTTTGCCGAGCATCATGACATTTCCAGAACTCGGTTGCGCTTCCGCGGCATCACGGACCAGCATAAGTCCTTCCGTCTCGCTCTTATTGTAAAGCACCAGTAACATGATCTGCGATGCCTTATCCGCCGATGTCACGCCTCTGCCGATTTGGAAAATCACACGTGCTGGATTCTGCGCCGCATCCCAGATCAATTCCTGGGTCTGAGGCGTAGCATGCGGCAATTCGGTCACAGTCAGATCCATTTCCACCATGACCGCAGGCTTGGTCATCATTCCGACCACAATATTGTAAGCGCCGCTCGCTCCAGTAGACACCTTGTTTCCTGCGTTATAGGAAACTGTCAGCTGTCTGCCATTTGTATAATCCGCTTTTTTGGCACCGGCGGATACAGCGCCCCATGTACCTTTGGTCGTTCCATCGTTGGTGTGATAACCGAGCATGGAATGACTTACAAATACCTCATCGGCGGTAAAGTGAAGCTTTCCTGCAAAGCTTCCGATGCCTGCATCGGTTTCCGCACTGACCTCAAGCGTTGTGGTCACGTCTCCATTGTCTTTGGAGAACTGCACCAACGTCATGGAAACAGAAAGCTCAAAAATATTGACATAGGTTACAGTGCTTTCCTCATCGTTCTCGCCCTTGACATTGTAGGAGGTGTTTCCGAATGCGTATTTCACGCCTTTAGGAAGATCCGCGTTTTCTGCGCCTTCCGTAAAGATCACCTCTGCGCCACCGAGCTTAACGCTTACCTTGGAAAGATTCTTCTTTACGGCAAACACCTCAAGAAAAACGCAGTAGAGCTCTTCATCAGACGGATCGGCTCCCCATGAGGCACCGCAATAGATGTCCTCTCCCAGAACGGTGTCCGGAACAATGGCAATATCGTCAAATTCGCCCTTCGTAAGATCACCTTTCAGAACCCCATCCACATGAAGGCTTCCGGCATTTGCAATCATTGTCGGAACCGGAGCGTTGTCTGCCGAGGCAGCGAAAGCCCCCGTTGTAAACAGCATCAGGATCACTGTCAGGATAGCAACTATCTGTTTTTTCATAACCAAATCTCCTTTTCTGTTTTTGTGCATTTTCGCGTTTTTAATTAACTAAACTGAACGTCATTAAAGTCAACAGAATCAATATTTCCTGTATCGCCTGTACCACCGGAAATCATTGTAAAGATATGCTCAACATCGCGAAGGACGATCTCATTGCTTGGCGTTTCATACGTTTTTTTCACGTTTCTTCCCAATCCTTTCAGCAACTGTTTCATCAGGCACCCGCTTCAAGCGGCTTGCCGGTTGAAGCGTCATATTTGATTACCTGTTCCGTCGCATAGGTTCTCTCCGCTCCATCCGTTTCAATCACATACGGTCTGACGGTGAAGGTCATATTGCCATAGGAAACGGGGATATTTGTTATAGCAGCAACGGTAAACCAGTATCCTTTCGGCGCATACACGGTTTCTCCAGCCGCGAGCAGCGAGGAAAATGCTTTGGTCACGGGGATATCCTGAACCTCGGAGGTTTTCGTCTTCCCTTCACTGTCCACATAGGACATCGTAATCTCATAGCCAGCCGAAACATAGTCGATCGACGGAATGATGCTGACGAAACGGACGCCGTATTTTCCGTCGGCAATTGCGGTCTCCTGCTGTCCGTAATATACCACGGGAGCGGGCGTTGCAAGTGCCAGGAACGCATCCGCATCCAGTGCCGTAGGTTGGAAAGTGACAGCCCGTAATAGGAGCAGGAAATCGTTGCGTCCGCGGTGCTTCCAGCCAGAGCTTCAATGTATACCCCCCAGGACTCACTGCTGAAATTGTTTCCGTGCCAAGGCGTCATCCAGGTTTCACTGAGCTTGGGGAAGACACCGACTGCCGTTCCGTCCACCCACACCTGAGCCGAATAATCCGCGTTCCATTGAACGGTAAGCGTAAAAGACTCATTCAACTGCTTTCCGAGCTCGATTCCTGCCTCGGTCCGATCATGACCATTATACCGGGCCAAAACCAGTCCCTTATCCTTCACGTTATAAATCGATGTAATCAGGCAAAATGCCGGATTGCCGTTTTTCATTCCTTTGTTGAGACGAAGCCGGATCCTCGCCGGATTTTCGGCTCCCGCTCCCGTCTCGGCAACAATGTTATTCAGGCTGTCGACTTCAGGCAGGGACGCAACAGTCATATTCATTTGTACGACCGCCTCGATATTGGATTGCAAAGACACAACTTTGTTATAGATTCCGCTTTTACCAGCGGTGAGCGTTTTCACTCCGCCGGAACTGCTAACACCGCCCCAAACAGTTTGCGTTGTACCATCATTTGTCTTTTGACCAAGAAGCGAGTCGTTGAGGAAAGATTTATTGGCGGTGAAATACAGCTTGCCGTTGAAGCTTCCGTTTCCGCTACTACCGGTTGCCGTCAGGCTCAGATCGGCATAAACGGTGCTGTCATCAACCTTAACGAAAGAGAGCTGCATCATCGGAAAGGACAGCTCCGTGACGTTAAACCATCCGCTGTACGGTCCGAACGAATACTCCGAGCCGGGGATATCGGTATTCTCGCTTCCGTTTCGTTGAAAGGTTGTCGTCTTTCCGCCGATGTTGATACTGACCTCCGACAGTGGGTTGGAGAGAGAAACGATCATCAAATAGACCTTTTTAGTGCTCTCGTCCCAAGAAGCACCTGCGTACATATCGGTTCCGATCCGGACATCCGGGGTCAGCATTTCCGCACTGTCACCCAACGATGCGGCGGAAGCGCCGTCAACTGTCAGTGAGCCTTTGGTTGCATACATGATATCCGTGCCTTCCTCGGCGTTGACAAGCATTGTGCCCGCCGACAAGAGCATTGTCAGACACAGTATCACTGAAATGAGTTTTCCGATTGCTTTTTTCATGGTTCCTTTTCTCCTTTGTGTTTTGTGATTCGGATGAAATAACGATCGGGAAAATGCGTGATCAAACGGTTTATTTCCCCCTCATTTCGTGGGGCTCATTCGGGAAATCGCTTGGTTTTTCACACCAGACAGGCAACACCTCCGGTTCCTATCGAAATTCAGTCAGACCGTCTTAATGGATCGCATTGATGTCTTCCAGAATCAGCCCCATAATCGGAGCTTTCTGCTTCATATAGGTAGAACAGGTTTTTGTTTTTTGCTGTACAGCAAGCGTATAGATAATTCCTCTCATCACGGAGCCGGCATCAAATGCGTTCCCGATGTCGTAGTACTTGCTGTCCTGGATCAAGGCCAACATATCATAATCCGCCGGCCCATCGGAAAGCCTCCCGCCGATCACCGTACTGAAGAAGGCGGGTCTGGTGTACAGATAACTGTATCGTGCCAATGCTTCGAGTACCGCGGCACTCTGCTCCCTTTTCTCCGCAGGGAGGACCGAGGGAATGACCGTCATGCCGGCAGTACAAATGGTCCGGTACTCGGTCTGGTAGACATCGTACTTCGGAAGCGGCAGGTATCCGATTTCAAAGCTCTTCTCCCGAAGCAATCCATACTGCGAACCGACGTCCCACGGCATAAACACGACCCTTTGTCCAAGGAACATACTCAGAAAATCCGAGTTCGGCAGATCCACATTGTAATAAGGCCGATCCGTATAGTATACCGTGGGGGTATCGTGTGCCAACTCATAGACCACTTCCAGCAATTTGTCGATTTTGGATGTCACATTGGATTGGTTGATATTCAGGACATACTGATTTTCACTGTCCCGCCGGACGGTCTGGATATCAGACGCATACATCAGTGAGCCTTCCCAGGAAGCACGGTTGACAGCCATAGCATATGTACCGTGCGTTTGCCCGTCGATCTTTCCGGTTGCATCCAGTTTTTTCACTTCTTCCAGAAAGACATCCAGCGTCCAATCGCCGTCCTTGACTGTCTGGTAAAGATCCAGCCCGCCACCAAGGGCGGAATAAAGCCCTTTGTGAAAGACCAATGCCATGATCCCCTCGCCCGCAACCGTAAAATCGGAGGAAATGAGGTAGAGCTTGCCGTTCGTCTGGTAGTTTTCAACCTGCGTCTGGTGATACCACGATCCGCCAAGGGAAAGATTCTGAACGGACAACAGATCTGCACAGTATCCACCCGTGAGCGTTGCCGCCATCCCTTCCGTCGGGTGTGGCAAGGCGAGCATGAAATCGCTTCCTCCGCCGAGATGGTTCTGAACGATGGTATCGTAGGTCTTTGTCGGATTGCTCAGAACGTTCATTCTGATTTCGGTATTGAGGAGTTGGTTGACAAATTCCGTTCGTGCAAAGGATACCTCACCGACCTTTGTACCGGTCTGATCCGCATCGTAAATCACCAGATCTGTACCGGAAAATCCCATGATCACAAACTTTTCTCCCTTGAGATCCGTCGTTGGCAGTGTGTCCAGAATACTTGGTTCCGCACTTTCCTGTTCGGTCTCGGTGGGCTTCTCCGTATCCGGCTTTTCACCGCAGGAAGCCAGTATCCCCAACAACAAACCAAATACCAGCAGTAAACCGATTTTCTTCATGTTTTTCCTCCTTCTGTTGTTTTCCATTTTGTATATACAATGGACGGCTTTCCGTCACCGTCAACAATCCGGTAATAAACCGTGACATAGGAACCGTCATCCAGCTCAACCGTAGCAGGATAACCGAGATCCCCGGCGTATTGCAGTTCCGATACCTCGTCGATCACGAGTTCTTCTCTGATGCTTCTTCCCATATCCCGGAGGATCACGGCACGGATTCCGAACGGCGGGATCCTGCGCGCGTAAGTACAAAGCACCGAGCCGTCGGCACGCGGCAGCAAATGCGGCGGAAGCCCCCGCAGTCCTGTTGCGGTGGGAACGCTCCATGTTCTGCCGCCGTCCCCTGAGTGACAGAGGTAAATGGTGCCACCCTCAACGGGTTCCGCCTCTCCCTCAACCCGGATTGCACCCAGCAAACCTCCGTCCGGGAGCGCCGCCAAATGCGGCTCATGCAGATTCTTTACCGAAAGCCCTTCCGGAACGGCGATTTCCGAAAGCGTGCTCCATGATTTTCCGCTGTCCCGGCTCTCCATGAGCAAAATGCTTTCCCGCTCCCCCTCCGGCAGCCCGGAATACATTTCCTTTCCGAGCCAGAGCAACCGTCCGTCCCCCGTAGAAATCGGACCGTGCGGAGAGGAAACCGGAACCTTGATCGGCGCTCCCCAGGTCTGCGCTCCGTCTTCCGAGATCCGGATAAAAGAGCCGGCGTGGTTCATTTCCGCAGTGTAGCTCGCATAGGTGTCCAGAGCTCCCATGGTCATCCCGTAGGAAAACGCATCCGTAAAACTCCCGATCCAATTTCTCCATTTCCGGTAGAGCTGCACGGGATGGTTGAAATAGGACAGAACAAATCTTCCGCTCCCCATAGAACAGATTCCGGCATCCCGGTCGTCAAGCCAGGAATCGTTAATGACCGCGGGAGCCGACCAGGTCTTGCCTCCATCCCGGCTGACAGACATGAGATTTTTGCCGAACGGACAAACATGACCGACCCGCATTCCCGAAAAAGCCGCATAAAGGATCCCCTTCTCATCTCTACAAACAGTCGGCCATGCCTGATACCGGAAGGGACCTTCAGTTGACCGGTACACAATTCCTTTTCCGATACGACCGACTCTCATTGTTCGGTAAAGGGCCACCCATTGGCGCGAAGCTCTGCTTCCATATCCTTCTTTTGCTGTTCGGTGAAGTGCCGCATGGGATAGGTTGCCTCTCCGACATCAAATCCCTGGAGGACCGCGGCGTACTTGACCCCCGGAATACACTCATTTTTCAGGAAAACTCCGATCACGCGGTTGATCTTATACTGAATCTGCCGCGCTTCCTCGAGCTTCCCTTCCTGCACACAGTTATAAAGTCTTACATACTCCGGCAACATGGAAGTATACGTGGATCCGATCCCTGCATCCGCTCCGGCGGCAAGTCCGCAAATGAGCATCTCATCCGGCCCGTTGATGATGTTCATTTCTCCCTGCGTGAGATCCTTGAGCCTCATCATTTCGTAGAAATCGTTGGTACTCCACTTCACTCCCACCACATTATCGATCTCAAAAATTTTCGCCAGTAGCTCCGCACTCATATTCTTGCTTGCAGAAGGATGATGATAAACGATAACGGGAATATGTACACTGTTGGCGATTTTTTTATAGTAATTATAAATATCGGTTCCGTCATAGTAGTAAAAAAACGGCGGTACGGAGGCGATCGCATCCACGCCTGTGCGTTCGGCGTGCTTGGCAAGCTCAACCGCTTCGTTGAGATTCATGGAGGCAACATGACAAATCACCGGCTTTCTTCCGGCAGTATGTTCAACGGCTACCTCACACATCTCCTCACGGGCTTCCCGTGACATCACAAGTCCTTCTCCGGTGGCTCCGAGAATATAAAATCCGTTTGCCCCCTGCTCCAGAAGCCGGTCAATCATCTGTCTGACGGCAGGGGTATTGATGGTTTGGTTATCCTCCTTGAAAGGAGTAATAAAGGCGGGTAAAATGCCGGTATACTTTACGGTTTTCATTTTTTTCTCCCAATCATAATTTTTGTAATTGACAAACAGGAAGATTTGTGATATACTTACAACACATCCTGAAAACGTCGATTTTATTATAACAGATTTCACCATGTATTGCAACAAATAAAAAATACCAATTCGAAGAAACACTTCCGTTTTTTTAGACTTGGAACAAATTTTCGGTATTATACTGGAGTGGCAAACAACATGAATGCATTCGATTCTGCCCAAAATCTATCCGTAAAGATCAACGGGATCTATTTCCACATCCATTCATCCAAATTCCCACCTTTCCGGCATGAGGAGGTTATTCAGAAATTGCATATGCATTACACTTGGGAATTTCAGTATATTTTCAAGGGTACGCAGGAAATATACATCGACCAACAGAAGGAACCGATCATACTGGGAGAAAATCAGCTTTGTATGATCCCTCCGGAAACGATCCACAGAGTCAACAGCCCTGCTGTCACGAGAATCTGTTTTAATATCACTTTGGATTTTGACCCGAAGGATCCGTATGGAAATATTTCCGACTATTACCGTCTGCACAGTGTATTTAATTCCATCAAGGACGTAAAAATCGTCAGTGACCCATATGTTGTGTCCATGATGGAGAGATTTCAAGCAGGTGACATGAACGATCATTATCCGAATTTGATAAAGGGCTCAATTCTATGTACCATCATCATGTGCGCGTTCCATATAATCGATTCCACGGCTGCACCCCAGAAAAGCGGAAAAGAAAAGCATTTGAACACAGGTCTGCAGTCCGATCGGCAATGGATCATTGAAGCACATATCACAAAATATTTCACCGAAGAGAGCGGACTGTCAGTACTTGCCAAGCAACTCTGCCTGAGCGAACGCCAGACCCGCGTAACCGTAAAAGAGCTCATGGGAGAAAACTATAAGAAGCTCATTATCAAACACCGCATGGAAATTGCAAACTCCCTGATCTCCTCCCCCTCCGTCTCACTTTCGGATATCGCTTTACAGATCGGGTATCGCTCTTATAACGGATTTTATCTTGCCTATACCAAATATTACGGAGTCACACCGGAAGCCGCGAGAAAGAAAGCAATGGAAAAGCAAGTGGACCCGAATGACATCGACCGGAAAATTTATGTCAAATCATAGATCGGCAGGCGTTTGGCATATTGCTTTCCGAAAATCAATAAAGGGCTGGTCCAATTCGGTGTTGCCGAAAGGGATCAGCCCTCTCTGATGGATCTCTGAATGCTTACGAATCCAGGCACTGAAAGATCTCATTCCATACCGTATCGTCCTGTGCCGTCATTCTATCCCAATCCCACGAGGCGAGGAATGCTTTCTTTTGTTCGTCGGTCTTAAGCTGCTTTTTCCGGATCATCTTTGCCCGCTTCGATACATATTCTCCGAGATATCTCACGGCATCCTCCGTATAATTCGGATTATGTCCTTTATCCGATACCAATACGAATCTGATATTTTCCTTCCCGTCAAGCCCCGCTTTGAGTGTATCATATTGGGCAACCTTGGTGCAGAGCTTATCGTTGCCCGAATAAATCAGCAAAACCTTTGCATCGGTCTTTGACAGGCTTTCAACCGCATGGTATCCGACAAAATCGGGGTTGGCATTCCGCTCGATCTGCATAATTGCCTTGCGATACCCCTTCAGAATCCCGCCGAAGTAGGAATGGATCAGCAATTTCACCGATACAAACCCGGACAGGACCACAACATGGGAGATGTCGGGATGCAGCGCAGATAATTCAAAGAGGAGAAGCCTCCCCAGCTGTGTCCCATAACCGAAATATCCAGATCCGCAAATCGCGCATCCTGCTTCAGCGCAGTGATGCAATCATTCAGATCGCACAGAGACTGTGCCATTCCGTTCGGATTGACCCCCTCCGACTCCATACATCCCGTATGATCATATGCGAATACCAGAAATCCGTGCTTGCAGAGCATTTCGATCTCCTTCATATACGAACGGTGCCCGCCGCCAAATCCGTGGTCGAATACGACAAGCCTGCCTTCGATCGGGTGATCGTAGCAATACAGATAGCCTTGTAAGAGATCGCCCCTCGATGATCGGAACGGATAGGGTTCCTTCTGCAAACCCGCAAAATCATCTGCGGAAAAATAGTATGCTGTTCCGTTATCGTCGCAGCGTGTGTAAGCAATCCCGCGATACATACGAATCATCTGTTTTTCAAAAAGCATTTGTTTTCTTCCTTGCCGACCGGACAAAAGCCGTTTTCTTCATTATATCACCTTTTTATGAATATTTCAATTGTTTTTTGTGCTCCGCTCTTCAAATCCGCCATTTTTGCAAAGCTCTGACTATGTCGGTTCCAGACGCAAAAACACCGCCCTGCAAGGAGCGGTGTTTTTGTACTCCGGTCATCGGAACGCCGGGGCGTGTGTCTCATGATTGGCGAAAGCGTTGGGACCGGGTTTAGACAGAGAGAAATACATCTTTGCGGCTTTGGTCGTTCCAAAGTCGCGGTTGGAACCGGTATCCTGCACCTGATTGAAGGCGTCGCGGAACATCTGATTATGCGCCTTCTCGCGATTGAGGAGGAAATCGATAGTCTCGCGCACCTTTTTGTCCTCAATCTGCCGGTAAAGATACCCATAGACCACCTTGGCACGCTGTTCGGACGCAATATTGGAGAGCAGATCTGCGCAAAGATCCCCTGTCACGGTGACATAATCGGCAGTCCATGAATACCGAAAATCCGTTTGTCGTTCGGGATGCTCTCCAAAAGTGCATTCAACAGCGTTGTTTTTCCTGACGAGGTTCGTCCCGCAACTACGAGAGACACGCCGTAGCGGACGCAGGATTCGAGAAAATTCAGCATTTCCTCATTCACCATGCCGCTTATCAACAACTTCTTGCGGTCTACCTCCTGCGGGTGCAAAAACCGGATGGATGCCGCGATGCCGACTTCATCCGTAACGATGGGCGTTTTGATTGCCGTAATGCGGGCGTTTCCCGGCAGATGTCCCTGCGCGATTGGTTTGGCGTTGTCAATGACCATTCCGCTATGACGCAACAGTCTTTTCACAATATCCACCGCGTGTTCGGGACTGAAAAAATGCTCGGTCAGTTTCCGGCTTCTCCCCTCGCGGTCGGTCAGGACGATGTCATCCCACGAATTGATGTTCAGTTCCTCCAAGCCCTTGCCGGAGAGGTGGGGCGTTAGTATCGAGTACCGCGCCATTTCATCGTAGAGGCGGTCGATCAATTGTCTTGTAGTCAATCCCCACACACTGTACCCGCCGTCCAATACGCATTTCTCAATGTAATCCCGCAAGCGACCGTTTTTGTCACCGTCCGTCAGCGCATCGGTGTAAGACCTTGTAATCTCGACCTGCACCGCATCCAGCACCGCCTGCAATTCATCCCGCATTGCCGACCACCTGCGCCGCAATCTCCCGCATCCGCCCCGTCCACACCCTGTCCCCCGCGTTCTTGGCGTAAAGGTTGCCGCAAGACAGCGCGGCTTTGATGTCTTTGCTATACGGCAACAGGAACGAGACTTCGCCGAGCTGCTCCCGCGCTTCTTCGACCGGGAGATTGCCGTTGTCGGTGAGATTAAGCCCCTGATTCATATCTCCCCACGGGAGCGCGCTCCCCCAAACCGCCTTCTGCGTCCGATACCATGAAATGCTCGGCAGTTCGGGTGTACACAAGCGGACGGTCTGACTTGCCGTTTCCAGTGCGGCAAGGGACAGCAGACTTTCATTGGGATTGCTCATACAGTCCACGATGACGAAATCCGCAAGGCTTTTGAGTTTTTCAAAAAGTTCAACCGCCCGTTCCTTCCCATATCGCGGGTAGGTCAGGCGTGTGTCCCCGTCCCGATAGCCCATGACAGCAAGTGTCGGGCGGGCTTTCGTCTCGGTGCAGTTGGCAAGAATCTGCTCGGTATCCAACTCATTCGCGGACAGCGGGATTCCGACCGAGCCGAGACTTCCGCTCTTGGCGTTCGGGAACAGGTCGGACAGCATCGGGGCTTCGATGTCGCTGTGCAGGACAATGACCGTTGCGGCGGCATAGGTATCGGCAATGGCTGTCCCCAACGCCGCCGCAAAGGTGGTCTTTCCACTGTGCGGTGCGCCCCAGACGGCAATCAGCTTTCCGTTTTTCTCACTCATGGCTGCCCCCCGTTCCGGAAGTATTCCTCCTGCACGGCGAGATACTGCGCCGCTGTTTCGGCATCGCCCCGATACTCCAGCGCGAAGTGCATGGACGCGCTCTTTTCATACGCCGAGAGCAGTTCTGCCTGCGCTTGGTTGACCAGAAGTGTCACGGTCACGGGCTGTGTGGAGTCCGTGATGTTCGCCTTATCCACGCCCTGCGAGGTTGTGGAAGTGATGACGCGCAGGTACTGCAATTCCGGCGGCGTGACGGCAGCGCCCT
>ERZ1673741.1697-NODE-1697-length-17502-cov-5.067977_pt1 | contig 17502 bp, 18 predicted proteins | sample MGYA00580209_ERZ1673741 | MGnify/ENA primary metagenome ERZ1673741 (study PRJEB41218, sample SAMN15661754) | gut metagenome | host: Homo sapiens | place: Canada: London | collected 2015-08-20/2019-03-30 | study: EMG produced TPA metagenomics assembly of... | reverse complement strand
TATTCTACCAGATTTTTGGGTGTTTGTCGACTGCTCTTTCAGTATAACACTTCATAATTATTTGCCATATTACAATTTCCTCCATGAATAAACTTGCTGCGAAGTCACAAAAAACTTCACAGCGTTAAAAATATAGTCCATAATTGCAGTGTCGTCAACTCTCAAACTGAGAAAACCATAGCAGACCGTAGCCGCAATGGGCAGCACGTTCCACAGGTTTACAAACACAATCACCGACAGAATTATTCCGCCGCAGATTACTATAAAATCTCTCACATTACAGAACCACAGCTTCACTGTAGCCCTGAGATTTTCAGGGTAGATATATGTTTTCATTTTATCACGCTCCATTTTAAATAAAAAAACAGCCAAGCGGTTTGCTTGACTGTAATTACATAAATATTTTATTGTACTGTTAAAGAAACTGGAAGTTATGTGTCTATTCTTATCATTTCAGTAATTAGCTTATTTCTATAAATCAAATCTTCCCGTGAAGTAAAACCGTTTTTCTCCCAAAAAGCATTTCCATCAGTATTTTTTGAAAATACAACCAAAGCAGTCTTATTTATACCTAATAACTTTAATGCTCTCATAGATTCATTTACAAGTTTTGTGGCAATTCCTTGATGTCTATAATCAGGATTAACCGCTGTATGGTAGATATAACCTCTTCTTCCGTCATTGCCAGCAATAATTACGCCAATTATTATTTGTTCTGACTCAGCAACAAAACAAGTTTCGGGGTTTCTGTTCAGAAATCTTTCGATTCCCTCTTTTGAATCGTCTAAATTATTTAATCCCATTCCCTTACAAGACAGCCACAATTGATAAACTTGTTCATAATCAGATATATTCATTACCCTGATTTTCATATTTTTGATACTCCTTTCGTTAGATTCCGATTTGTCACTTTAATAGATTTTCTTCATTATATTACAAAATCTGCTGAATGTCAAGCTCAAATCAAGTCTTTCCCTTAATCATACCGACAGCTTTAGCTCCCATAGAAACGGTGTGGCTTACAGACATCATATTAACTTTCACGCTTGTATCGAGTCCAAACATCTGAGCAATCCTCGGAACTTCAGTTGCCGACAGGCAGATTCCAATTGATAACAGTGGATGCTGCGTATAACTTAACAGTCCGAGATAGAGGATAGTGGTCTGCAAAAAAGCGGTTAAACAAGTTGCAATTACCTGCTTGCACCAGCCGTAAAACCCGTCTGTATATCCTCTCGGAACGCCGAACAGATATAGACTTCCCACTGCTATCTGGCACAGCATTATACCGCCTCTTTTGATGTTTGCAAAAATAACTTTTACAGTGCAGTATCCGAAAAGTATAATAAAAAACAGGCTGAACAGCGATACATCGGAGGCAAGAGCGATGATGACTTTCAGCCCCTAATCTGCTACGGAATCAGACACATCTCCGATAAAATTGCCCAGCAGTTCATGGGTAAACGTACCCTGCGTGGCAACGCAAAACGAGTACAATCGCTGCGGCACGACCGTCGCCAGACTCGCTGCCATAAATCCCTTCAGCACGTTTAAACAAGTTCCTTTTATATTTGCCTGTCCCGATTCATAAGCTATTGCCGTATCGAATACCGCCACAATCATTCCGCAGACAAACAGCATCCATACAAGACTGTGGAACAGCGATATAAACGCCTGCACCCATGAAAGTTCAAATATATCACTTGTTGTTCCGTTTATGAATTCAAACAGATCTGCCACCGCACCGTAGATCAGATTGAATAACCACTCGAACATGGTTTCCCATATCCAGTCACCGACAGCGTCAGTAACATTGCCTATTGTGTTACCCCACAGGCTTGAAATTCCGTCGCCAATCCAGTCTACTGCATCACTTATCCAGTCAAACATTTTTCTTCACCCCGATCTCTCCCTTTATTTTATACAGCGAACTTCGCCTGCCTCCCTGAATGTGATGACGTGGAAAGCGTTCTAAAAGTTCATTCTTTTCAAGTTCATTAAAGGCTCTGAATACCGTTGCCTTCGAGACTTTCAAGTCCTCTGCTATCCTGCGGACAGACGGAAAACATTCGCCTTTTCTATCCGCACAGTTTGCCAGATAACAATAAACTGAGACTGCCTTGTGAGACAGTCCCAGATCGTAAATTCTTCTTGGAAATATCAATGTAATCAACTCCTATTCTATTTTACTCGCAAGATTTTTTTAGACTCTTGAGTATTTTCTGTGTGCGGCATGGGTCCAGCGTCACGCTGGTTAGGCGGATATTTTAAACTCACATCACGAATCAACTCACCGCAATCCTTGTAGGAAACTTTTCTTGCTGCCTTGTCCGACAGGCGGTATTCTTCATCAAATTTAATGCCCCATTTGAAGTACAGTTTAAGCTTTGATATCATGGGGTGTGTTCCTGTTTTCATGACGATAAACTGTCCCTTTGGCATTGATTTTAACTCGTCAACTGTCATTAACGGTCTGCCGATCATCTGTAATGACTGTGATTTTTCTCTGCCATTTGATACAGAACCGGACAGCACAGTCTGCTCTCCCAAGGACTTTGACAGCACTTCCGCTGATTGAGAATTTGGCGCAAAACCGCCGAAAACCGTTAACTGCGTGTTGTCTGTGATGATCTCCATACCCTGTTTTCCGTAGTTCTGTTCAAGCTGTGCAAATGACTGAATAACTGCAACAATACTGATTTTACGGGAACGTCCTGCGGAAAACATTGCCTCTATACCGTCGATTTTCGGGAAAGTGCCCATCTCATCCATGAAGAACATAACTCTGTTTTTCAGCTTGCCGCCGTTCTCATCAGCGATTACAAGTATCTCTCTGTACAGTTGCTGAATCAGAAGGCTTACCATGAAATATTTACTCATGTCCTCCTCCGGTAACACAATAAAAATTGCTGATTTCTCATTGCAGAACTTCTCCGCATCTATAGCCGTACCGAAGCACAGCATCTGCTCAAGCTCTGAATCAAGGAAGCTGTTGAGCCTTGACAACGCCGTACTCATGACCGACAGCATTGTCTGCTCGGAGGTATTCAAGGCTGCTCCTGCAAGCCATTTTGCTTTGTGTTCCGGCGGAAGTTTTTCCATAAGTTCTGAAAAATAGGTCTTGGCTTTGGCTTTTGAATCGGGCTGCACTTTCGCAAGCAAGTCTTGTATTAGCTTGAAAACAGATACAATATGGCGTTCGTTTTTGTCACCGAACTCTGCTAAAAGCAAAATCACCGAAGCTAAAAGTCCCTCTGCGGCGTCATAAAAGTATGCGTTTGCACCGCTTTCTGTACTTCCGCCTCCAATGTCGATTATGGTTTTGGCTGTGATTTTCGCATACTTTTCAGCCTTTGCTTTTGCTGAAAGATTGTTCTTGTCATACAGATAAATATCCATATACTTGTTTACAAGGTGCAGAATATTATTTTCATCACTTCTTGTCGGATTACGCAGATCAAGCACAGAAATGTTGTAGCCATAGTACTTTTTTGCGATAGTTCCGTAGTTTCGAACAACGTCGCCTTTGCAGTCAGTATTTATAAAACTCATGCCGCTTGCACAGGCAAATTCTAAATTTGGATATAGAAAAAACGCCGTCTTGCCGACACCGGCAGCACCAATCATCAGCGTATGCACATCTCCTTCATCAATCAGAGCAACAGTATTTTTACCAGTTCCTCTGCAGCCGATTATCGTACCCTGAACAGTCGGCCGATCCTCTCCTTTGCGCCATTTCTCAGGCTCGAACGGCAGAGAAACAAAAGCCTTTTTTATTTCTGGTTTACTTGCCCAACGAGCCGCGCCATACTGACCATTTCCGACTCTTTTGGATTTGATTCCATTTAAGGATTTGTTGTCAAGTAAATTTACAAGAACAATAAATGCAATAAAGATTACAGTCAGTACACTTATTAAAATCATCTGTTTTTCATTCAAACTTCATATTCTTCTTTCTGCTTTAAATTTATTTGTTAGTATTAATCCTTCAAGATATTGCGCTGTGAAGCAGCCCCTGTTTCATCCGAGTGAACCCGGCATAATTCTTATCCGAAATCCATGCACGGTTCGGGTTCATGAACAATCTCCATACCCACACTTTGCTCCAAAGCCGGCTGTGACAGTACAGCATCCACCTCCAATCTCACAGCGTTATCCGCAAGCTTAAACAACAACTTTGCCGTCTGAATTAATTGCTCACGGGTACGGGCAGACTGCTTTAAATCCTGCATGACCGCCTGCACAGAATCGCTCAGATTTCGCTGTTTTTGCGCCGTTCTGCCCTTGTCCGCATACGACCTGTAATCTGATTTCAGCTTACACTTAAGCTTGTCAAACATCACATTTTCGCTCTTTCCGGCAATAAAAAATGCCGAGCCTGCCAATGCATACTCAGCCAGATACCTGTATTGATTATTTTTGAAGGTCGCATAGATCTGCGATTTCAGCTTATCGGGACGACATTTCAGATACTCCAAATTTTCAGCCTGACAATGATACCCCTCCTTGATTTTATGGGGAACAGCAGGAAGAGGCTCAACATCATTTTGCACTTTCAGACATTCATTCCAGTCCTTGAACTCAGGCACAAGCCGCTTAATATCGGCATATCCTTTTTCTTCCAAAATGTCACTAAGCCTGTCCGCAGCGTCGATGCCACCAACATCATTGTCGGTGCAAATCGCAATTTCAGACAGATTTGAATGTCCTTTCAATGCAGTTAAAACAGCATTCTCATACACTCCGTTCATAGCAATATATGAATGTTCCTGCCATTTTTCGGGGTACAAAGTCAGATAACTCAGCATATCTATCGGTGCCTCAAAAACAAATAGTTTCTCCGATTCTCCAAAGTGTGCAAAGCTGTATCTTGTATCTGAACCTTCGACAGTCTGACGGAACGATTTTCCAAAAGTCGCCGTCCCACGCTTGTGAGCCTGACGGGGAACTCCGTTCTCGTCAGCTCCCACAAATACAGCATTGTGGTGTTCCTTGTCCTCGTAGAGTAGTTTCCGCTTTGCAAAGTGGGAGATGATCTCAGGTGCAATGAATCGCTGCTTGATGAGATAGGCATAGACTCGGTGCATATTGTCGTTGGCTTCGGGCAGTCTAAAATCTTTCTGTTTTTCTGACTGCTTAGTGGATTTCAGTGGAACGGAGGACAGAGAAGTTACTCTCTGTCCCAACAATTCCTGCACTGCTGTCGGAAAATCCATTCCGTAGTGATACTGCATAAACTTTATTGCTCCGCCGCCTGTCTGATTTTTATAGTCAAACCATTTTGACCCACGAATTGTTATACTGTCGTGTTTGCCCGAATCATCGCTGTAAATCAGCTTGTATTCACGTCCGGCACGCTCAAGCTTTTCACCTCGCACACGCAGGTATTCTGCCAGATCTACGCTGTTGGCAAGGATTTTTTGTTCATCTGTAAATGGGATATATGACACTTTATCACCTGCTTTCTGTTTACTAGGGTTGATTTTTCGAGGTTGGTGTGGTATAATGGATAATAACATAAATCGAAATTTGTAGGAGATAGCCATGAAAAGTAAAATTATCTATTGTCTGAATTTTCTCTGGACGAGTTTTATTGCATTTTCATTTCCAATATGTTTCGGCTGGATTTTTCTTGATATAACTGGACATTCAAAAGGCTATAGCTATGATTTAGGCTCGGAGAAAGATGTTTCTATTATGCTTGGCTGTATTGAGCTACTGATTTGGCTTGCTTTATCATTTCCCTCAAATATCTATGTATTTCGGAAAACATTGAGTAAAGGCAAGGCATATCTGCTTATCCCTATCGTATTGTATATAACACTTGCTGTAATTTGCGTAATGATTACACATGGTGGGTGGACATCATACGCAAAAGAAGTATTTAATATATAAATTCTGATTTATACTCCCCAAAACCAAAGGGCTGAGCCAACCTCAGCCCTTTTTTCATTTTAAATCAGTACTTCACATTCTCCGCAAACTTAGCCATCAGCTGTGAAAAAATCTGCCTTTCCATCATATCCGTACTGAGAAAAGCACCAGACACAACGGTAAGCTTGTTCTCGTTCAGCACAGCGTAGGTTTCCGTGTATCCGAACTGAGTCGCCATACCGTCAGTTTTCTGGACTGACGCATAACGCTGATATTTTCCCTTTGATACAACGCTGCTTGTCATTCTGTAATTGGACATAAAATCGTTCTCAGTGATACCGTTCATCTGAGAAGCAGTCTGTCTGAAGTAATAATCCCCGAAATTTTCAAGGATATATTCCATATCATAAGAAAGATTGCTTTTACTCAGATCAATACACATCACATTCAAAACACCACCGCCGTTCTTGCCTTTAAGAGATATTTTCTGAATACCGTTGGAACTGTCGGTTTCCGATTCAAAGGTACAGCCTTTCATAACTTGTGTTACCAATTTGCTCGTATCTGCAAAGCTGATACCTGAATCGAAAATTTCAGCAATAAATGTGTTTGTTCTGATCTGTTCATCCTTCGAAGAGTCAGCCGAGTTGTGTATGGTCTCTGTGATTGTAGTAGTAGTTTCCGTAACGGCATTCTGAATCGGCGGACTAATCGTCCCGCAAGCTGTCATTGTCAGCATAAACGCTGCTAAAATTGTACCTATTACTTTTGTTTTCATATTCATTTACACCCCTAATCAGATTATGCTCCAGATGTACAGCGGACAGGTCAGAGAAAAAATCAGACAGCCAAAAATGATAGCAATCGGCGCCCATTCCAACTGACCGTGTTTGCGGTAATCGAGGTATGCGAGCGTTACCTTAACAAACAGCAAAACTGCCAGCATTACGTCAATAACAGGAAATACAACATTATCCACAACTGATATTATCTGTGTCCTCGCAGTACTCCATGTACTTTCCACAGCACCGGCAACGTCGCCGCTTGCATAAGCTGTCAGACCGCCGAAAGTGCTCGTCACAGCAGCGGTAATTAAGGCTATTAATGTTTTCTTTTTCATACAAAAACTCCTTTCATATTTTGCATAACTTTCCGGTAAGAACATTCCTTGAACTGCCCTCAGAGCCGGTGCAAGTAGACAGCGAAATAAACCTATCTTCTTCGGAAATTCCGATATTTCTCCAGATAAAAGAGTTTTCTCTCAGACTCTCAAGCCATAAATTTATATCGGAATTCACATCATAAAAATCATCATAATTTTCCGGCTGTGAAACTGAGAAAAAATCAATTTTATACACAGCATTCGGAGTGCTCAGCCAGCCGTAATTGTGACTATCAAAATAGCTGCTGTCAATGAACTTCATCACGTCCGCAAACATACTTCCGTCGCTCATATTGTGACCGTACAGAATGTTGATTCTGCTCGTAAAATCGGAATTACAACGGTAATCAAGAAATATCGAACCCACCCTTAAATAACTGCCGTCAACAGCTCTGTGAAGATAAAAATCATTATCGCCTGAGTACATCACGGGGTAGTTTATCTCAGTTTCGGGGATGCATATCCAACCAACTGAATTATCAAAATTATCACACAGATTCTGCACCTGTTTTGTCAGATTTTCTTCTGTTTTCTCGGCAATATAAGTGGAATTATTTTGGTTAAAGTTATCTTGTTCCGGCAGTTCCAAAAGTGTAAAATCCGGAACAAAAGGCTTAGTTTTTTCTTCCTGAATTTTTACCTGAATATCGTCATGAAACAGTAAAAATAATCCTCCGAAAAGGAGGGCGACTGAAACCACAGCCGCCAAAATTTTAATTGTTTTATTCCTCATTCTTACCGCCTTTTTTCTTTTTGCAAATGATCAAAACAGAGCCTATCGCAAGTGAAAGACCGATCATGATCCACGCTAAAAGATTACTGCTGTTATCGCCGGTGTACGGAGTTGTCTGCTGCGGGATTTTTGTATTTGTCATCCTGCACTTCACGATTTCACCGTTCTCTTTAATAGTAAACAGATAGGAACTTTCATCTAAAATGTAACCATCGGGAGCGTCGAATTCACGGTAGAAATAGTCGCCCACGCGGAGCATATCGAATTTCACTATACCATTGTCATCTGTTCGTCCCTGAACGACAACATTGCCGTCCTTGTCAAGAATTTCGATTCCGCAGTCAGGTATAAGCTGACCCGTTGAAACATCGGTTTTAGTGATCTCCACACTACCTTTTTCAGGCTTATTTATGAATCCTTTTCCGACTTCCGTGTTTGAAATTTCTACGGTTTCGCCGTTCTTTTCAATGCTGAACGAGTACACATTTTCATCGATAATAAAGCCATCGGGAGCAACAGTTTCCTTCAAGAAATACTTGCTGTATTCAAGGTTTTCAAGAAGGTAAACGCCCTTTTCTGTTTCTGACAATTTGCCGATTTCAGACTCGCATTTTTCATCGGAATAAACTGTAAATTCTGCGCCTGAAAGTCTGTTATCAGGGTATTCCTCGTCAATTTTTGTGACTGAAACATTGCCTTTTATTTTCACATTTTCGGCGGTAATTTCCACCACATCTCTGTCCTCAGAAATAGTAACAGAATAACTTTCATCACTCAGAACATACCCCTCAGGAGCTGCGATCTCACGCACAATATAGCTGCCGAAAGGTACTTCTTCAAAGCCGAATTCACCCTTGGAATCGGACTCGGAAGTTACAATGGCATTATTTGCAGTAAATTCTTTGCAGTCCATTGCAAACAGACCAAACAGAGCATTTTCAAGCGGTTCTTCACTTTCGTTTACCTTAATTCCTTTGACTGTTCCTCGTTTAAGAAGATTTTTAAACTGCCCGCAGTCCACATACACTGTGGTCATTTCCTGACCCTGATACTCGAAGCTTACAAGGTACTTTTCACCATTTAAAATATAGTGCTCATCGGTGGCGATTTCCTGAACATAATATTTAGCAAAAGGCACTTTTTCAGCTATAACAGCCTTCATATTTTCATCAAGAGAAACCTCTGCGATAAGTCCATCTTCGGGAATTACATTACCGTCTGCGGCCGTGATTTCCTCTGCGGCAAACAGTCCGAAACGTACATTTTTGTACTCGGAATTCATACCGATTCCAAAAGCTTCATCCTGTTCCATAAGCTTCTCAAGGCTTATTTCAATGCTCTGATAATCGTTGACAAACGACGTATTCACGGTATCTCTCACGCTGACCTCCTGTCCTGCATAGCTAAGCTCCACAAGCGGTGGTTCTGTGTTTAAAACGTAGCCGTATGGGGCTGTGATCTCTCTGATTTCATACTTTCCGAGGTATAATAAATCCGTTTCAGCATAGCCGTTTTCATCGGTTGTAAGTTCGGCAACTTTTTCGCCTGCGTTAGCTCTGACAGTACCGTCAGCCGTTATGATATCCTCTCTTGCGATAACCTGATAAACCGCTCCGGAAAGTCCGTTTTCCTCGAACACAGGGGTATAAGTGGTCTGTCCGCTTTCATGAATTTCACCGTTTTCATCAATATATATCGCACTGCCGAGAGCAGTAACAGAACTGAAAGTATCGCCGGATTTCTGAATGCTGATCCTGCCTTTCTGGGCAGTATTGTATTTTTCAACAACTACGGTTTTATCTGTACCATCAATCGTAAATAAAACAGGATTCTCATCAAGAACATACCCGTCAGGTGACTTCACCTCATGAAGCTCATAATCACCGTAAGAAAGTTCCTGCGGCAGCATTAATGTCCCGCTGTCATCTGTATAAAAAGTGTCAAGAATCATTTCTGAAGGATAGTTGATTTTCTGTGTTACATAGCATGAATCTGCACAGTCCCATACCTTAAACCCGATTCCTGAAACAGGAATAACATTACCTGTTTCAGCATCTTTCTTCACAATTCTTACAAATCAAGTTAAGACAGCGTCATTAATGAGGTAAAAATAGTTCTTTTCATTTTCGCTGACATTAACTTCAAAATCTGGCATAAACTCTGTATTTTCCCATCCTTTGGTCTGGTGAACAATATATATTCCATATGGCATTAATTTTGTTTCGGCAAAACCGTTTTCATCTGTAATGAGATAATCACGCTCATTTTCCTTCGCATTGCCATAGCTGCCTGCATTTTTAAGATACACCTCGAATTCTGCACCTGTTTCGGGTGTTTCTATCTGTGTTGTACCATCGTCTGAATGCTTGATAATACTGATTTCGCCCTTAATAACTTTTTCACTTACTTCCTTAAAAAGAGTGTTTTTCTCGATGATATAATTTTTCGGATCTGCTCCTATAATGCATACTGTTTCATCTAAAAGATATCCCTCCGGAACACTTATTTCACGAAGCGTCCAGTTATCTCCGCAGATATATTCTTTTGTCCTGAAATATCCGTTTTCGTCCGTTGTATAGGTATCAACCAGTTCCTCTCCATTAAAAATACCGTATACTGCACCTGAAAGTGTACCGTCTCCCTGTGCCGTACCTGTTTCCGAATCCTTCTTCACAATTTCAGCAGTGAATTTCTTCAGCCTATTTTTAAATGTAACACTTTTTGTTGCATCTGCCGTAAGAGTTACAGTCTGATCAGCAGGAACGACATACTTTACAGGAACATTTTTCTCGGAAATGGTGTACACTATTTTCTCATTATTGCTGTCATAAACAGGAATATCCGAAAGAACTGCAATTCCGTCAGAGCCTGTTTTTATGCTGTATTTCTTGCCGTTTCCTGTTATTTCAAATGTTCTGTCACCATTTTCTCCGTCCTCTGACTGTTTGTTGATTTTGATTGACCCTGTTTTAAGTTCATTATTAAATTTCACATTCACAGTCAGATCCGCATTTCCGCTTGTCAGCGTCACATTCTGCGCCTTTGGAGTTTCATAACGGGTTGCCACATTAATTTCGGAAACCGTGTAGGTAACAGGCTTTCCGGATTTCATGTCATAAACTTTAAGTCCTGAAAACTCTGCAGTTCCATTAGAATCAGTCTTTTTTGAATATGCACTGCCATCAGAACCGGTCACTTTGAATTCGATATCCTTGACAATTTTGTCCTCAGAGGTCTTGTTTACCTTGATTTTTCCTGTCTGATAATTTTCATAAACAGTAACCGTCTGATTTGATTTCAACTCGTAAACTTTAGTCGAGAGAGCGTAGCCTTTCGGAGCGAAAAGTTCCTTAACATAATAAGTTCCGCTTGAAAGTTTGATAGAACCCGTTCCTTTTTCGCCAATTTTTATCTCGCCGACTTTAGTCTTGCAGGCCTTGTCGCTGTACACTCCATACTTTGCAGTACTGCCGTCAACAGGTGATTTTCCAACGATCTGAGACGTACCGTCGATGCATTTTTTAATACTGAAAGTGGCGTCACGGGAGGTCAATTTATAGGCAACAAAGCTTTTGAACCTCGCCTTGCCGTCGGTATTATTGTTGATAACACAGCCCTGTGAACCATTGCATTCTATTCTCCAGTGCTTACCGCCGTCTCCGTTTCCGCTGCCTACATAGGGAGAAACTGCATTTCTGTCATATCCGAGTTTTACAAGGTAATCTAACACGGCGTCCCTGTTGTCAAACTTTCCCATGTAAAACCACATATGTCCGATCCCATTATCCTTTGCAGTACCTGATACAACTGATCCCGGAATCAGATTTTCGCTGTCAAAATACTGATGATTATCAGCGTTTAATTTGTCGTAAAGTACCTCGATAGGTGAAGTTATTCCTTTGTAGGTCATGGTACAGTTTTTATATGCAGAACCGTCCGCATAATCCCAATAATTCTGCGGAACAGGGTTATTGGACGGGAATCCTGACGTTCTCACTCCTAAATCTGTCAAGATCGCATACACAAGACCTGAGCAGTCCAGGCCTTTTTTACGAACAGTTTCCATCGACTGCTTTTTTGGATTTGAGGACGAATAAACGCCGTCGTAGCCCTTGCAGTCCCAGCCGTATGGAACACCCAGATAAGCTGCAGCCTGTCTGATCACCTCGTCCCCTGAAAGCAGAGGCTCTTTAGCGGTTTCGGCAGCAGAGGTTTTAAAGCCGCTGAGATTTGTTCCGATTAAGGTAAAAGCGCAGAGTCCCGCCATGAGACCTGCGCCGAGTTTTTTCAGTATTCTGTTTTTAAACATATTTTTTCCTTCCTAAAAGAAAAAGACCCGCATTTGCGAGCCTTTCATGATTTTTTATTCGTATCTTACACTGCTGATGATATCGGCAGATGCGATATATCTTTCATTTGCATCCACTATCTCTGTAAATTCACACATATTTTCCGTGAGGAAGCAGCCTGCCTGCGTATCAAGAACGTACCACATCCCATCTATATTAACCACGTTTGCAACGTGTCCGTACAGCTTATTTTCAGTCCATGCGAAGTAACATTCCAGACCGTATTCCCGACACATCTCATAGGTCTGATATGCGTATTGTACGCACGTTCCACTGCCGTTTACGGTCATATATTCGTAGATTTCAGCAGCCTTTTCGTAATCGGATAATTCACACATCGGAGGCTCGGTTTCTTCTTCATATTTTTCCGGTTCGGTGACCGTAACCTCCGTAGTTTCACCGGTTTGCGGCGGTTCTGACTGTGTGCTTTCTGTCGATTCTTCCGATGCGTTTTCGGTATTCGATTCTGTATGATCCGTTGGATCATCGGTCGCTTTTTCCTGCCGAGATTCCGTTGGATCACATTGACTTTTTTCCTTCTGCACATCGGTTATCGCAGTAGTTGTGCAGATTGTTTCGGACTGGATTTCTGCTGTTGTCACAGTCGCTTCTGTAGTCGAAATTTCGCACTCTGTCGACGACTGAGTTTCGATTTCAGAGTATTCTTCTGATTCGGAAATTTCTTCGGATTCCGATGCTTCTGTGACTTCCTGAGCAGTCGATATTTCCGACGATTCCTGCGAATTTTCTACAGGCATACAGCTCGTTAAAAGACTCGTTATGATGAGGATAAGTATTGATTTTTTCATATGGATCAGCTCCTTTCGTTACCATAACCATACCATAAAATCAATGCAATATCCAGATCTTTTGTGCAAGTTCTACTTTTCCAATAAGGCGGCGATCTTATATTTGGGCATAACCAATTAATCATTAAAATTCATCGCCCCCTTCGTCATCGCAGTCTCCCTGAAAAATACAGTTTTCGCAGCCGTCGGTGCTGTTGCAGATCTCCATCAATTCAATGTCTGTCAGCTTTCGGCGAACTACTGTCAACACAACTCCGTCCTCGTTTACCTCAAGTTCAACATTTACCGGCAGACCGTTTTCATCGTAAAGTCCGCTGAAATTTGTTATGCCGTTTTCGGCAAGTACCTGTGAATAAATAACCTTTTTCATATCTTTCCTTTCTCCATTTTACTGATTTTAAATGTGCGGCATGGGTTCAGTGTCACGCTGGAAAGAAAGAGAGTTGGTCAATCGTACCAACTCTCTGCGTAGTATCATAATTTGAAATTAACAGCTCCGCATACTGACAGCCGCCCTCGTACCGCTGCGCAAGATTATTCAGCCTGCTGATCTCCTCAATTTGAATGTTGGGTTTATTCCAGATTTCTCTGATCTCAGGGCAGTCATTATAAGATACTAAAAATTTGCCCTTGATTCCCATTAACGTATCACGCAGCCTGACATGATCGGCAGTTTTAAATCCCACATCTTTATAGTAATTTTCCGTAGCAAAGTACGGCGGATCACAATAGAAAAAACTGCCCGTACTGTCGTACTGTTTTATCAGCTTTTCAAAATCACGGTTCTCTATCAGTACCTTTTGAAGCCTCATCGAAGCCATATCAATCTGCGGAAAATCCGCCCACATAGAGTGCGGCTGACATCCAAAGCTGTCCAAGCCGCTTGCATAACTGTATCGAATAAGCTGATAAAACTTGGCTGCACGGTCAACGTCACGCAGTCTTGAGAACAGCTTTTTCTTGTGCAGCGTGGCGATCCAGTCGAAGTCCTCACGTGAGTTTAGAACGTACCGCAGCTTGTATTTCAGCTTATTCGGCTTGTCCCTCACGCAGCGAAAAAGGTTTACAAGATTACTGTTAAAATCGTTGTAAACCTCATTTTTTTGTCCGGCGGCTTGCGAAATAACACCCATCCAGCGCCGCCGAAAACCTCGATATACTTGTCATAATGGGGCGGCAAACGTGCGAGAATCTCATCCCTGAGCAGCTTTTTGCCGCCTATCCATGATATAAAACTATTCATTAAATTCCTTCTTCAGTCTGCCAATTATATATGCCTGTCCCTTACCAGTGACAAACGTCTGCTGATAGGTTTTGGTCATTGAACCGGTTTCAAAAACCGACTCCTTGACCGCAAAATATCCACGATCGATATATTTTTGATAGGGCAGATTGTCCGACATCAGAATCTCATTTTCACGCAGCCAGCGGAACAGCCTGTTCCTGCCAATGGGGATGTTTTCTTCAATAGCGAGTTTTGCCATAGCGTTCATGTCGATAAGATTTTCAGTATTGGATACCTGATTCGCAAACTCTACCAGCGGCTGATCATGACGGATACGCTCGTTAAGCTGATTTATTGCCATCATCTGCAGACGAAAAAGACCTTGATACGGTTCTTCAAGAAAGGGGAGGTAATTCTCGATGAACATATCTTCATTTGCGACGTAGCCTCCGGTGCGCCTGATCGTTGGGAGGATTTCATCAAAAATCCAGCTTTCAAATTTTTCTGCCGATGGTAGTCTTGAATGGGCGACAAGCCTGTAGACATCACTCTCAGGAATAAATGTCATTTCGATAGTTTTGGACGGAGACTGCGGATGCGGTAGGTCGTGTTTCACGCCCCACCTACAATGCCGCTTTATGGCGTCCTTTGTATTGCTGTACCCCAACGCAGCAGCTACATCTTTGCCGCAAAATACAACTCTGCCAGCTTCTTCTTTCAAAGTTCTGACCGAACCGAATTCCTCATTTTCAAAAATCTTGATTTCTTTTTCCATAAGCATTTATCTCCTTATCAAATTCCAATAAATGTCTTGCAATGTCCTCAACAACCGGTACGCTTACCGCATTTCCGGCTTGTTTGTAAAGCTGTGCGTCGGACATTCCTATTGCCTGAACCTTATGAAACTGTTCATCGGTAAACCCCTGAAGCCTCCATGCTTCTATGGGCATTAAACGTCTTATCCTGCCGTGATGAACTATACCGTGCCTGTCAGTCACAGTCAACGTAAACATCGGCTCGTTAGGTTCTTTTATTCTTCTGCCGTTTTGCCAAGTTTTCTCTTTAAACGGATTCAGAATTGCTCTTGGGTCGGTGTCCCGACAGGACTCTTTCGCGCTATAATTTTCATGTGAATCATATAAAACATCGCGCATTTTTTCTCCTGTCGAGCAGCTAAGAATAGTTTCTGTAAAAGTTGGGAACGAAATGGGTCCAGCGTCACGCTGGTCCATTCTCATATGCAGGCAGCGAGCTACGTCCGTAATCTGTGGATTTTCATTCAGATCGCAAAAAACAGCGGAATGTTCACCTCTGTGCTTACTTACTCCGCTGTTTTGACGTGCCGTAACGCATCTTGCAATATCTGTCATTTGAGGATTTGGATTGCAGTCTATGAAATACAAACCTGTCTTGCCGCCCATACCTCCCGAACCGCTGCACTGAGTTGAGGCAAGTCCGTTCGGATTATATACTCTCGAACCCTGACTGCCGCCGATTAGCTGCTCAGTTTTCCTGCTATTTTGGCTGTGGCTTCTTCCGACAGCCAGTATTTTGCCGGAACAATTATTTCCAAAACATCCTGCAATATATACTCTCTTTCGGACTTGGGGAAGATAATCGGCGCTGTTATACACACGCCATTCCACGCAATACCCCAGTTCGCAAAGCGTTTCAATGATTTTGGCGAAAGTTCTCCCCGAATCAATCCCCATGAGTCCGGGTACGTTCTCAAGCAAAAAATAGCGAGGTCTTTTACCTTCAAGAATTCGGGCAAGTTCAAAGAAAAGATCGCCTCTCTCATCTGCAAACCCTTTTCTTGCTCCGCAGACCGAGAACGGTTGGCAGGGAAACCCTCCGACCAGCAGATCAAAGTCTGCAAGCTCTCCGGCGTCAATATTTCTGATATTTTAATAGAATTGCTCACCTCCAGTGTCATACAACGCTCTGTAGGCTTTTTGTGCGAATTTGTCAATTTCGCACCAAGCTACAAATTCAAATCCTCCGACTCTTTCCAAAGCAGAGCGGAATCCTCCGATGCCCGAAAATGCGTCGAATACTTTTATCATCAAAATCCTCCTTTCAGCTTCATTTGGATACAAAAAAGCGGCTAAGTCTTTCTCAAAACTTAACCGTTACATTGTCATATTCATATCGGGTTCTTCAGCAAGTTCCTCGCAGATATCCTCAGTCTGAACTTCTTCCTGAATCTTGTGGAAACTGTCCTCGCCGGGTATCATACCCAAACTTCTCCCATTATCAAATTTGCAGAATACTGTTCCCATGTCATCAACGAATTCCACTGTTCCTTTTGTACCCGGCGGAATCGGATGAGGATCATTTTCCATGTTATCAAGGCATATTCTTGTGCCTTCAGGGTATCTTGCCTTCATCATTTCGATTCTTTTGTTGTACATAAAACTTCACCTCATCACATAGTCATGCAAATTTGTGGTTCTTCTGACAGGGTTTCGGTTTGCTCAAAACCCATTTCTTCAGACGTTTGCAACGACCAATCATTGCTGTCATTCCAGAAACTGACATAGATTTCACCTAAATCAGCGGTTTTGATTGGATGCTGCTCCATGCCCTCAAAAAATCCATCCGAACATTGACCAATCAAGTGACTGCGCAGATCTTCCAGTTCATTGCCTGTTAAATCCTCAGTAATCTGACATTCAAACACTCCCATGAGTTCGCCGTTTATCTCCTTGACCGATGGGATAGCCGAAAATACTTTTTCGCTGACTGCCGGATTCCTGTCAAAGTAAACCATAAGTCCACGATGTTCTTCTTCGGGTTCAGAATAATCCTGAATGAAATCGTTGATTTCCCTTGCGCAGTCTACAGCATATTTTGAGGGAATTTCCTCTTGTTCGCCTAATACTTCTTCGTCAAACTCATAATCGGATTCGTCATACTCTCTGACGATGTGCAGAGGACAATAAAGCGTCAGTTCCTGAGTAGGCTTGGCTTCAACCGTGATATCCGGCTGAAAATCCACATCGATCGAGTGGCTCTCAGCCATTTGAATATCCTCACGTTCCTGCAGCATTGTCACCACAGAATCACGAAACAGCGACTTGAAGTCCAGATCAGATTTTTCAAGCAGTTCATCAAATACAAAACCTTTCTCACCTACTTCGGCAACTTCGTTGAGGCGTGGAACGCCAACCATTTCAGCCGGTATTTTCTCAACAGCCTGCTCGTCGCCGCCGCCGCGACGGTGATCATCATGCTCGTATCCTCCGCCGGGGCATATGCGTTCGCGCGCATTTCCTTCCCCGGACGAGAGTTCGTTTTCTATCTTTATCTTTTTACGATGATGGTGCCGACAGTCACGAACCTGATCC
>ERZ1673741.1694-NODE-1694-length-17535-cov-4.998341_pt1 | contig 17535 bp, 13 predicted proteins | sample MGYA00580209_ERZ1673741 | MGnify/ENA primary metagenome ERZ1673741 (study PRJEB41218, sample SAMN15661754) | gut metagenome | host: Homo sapiens | place: Canada: London | collected 2015-08-20/2019-03-30 | study: EMG produced TPA metagenomics assembly of... | reverse complement strand
TCGCTTCGCGATGCCTTCTCCCTCCAAACCTCCCTCATCCTCCCCGAACTTTCCTCAGCCGGGGGGTGTTTACAGTGCTTCTGAACTTTCCGTGCTGCGTAGCAAGACGCGGTGCGATTGACCGGGCGCGGAACACCCCCGGCTGAGGAAAGTTTTTGGATGATTTGGGCGGTTTGAATTTTATAAAAAGAGCGGCTGTCGCACACGTTTGGTGGGCGGTAGCCGCTCTTTTTTGCCCGCCGGGCAAAAATTCACTGTCGGTCGGTTGTAGGGGGACAGGCATTACGCGATTGTTGCTTTGCGCTGCGCATGATTTTATCCGTCTCAGTCCGTAAATGACGGTATTGCCTCTGAATATCGGAGATCCCGTCTGCCACTTGCGGCTATATCGGTAGAGCCTTAACGCCGCATTCCGCCGAGCGAAGCAAAGGCAGGAAATCTCGAGGTTCCGCTCCGATTTCCGCGTAGAGCCATCTTCCCCCGATCTTTCTCACCCCGCGAGTGTTTTTACCAGTTCACGAAATTCGGCGCGGTCGGCGTAGGAGGAGAGATCAAGACTGGAAAGCTCGGCGTAGAGAGAGGCATAGGTGATGTCATCGGGGAGATACGCGCTGTCGTGCAGGAGCATCGTCAGCTCGATTACGCAAACCATAAACTCCGTGTCGGGGTCCGGCTTGACGCGGTTCGCAGCACCGATCAAAAGGTCCGGGTCTGCCTTCGATGTCAGCGCATCCGCGTCCTTATAGCGGATTTTCAGCGTCATCCAGGCAGCATCCGCAGGCGCGTCCGGCTTTTCTGCCTCTTCGGTCAGGACCAACTCGTAGAAAACCGTCACCTGATGCCCCGCACCAACTTCGCCGGCATCTTTCGTGTCGTCCGTGAAATCCGACTCCGCAAGCTGACGGTTCTCGTACCCGATCTGCCGGTAAGCGGAAATATACGCCGGGTCAAACACCAGCTGCAGCTTGACATCCTTTGCAACCGTGTAGAGCGTCGAAATCAGGTCGGTGCCGAATACTTTCTGCGCCTCGCTCTCGCCGTCGATATAGTAGTAGACCCCGTTGCCGTTGTCAGCCAGCGCTTCCATGTTCCGGTCGCGATAGTTGCCGGTCCCGAAACCGAGCACCGACAGGAAAATTCCTTCGTCGCGCTTGCCCTCTACAAACGCCTTCAACTCGCTGGCAGAGGAAATGCCGACGTTCAGATCCCCGTCCGACGCCATGATGATGCGGTTGTTTCCGTCCGCAATGCGCCAGTCCGCAGCAATCTCGTAAGCCTTCTTCAAGCCCTCTTCTCCGTTGGTCGCGCCGTGCGCCTCCAGGCTGTTCACCGCATTCAGAATCGTCTGCTTGTCGCTGCCGGAGCATCCCCGCAGCAGCACCTCCTCCTTGCCGGAGTAGGTCACAATCGACACCCGGTCGCGGTCGGTCAGCTGCTCCACCAGGTAGGAAAACGCCTTTTTCAGGAGCGGCAGTTTGTCGGAGCTGGACATCGACCCCGAAACGTCGATGAGGAAGACCAGATTGTTGCCGCCGGAGGGCGTCGTTGCGGGTGCCTGCAGCGTCAGCCGAAGCAGCCGGTTCTTCTCATTCCAGGGGCAGGGCAGAATACCGACCGTTGTGCCGAAAAGCCGGTCCTCGCCCGGCGCGCTTGCGTCGTAGCGGAAATAGTTGAGAAACTCCTCGGTGCGGAAGACCGCCGCGTTCTTCTTCAGCGCCGACAGAATGGTTTGCGTGTTTGCCTTCTGGCTCTGCCAGCCGGTCACCGTCTTGCGGAAGAAGGCGTAGGACGCCGTGTCAACGTCTGCCGAGAAGGTGGAGATATTCTGCCGGGAGGTGTCGATAAACGGGTTTTCAACGAACTTGTCATCGCTCGTCCCGTTCGATTCTACGGTGCCCGCCTTGTTGGCTTGCACGTTCATCTTGTTGGAGTAGTACAGGTCAGCCGCGTCCGGCATTGCCTCGTTATAGCCGTTGCCGGAGGAACCGCAGCCAGCCAGCGCCGCAGCAATGGTTGTCAGCGCCAACAGCAGCGGCAGAAAGACCTTCAAAAACCGTTTTTTCGTGTTGTTCATTGGGTAGCTCCTTTCGTTTCTCTGCCGGCAAGACCGGCGAGCAGAGTTTTGGAACGCCATGTCCGGCATTCGTTCGGGATTGTGACCGTACACCGTGCCAAAGGTGATGTTTCCGTTGCTGTAGCGTCCGGTGTCAGGTTGTCGGGGACCCGGCAGCGGTCGTTTCCTGCTGCACGACCTTCCGTTTGCACACCCGAAGGGGTCGGCTGACCCAGACCTGTTGCCGTCATTCGTACAGTCGGCAAATGCCATGAAAGGTTACGGGACCTCCCCGATTTTTTCATTTATCTATTATCATACCAGATTTTTTGCAATCCGTCAAGGATTTTTGTGGAAAAATTCGGAGACCGCGGGGAGGAATGGGGGAAGATTGCAAATTCGGCGGTCGGGATTCAGGGATTGCCCCATAAGTGATTCAAACTTTATAAAAAGAGCGGCCGTCGCACGCCATAGGTGGGCAATAGCCGCTCTTTTTATAAAATTCCAAACTGACCGAATCCCTCTCTGCAAAAATATCCACAAAAGAGCGTGGGGGAGAGGGAAAAATGATATGCAAAAAGCGGATTGACTTTTCTTGCAAGTCCGGGTATAATATAAACTGTACAAAAATCTGTGAAGAGTAAAAGCACAGGCGTTGGCGAAAGCCGAAGTGCCGGCCGAACGGGGAGTTGTCGGGCGGACGAAACAGACACGGAGCAAGGAAACCGGAACGTCACCAAAAGGCGTCCGCTTTCCCCGGGGTCTTGCGGTTTGTGCTTTGCATCCCGCTTCATACGGCGCAAGGTTTCCGGATTGCCCCGGACACCCTCCTTTCGCCATATGGGTGGAAAAGGAGGAATTTTTTATGAAACCGGCAAACCGTTCCCGTCGCGCCACAGTCCGTCTGACCCTCGATGCCCTGTTCGCTGCCCTGACCGTTGTTCTGGGGCTGTATCTCACCATCCCGGTCGGCAACACCCTGGAAATCTCGCTGACCTCGCTGCCCATCCTGTTCGCCGCCTTCCTGTTCGGACCTGCGGACGCGGTTACCGTTGCTGCCGTCAGCGCGTTTATCAAGCAGGTCGTCCTTTACGGCGTGGGACCGACCACCGTCATCTGGATGCTGCCGACTATCCTGTTCGCGCTCATCGCAGGCATTGGCGCATTGCCCATCCGGAAATACGTGCGGAACCCCGCAAAGCGCGCCCTGTCGCTTGCCCTGCTGACGGTCGCCGCCGAACTCATCTTTACCCTGACCACAACTGCCGTTATCTATTTTGACGCATGGTTCTACCATTACAGCGTCAAAGCCGTCACGGTCCTGCTGCCGATCCGGCTGGCAAGCTGCGCCCTGCGCGCCGCCGTGACCTCGCTGTGCGTCCGTTTCCTGCTCCCCCGCATCCAAAAACTGATGTCAAAGAGGAACCTTTCATGACCAACGAAGAAGCCCTGCAGTATATCCACTCCATGCATACCCTCGGCAATCATCCCGGTCTTGACCACACCCGAGCGCTGCTCGCCGCGCTCGGCAATCCGCAAAACGCTTACCGCTGCCTGCACGTTGCCGGCACCAACGGCAAAGGCAGCTTCTGCGCCATGTCGGATGCCATTCTGCGCGCTGCCGGCTACCGCGTCGGGCTTTACACCTCCCCCTATGTAAAGGATTTCGCGGAGCGCATTCGCGTTGACGGCGAGAACATCCCGCCCCGGTCGCTGACTGAGATTACCGAAACCGTCCGCGCCGCTGCCGAAAAGCTGGACACCCCGCCAACCGAATTTGAGCTGATTACCGCCATTGCGTTTGAATATTTCCGGCGCGAAAAGGTTGACCTGGTTGTGCTGGAGGTGGGGCTTGGCGGCAGGCTGGACCCCACCAATGTCATTGAACAGCCGCTGCTGTCGGTCATTACCGGCATCGGCTTTGACCATACCGCCCTGTTGGGGAACACCCTCCAGGCGATTGCCGCCGAAAAAGCCGGCATCATCAAGCCGCATTGCCCGTCGCTCTTTGGCGGCGGCAGCGACAGCGCCGGCAGGACGCTTGCAACCGTTGCGGCTGCGGTCCGCTCGCCTTTCCGGACGGTCGACCGCTCGCGCCTGCACGTGCAGAGCATGACGCTGGAGGGCACGGTCTTTGATTGGGACGATATTTCCGGGCTGCACCTCTCGCTGCTGGGCGAATACCAGCCGCATAACGCCGCAACGGTCCTGACCGCGATGGAGCTTCTGCGCGAGCACGCCGGCATGCGCATTCCGCTCTCCGCTGTCCGCGAAGGGCTTGCATCCGTCGTCTGGCATGCGCGCTTTGAGCGGCTGTCGGCTGACCCGGTTGTCCTGTTTGACGGCGCGCACAACCCGCAGGGAATCGCCGCCGCCGTGCGGAGCATCAAAACGTATTTCCCGGACCAAAAGGTCCTGATTCTTTCCGGCGTGATGGCGGACAAGGATTTTGACGGCATGATTGAAGGGCTGAAGCCCGTGACCGCTCAGGCTTACGCAGTCACGCCCGACAGCCCCCGCGCGCTCCCCGCTGCCGACTACGCCTCGCATTTTCAGGCGCACGGCATTCCTGCGCAGGCGTTCGACTCGATTCCTGCTGCCCTGGACGCCGCCGTCTCCGCTGCCGCCGAGCGCCGTCTCCCTCTCATTTGTCTTGGGTCCCTTTACCTTTATCACGATGTGGCTGTAAGACCTTGGGGCGCTGCCCCAAACCCTGCTTAAGAAACTTCTTGAAAGAAGTTCCCTTAGAACCCTCAAGAACTTTTATATAGGGGGATTTTAGTGCTTGGGTTTTGGTGGGTGGATTTGTCAAAGGGTGATTGATATGTGGTACGTATTCTTTTTGTCCGCCTTAGTTAGTAAATGACTGACTTGCCTCTGAATACCGGAGGGGCGCCAGCAGGCGGGATCTCCGAACGACAGAGGCAAGCCAGTCAATCACTATCCAAGACGGACAAAAAAGCATATGCCCCACATAACCCGTCCCCACCCCACAAAAATCCCCCCGCTGCAAGGAGCAGCGGGGGGCAATCTTAATTAGCGATATCGGTTCCTGAGAGCCATCCGGTCTCTTAGTTCCACTTCGGATCGTTGTAATCGATGCTGGAGCCGTCGCCGGTGCCCTGGTTATCCAGGTAGCCGTCCGGCAGACCGATCTTCTTGGTGACCTCGCGGTTCTTGGTCTCGTTCAGGAGAGCAGTCAGCTTTTCCGCAATCGTGTTCTGCTCTTCCGCAGTCGGGAGAGCGCCAGCCGCGCGGTCGGTCTTCAGAGTGAACAGACCGGCATCCTCGCCGCCGAGCAGTTCGCAAGCCTTGAGAATCTCATTCTCGAAGTTGTCGTTAACGGTGTTGTACAGGCAGTAGATCTTGCACTTTTCGCCGTTCTTGCGGTAGATGGCGCGGATCAGGTTGATATACGCCTCCTGGAACGCCTCGCCGGTCAGACCTTTCTCGTCCTTGCCTGCAAAGTCAACGGAGCCGAGGTTGATGACCACGATGTCAGCCGGTCTCTGGAAGCCGTAGTCCATCGAGCCGTCGCGCTGGATGCTTGCCAGCCCGTAGACCTTTTCCGCATTGTTGGTGCCGAGCACAACGCCCAGACCGTTCAGCGCGGTGACCGAATAGTCGGCATCGAGCTTGTTTGCAACCAGATACGGGAATGCGAGCGAGCCGTCATGATCGACCGTTCCGCTGACGGTGCCGAAGCCTGCGCTGATTGCGTCACCGACAAATTCGATGTAAAGGTCGCGGTCGTTCAGGTTCTCGTGCTCTTCCTGCAGGTCGCCGTAGTAAGTCATGCTGAAGAAGAGCGCGGTGGTGGTCACAGCGTCGGAGGTCTTAATGACCCGGACGGTGTGCATGCCGGTGGGCATATCCGGAATGACCATATTCCGGGTGCCGTTGTTCATGAAGTAGGGGCTGCCGTCGGAGTTGTTCTTCGGGGCGCCGTCCACGAAAACGCGGAATGCGCAGTTTTCGTTGGTCGAAACGCGGAAGGTCAGGTCGCCGCCCTTGCTGTCGTAGGTAAATTCCACGCCGGCGCAGGACCAGTCAACGCACAGGAATCCGTCATCGGTCGCTTCTCTAAGCCCCAACAGGCGAACGCCCTTGTGGTTGCCCTTGGCGAACGAAACGGTATGCTCAAATTCCTTGAGGGGGTTCTCCGGTTTAACGGGGGTGGTGTCCTCCTCGGTGGGAGCAGCGGTGGTAATCTTGGTATCGGGCTCGGTGGTATTTCCTTCGTTGGAATCGGAGGTCTTGCAGCTGACAAGACCGGTCAGAAGCGCGCCCGCCATCAGGAAGGCAATGATTTTATTGTGTTTCATCCTCTGTATCCTCTCTTTCCCGATCAGTTGGAAGTCTGCAGAACGCCGTTTACGTAGGTCAGAATCATGGGCATGCCGGAGTAGATGACCTCACCGTTCGGGGACACCGCATACGGGCGCACCAGGAAGGTGACGGTTCCGGTTGCCGGAATGTTGGTAACCGTTGTTGCAGCAAGGTATGCGACGCCGAGGTCGGCAGCCGTGTAAACCTGCTTTTCGCCGTTTTCGTTGTAGCCGTTGAGCGAGGTGTAAACCACGTTGTCAACCTGCTTGACGAGCGCGGAGTTGCCCTTGCCCGCTTCGATGCGGACGAGTTCAAATCCAACCTTGGAATACTTCAGCGAATCGACACCGGCAACAAAGCGCAGGTCAAACTTGCCGTCCGCAACCTTGGTCTGCTGAACGCCCAGCGTCAGGACCGGCATTTTCTCCGCTGCTTGATCAGCCGTGATAACGGTCAGCGGATGGAGTTTTCCAACCAGCGTTTCAAAATACGACTTGCCAGCCGTTTCACCCTGTTCAACGGTCTCTTCCACACCGTCATAGGTCAGGACAGCCTTGAAGTTCGAGGACGGGAACTGATACGGTTCCTCGTCAGAGAAGCCGATCGCCTTCTCCTCGGCAGTCACGATCGAGTAGCTGCCCACGATCTGCAGAACGACATCCTTCGGCTTGTTGCCGTAAGCACCGATCAGACCGCCGACCTTCTCAACCGGTCTGGTTGCCTGCAGGGAATACACGCGACCGAGGTTAATCGAATTGAACAGACCGTTGTCTCTGGTCGTAGAAGCGTTCAGACGGTAGGTACCAATCAGACCGCCGACGTTGCTCTTACCGGTGATGGTACCGGTGTTCACACAGCCCCGGAGTTCGATTGTGCGGCACACCATGCCGACGAAACCGCCAGCGTGAGAAAGCCCATCTACAGCAGGGTTCGGAGCCGTAACGTCACCGGTGTTGACGCAGTTGACAAACGAGGTGTAGGGGTTGTTGTAAATCTGACCGACCAGACCGCCGATCATCGGCTTGACAGCCTTATCATTTGCAATGCCGACCATATTACCGAAGTTGTAGCAGCTGGTAAAGATACCGGTGCTGCGCAGGTCAGCAGTCATACCGCCGAGCTGGCTCTTTGCGGTCAGCGTACCGTAGTTGATGCAATTGGTCATCGTGGTAATCTTTCCGCCGTTTTCGCAGGTACCGACCATACCGCCGCACTTCGAGTGCGCGCCGGGCTGCTTATCGGAAATCATATTGCCGTAGTTCATGCACTGCTCCAGAGTCAGATCGCCGGACTCCCCGTTGACACCGCAGGCTCTGCCGAAGATACCGCCGCAATAGCCGTAGGTCTGCGTCGTGTGGTTTTCCAGATTGACGTAGTTGACGCACTTCCGGGCAGTCACAGTGGCAACAGTTCCAACCAGACCGCCGATAAAGGTCATACCGCTGCCTTCAACCTTGATGGAGCCCTTCGTGGTGATCGACTCCATAACGGAACCGCCCTGTGCAGAAGCCGCAATCAGGCCGAGATAGGTGGTCGAGGTGATGTTCCGCGTAAGGTCACCTTCCAGCGTCAGCGACTTCACGGTTGCGCCCTGAAGGAGGCTGAACAGCGGAGAGGTCAGACCGGAGATGGTGTGTCCCGCACCGTCAAGCGTGCCCTTGAAGACTGCTTTGGGGGCAAACTCCGCAACCACAATATCTGCGGTCAGCGTCAGGGTCTTGCCAACATAGCCGTCAAAGCCGTTTGTCGACATTGCCGTCTGCAGAGCTTCCAGGGTCATATCGGTGCCGTCAAGTTTTGCAACCACTGTTGTGCCCGGAGTTGCGGTCGGGGTGGATGCGGATTCCTCCGCAAAGGTAAACATGGAGAACGCGGAAAAGATCATTGTAAGGGTCAGGATAAGAGCAAACAGTTTCCGTTTCATAAGAAATCTCCTTCGTTTTAGTTTCGAAAAATCAGCTGACTTTACTGTACTTTACTGTAGAGGGAATTGATCTTCAGGTTCCAGGCATCCTTGTTTCCGCTGTAGATGGTGGACCAGGAGCCGTTCGGGTCAGAAGAATCGTTTACGCCGCCGCGGAATGCCGCGTACATGCCCAGGTAGTCGGTAAAGAATCTTGCAGCGTCAAACACAACCGAGCCGGACAGATAGTCATACATTGCGGCGCTGTCAACGTTGTCCGATGCGCTGTAACGCTTCTGGAACACTTCGTAGTAGAGCTCATCGGTCACCGTTCTGTATGCCTCGGAACCGAGCGCCTCCAGAATCATGCCGGACATGAACGTGCTGTCTGCGTCAACCGGAACGCTGTACATGGTCACCCAGAAGCTTGCGCAGGTTGCATAGTTCAGCTGGTCCTTGTTCAGCTTCGGCTGCGGCAAAACCGAGAACCGGAGTCCCTTTTCCGTAAAGGTCTGCGCGGAAGTAAAGGTTGCTGCCTCAAAGATTGCTCTGCGCTCGGTAAACGGATCTTCACCTTCCATCGCAATATCACTGTAAGCGCCGATGAACATCTTCTTGACCTCATCGAAATAGCCGTAGAGCGCCTCGCTCTTAAGCGAATCGGAGAGGGTTAGAACACCATCGGTGTTTTCCACCAGCGTAAAGCCGCCGCCATAGAAGAACGGGTCAGCCGAAACGCCGCTTGCAATCGTCATGCCGTAGGTGTTCTCTGTGTTGCCGACTCTGCCGATGGCAAGGGTCTTCAGCATTTCCAGCGTCCAGTCGCCTTCGCGGACCACGTCGTAAATGCTTCTGCCGTCGGTGTAATCCGACAGGCTCAGTGCGTCATACATATCCAGGTTGACGAACATGCACTGAATGTTGCGGATCAGCGTCGGGGTAATGTCACCGGTGACGAAGAGGAGCTTATCGCCGACCGTGCAGGTCCGGGAGATCGAGCTCGGCCACCAGGGCTTCTCCAGGTTCAGGTTCTCCACTTCGTTGAGGTTTGCGTAAAGTCCCTGCGTTGCGCCGATACCGGCTGCCGGAGTGTACTGGCCAACCAGGTCATATTCATGCTGGTTGGTGTTGACGCTGTTTGCCAGAGTCTTGATGAACTGGTTTCTCGCTGACCAGCTGCCGGGCTGATAAATCAGCTTGATTGTAACACCAAACCGGTCCTCCACGTGCGCCTGCCGCTTGAACAGCGCGGACGCAACGCGGTCGTTGGGGTTCTTGTCGGTATCAGTCGTCCATTCCCAGGTCTTCTGATCCTCCCAGCTGTAAATCACAAAGTCCGAATCAAAGTTGTAGGTCTTGGGCAGAGAATCGTTGAGATAGCCGTTCACATCGGTGTCTTCCCCGTCATCTCCGTTATCCGAAGACGGTTCCGAGGTCGAGTTGGTGCGGTTGGTTGTCGTCGTGCCACTGTTTCCCTGCGACTTGCAGGCGCTGAGCGCACCGGCGAGCATCAGGAGCACCAGCAGGATCGGCAGCCAATGTTTGCAAAAACGGGTCATCGAATTTTTCCTCCTTAATTGAATTTAATATCCGCAATCTGAGGCGAATGGTCAGACAGCCAGACCACGCGGTTCCCCAGGATTGTTTCATAACGCAGGACAGAGAAGTTGCCGTAACCGAAGATGTGGTCGATGTAGGTCTCGCTCTGCCGCGGCTGACCGACGTTTGCGCAGCCGCCGATGTAGTTCACCAGCGTCCCGTTCTCCTTTGCCACGCGCATCGACTCGCGCATGCCGGTCGCCTCCAGGAACTTTGCAACGCCTTCGGAATCCTGCTTGTGGTTGAAGTCACCCGTGCAGAAGACCGGCACATTGTATTCCTTCTTCAGTTTGTTCACCAGCTCAGTCTCCTCCGAAATGCAGGCAGCCGCCATTTCGGGGTTCTCCGGACCGGACCAGTGCGTGTTCGCCAGCACGAACTCCCGCGCGCTTGCGCTCTTCTCGCGGAAGAGTCCCCACGCGATCGACCGCAGGTGATACGGATAATTCGGATCCCAGAAGGAGAAATCAAAGAAGTCCGACTTTACCAGATCCAGCTTATCGGAGCGGTAAAGGATGCCGGTCAGGTTGGGCACACCGTTGATGTCCGGGTACACCCAGGTGTACTCAATGCCGTAAACCGTCTTCAGCGTTTCCAGATACTGCGGCAGGTAAACGCCCCATTTGTAGTCGGTTTCCTGAATGCCCACCACATCCGGCTGATAGTTTGCCAGCACCGCCGCATAGATTTCGGCGCGCTGGTCTGCCGGCGGAATGGTTGCCGCCAGCGTCGGGTTGCCGTGATAGTCCTCGCCCCAGCGGGATGCCAGAACGTTGGAGGTCATAATCCGCAGGTCGGTTCCATCAGCCCGCGCCTGGGCAATCGGCGCCAGGTCGGAGCTGAAGTATTTGCCGTCTGTGTACTCCTTCTTCTCGCCGTTCATAAACGAAAATTCCATACTGTTTACACACTCCCTTGCAGAGTAGGTCCCTCCACACAAAATCTGCACCTTGTTGCCTTCCACAACCAGCTCGTAGGTCAGCAGCTTCGGTTTTTCAGTCTCATAAAGCGTTTTGGAAAGCGCCCGGTTGGTGGGGCCTACCAAAAATTCTCCGGCGGTTTCCTCGGTCGTTGCGTCCGGGCAGACCGGCAGCCGCACGCCCGTTTCATCCTGAATCAGGCTCTGCAGCTGCTCCGCAATGACCTGGTAGCCGCTGTTGCCCTTTTCGTAGATGATAAAGAATCCGGTAATCGATTCGCCGTTGATCCGGATCGGATTGTCATCCTTGCCGCTGTCCGGCGTGTACTCGCCGAAGTACAGCGTCTTCTTGCCGTTCTTCTCAACCACATTCTGCGAAATCAGGTTGGTGATGTAATACTGCAGCGCCGCCTGCACATCGCTGTCGCTGCGCGCCGCAATCACCGCCTTTGCGCCCTGCCGGCAAATGGCGAACTGCTTGGCCGCCATCTGCTCGAGGACCGCTCCGGTCTCGTCGTAGTTGGTCTCACCGATCAGCAGCTCCGGCGTGTCCGGATTGTGCGTTGCGCCAACCCGCAGCGAGTCCGACTTGCTCTTCAGCCGCACGCCGGTTTCCTTCTCGATCGCATCGATCAGGTTGGTCACAATCTGCTTCATCGCACGGGTAATGTTTTCCGGATAAACCACCGTCACCGCAGCCTCGCCGGCATTCACCAGCTTCATGCGCGTGTCGTTGTCCGGTTCCTCGCTCTCTGTCTGTTCCTCTGTAGCCCGGTCGGTGTCGGTGGAATTTCCGTCGGTTTTACAGGCAACCCCACTCAGCACCGTTGCAAGCAGAAGCAGCCAAGCCAGCCACCCCCACATACGTCCTTTCCAGGACTTTTTCATCTTGAACACCTCCGCGGAGCATTCTTGGTCTGTTCGCTCCTACACAAGAATTATAGCATCCGATTTTGCGAAAAGCAAGTGTGTTTTCGCTGCTAAATGTGGTGTTTTCGACGGTCTCTTTTTAATTTTGGGCATTTTTTACAAATTTCACAAGTTAAAATTGGTAAAAAGTGAACTATCAAACACAGAATTTGATATATTCGCCGCTTTTCGCAGCACTTGAAATATGTTCTTTTTTCAAAACCCGCTTGACAGCCGCAAACGGATGTGCTATAATAAGCAGGATGCAGGCGCAAATACGTCGGGTTCGCGTTCAGTCCGTGCAGCCGCAGAAAGGAGCAGACATGGCATTCTACCGTTATTCCGCAACCTATCCGGAGGGAAACCAGGAGTATTCCATCCGCTCCACGGTCCCGTTTTCTCTGGAAAATGAAAAAAGCGCGTTCTACACGCACCGCTATTACACCTCGGAGCTGGACGACGCGCCCTCCTATTATGTTGCCGCGCTCGGGCACGAGAAAAGCTACCCGGGCAAGACCTACGGTCCGCGCTTTGTCGATCGCTTCATCATTCATTATGTGCTGTCCGGCAAGACCTATTTCAACGGCGAGCCGGTTGTGGGCGGGCAGTTTTTCTTTACCCACCCCTACGATTCCCACACCATCCGCGCCGACGTAAACGCCCCGCCGGAGTTCTACTACATCAGCATTTCCGGTCCCGGCAAGGAGGAGCTTTTGCGCCGCGTCGGGTTCTTCTCGATTCCGCACATTCACCCCTTCCGCTTTCAGGACGCCATCATTCCCGAATTTTACGATGCGCTCTACCGCACGCACCCCCGTCACGACACCGAACTTTACCTGCTGGGGCTGCTCCACCGTCTGCTTGCCCTGCACCAATACGAGAACACGCAAACCGAGTTTGAGAACAGCAAAATCGACTCCTATCTCTACTACCGCAACGCGCTGAGCTTCATCCAGAACTTTCTGCTTGACGGCATTACCCCGAAGGACGTTGCCAATCATCTGCACATTTCCCCTTCCTATCTGCGCGAGATTTTTGCACGCTTCTGCAAGTATTCGCTCCGCGAGCTGATGATTCGCAAGCGCATGGAATGTGCGGCAAACAAGCTGACCTTTGAAAACTACACCGTCCGGCAGGCAGCCGCGCTGACCGGCTACAGCGACTACACGCTGTTCAGCAAGCTGTTCAAGAAATACACCGGCGTTTCCCCACGCACCTACAAAAAAGAAAACCGCCAGATTCCGCTGCTCCCCAACGACGGCTTCAGTGTTCTGACTGCCGAGCCGCCCGAGCAGCCGTCTGACCAATGACAAACATCCGAATGGAGGATTTACGATGAAACAGTTATCTTTGGAAGAGATTGACGCAAATTTTTGCGTTCCCCGCACAATCAAGGAGACCGACCTGGTCTGGCGTGACGTCCGGGAAGATCCGTTTACGGTCTACGGACTTTACGACTACAAGAACCAGGTCCCCTTCCGGCGGATGCCCGATGCCGTAGCGCAAACGGTCAGCCCCGGTGTGGCAGGTTTGGCGCACTGCACTGCCGGCGGTCGGGTCCGCTTTTCAACCGATTCGGACCTGGTTGCCATTCACGTTACGATGCACCGTGTCAGCAAAATGTCGCACATGCCGCTGACCGGTTCTGCGGGGTTTGACCTATATGTAGACGATCCCCTGACCGGGACCTCCCGCTACTGGCGCACCTTCACGCCGCCCTTTGACATCAAGGACGGCTACGAGTCGGTCATTCGGTTCCCCTCTCGGATGCTGCGGCACATCACCGTCAACTTCCCGCTTTACGCCGGGGTTGACACGCTTCTGATCGGTGTTCGGGAAACGGCGCAGCTGGGTGCCGGGTTACGGTATCGGGACATGGATCCGATTGTTTACTACGGCAGCTCCATCACGCAGGGTGGTTGCGCTTCCCGTCCGGGCAACTGCTATCAGAACATTCTGGCTCGCCGGACCAATCTGGATTACGTCAATCTTGGCTTCTCCGGCTGCGGCAGGGCGGAAGACACGATGATTGACTATCTTGCGTCTCTCCCGATGAGTGTTTTTGTATCCGACTACGACCACAACGCGCCGAGTCCTGCGCATCTGCAGGAGACGCACTGCAAGCTCTACCGTGCGATTCGCGCCGCGCATCCGGAGATTCCCTACATCATGGTATCCCGTTTTGATTTTGACAGTGCCTACGAGGAGAACATTGCCCGCCGGGATGTGATTTTTGGCACGTACCGTTATGCCCGCGAGACCGGCGACCGGAACGTTTATTACATTGACGGCGCGTCCGTTTTCCGCGGACCCGACGAGGACGGCTGCACGGTTGACGGCACGCATCCCAACGATCACGGTTTTGCCCTTTTCGCCTCCGCCCTCGGTGCCGAGCTCAAACGCGCGTTTACGCAGGGTGCGTTTTGAGGAGGGGTGAAGGGAAAGAAAAGGTCTTGGAGGGAGAAGGGACCCCCTTTCGGGTGGGGTCCCTTCTCCCTCCAATCCTCCCTCATCCTCCCCGAACTTTCCTGAGCCGGGGTGTTTTACAGTGCTTCTGAATCTTCCATGCTGCGGAGCGAGACGCGGTGCGATTTAGGGGCGTAGGACACCCCGGCTCAGGAAAGTTTTTGTGGATTTGGGCGGTTCAGTGTCTGTAAAAAGAGCGGCTATCGCACACCCTGAGTGGGCGGTAGCCGCTCTTTTTGCCCGGAGGGCAAAAATTCGCTGTTATTCGGTTGTTAGGCACTTCGCTACATAAATATTGTTTTACGCTACGTACGGTATTAGCGTTCCGCACGCGCATATAAATATAAATTGTAGGGAATGCCCATGTGCCGTTCCGTCGTGTCCGGAAATGATCATCATAAAGATTCACGTGTGTATCCGTCACGTACAGCCGGGATTCCGCCTGCCGGTGCCCCGAGGTCTTTTCTTTTCGAATTTGCAACTTCGGTTGTCGAATCTTGCAAAAATCAGAAGTTTTCGCCGTTCCAACCCCAGGTTTCGGAGAAGGTGTAGTTCACATATACGTGATCCGGCTGAATCTCCAGCTCCTCGTTCAGGATCCGGCAAATCTCGGCTGTCATCTTTTCCGAAACGGCTGCCTCAGCACCGCCGAAGAGCTTCACCTCCACCATCGCAATCGGGAAACTGTTGTACCCCCGGAACCACAGCCGGCAGTTGTCCTCAAACTGCAGCATCAGCCAATATTCACTCTTTCCGGGGAACAATGCAATCGCACGCCCCAGTTTTTCCTTGATATTTGCCTCTTTTTCCGGAGTCAGTCTGCTCACTTTTCTCCACCCGCCAACGGACGGGCTCGGTTTTCTTTCATTATAACACATGAACACGCGCTTGTCAAGTACCGGAAATTGCGCCGGCCGAACTTGCCGGCAAGAGCCTGCGGGCGCGCGATTCGACCTCCCTGACGCGTTATTTGTCGTTTTTCAGCGATTGGTGAAACATGTGCAATATCGGGAGGTTTCCTCCTTCAAAAAAATTGAGTTTTTTAAAGAAAAATTAAAAAAGGGTATTGACAAGGCTTTTTTCTTATGCTAAAATAGTAGTACAGTAAATCTTTTTCTGGAGGGGAAAAATATGAACAAAATCGACACCGCGGCATCCAAGGGATTCCGCATCGCATCTCGGCTCATCGGCTACATCGGTCTCGGACTTTCGCTCGCCCTGTTCATCGTCGGCTACGCAATGCCGAAGGGCTTCTGGATCAAGGGCGCCAAGAAGTATTGCATCGACTTCCTGGGCGATTGGGGCAGACTTGACCTGGCAGCCAACAAGAACAAGCTGATCATGCTTGGCATCATCGCCGGCTCGATCCTCGTGGTTGCAATTCTGTTCCGCATCATCAGCGCCTGCTGCAAGACCACCGTTGAAGAAGCAGTTGAGGCTGAGTGCGAAAAGACCGTTGCCCATGCGGAAAAGGCAGTTGAAACGGCTACCGACGCAGCTGAGAAGAAATCCTCCAAAGTTCGCGACTACCTCAACGACAAGGCAAAAAAGGTCATTCCGGAAGACAAAATGCCCTATGTCGAAAAGGCTGGCGACTTCCTGAAAAAGTATTCCGCGGTCATCATCACCAGTGCCGCAACCATCACGGTTTTCGCGCTTCTCTCCAACGCAAGAGAGAACAGACGCCGCGCAGCAGAGCGCCGCAGCTTCCTGCGTCGCCTGATGTGATCAAATCTCGAACCCCCTTCAAAAAAACTCGTCCAAACGGGCGAGTTTTTTTGATTTACCTATTGACAGCGCGAAAAAAAAATGGTATGATATATATAGACGATACGAAAAGCGGCGGGCGCAGCGGTGTCACGCCGGTATCAAAATTCAGAAGAAGGGGAAAGAATCATGAAAAGTACAAAATCCGCTAAACTTCGCACAGCATCCCGTCTGGTCGGGTACATCGGCATCGGTGCCTGCCTCCTGGCAGCATTTTTGTATCTTCTGATGCATGAAATTGCCGATGATAAGCTGACGCAGACAATCGGTGCATTCGACCTCAAATCCCTGATCTATGTCGGCATTGCCGCAGCGGCGTTCCTGGTGATCGCAATCATCCTCCGCGCCGCAAGCGCATCGGCTCGCCGCGCTGAGCAGTACGAAGCAGAAGCTGCAGCAGCCCGCGCCGCGCAGGAAGCTGCCGAGAAGGAAGCAGCCGAAAAGGCAGCAGCTGAGCAGGCAACAGCAGATGCCGCAGCAGCCGAGCAGGCAGCGCTGGACGCCGAAGAAGCCCGCAAGGCAGAAGAGAAGGCAGCGGCCATCGCAGGCGGCAAGACCTTCGTTGCATACATCGGCAGAAACATCCCCGAGAAGCAGCGCGCAGCAATGGTTAAGGTTGGCGAGTTCACCAAGAAGAACGCAAAGGTGATCGCTGCAGTTGCCGTCACCGCAGCTGTTATGACCGCAATCTCGAAGCGCAAGGCTGAAAAGGAAACCACCCGCCGCCGGCAGAGCTTCTTCCGCTCGCTGGGCTGCTGAGTCCATACACCCCCGATTCGCTCGGGGGTGTTTCCTTTTTGCGCCATGGTGTGCAGCAGGGCCGGTACAGCACGCATCCATCCGCAGCATTCCTCTTTTGGCGTTGGTCCTGCTCTCCCCCACCTTCAGGATAGAACCGAGCGCCGGTGATTCGGCCTCCCCTTTCCTATACAATTAAAAAGGGTTCCAACAGCCCAAACGCAAAAACAAAGCTCCCCCGCCGCATGACAGAGGAGCTTTTGTTTGGGGCTTATTTCTTCTTGGATTTCTTGCTGAGCGCACTGCAGAGGAGCATGACGCCATCCACGATCAACAGAACGCCGACAACAATGAAGATCCACGCAAGCGTTCCGCCCTGGTTGAACAGCAGGAGCAGACCCAGCAGGATGTTGAGGATCGGTGCAATGTAGAGCATCACAGTCAGACCAACGGTGTTGCCCTTGAGATGCACTCTCAGCTTCGTGACCAGCTCGTAGATGCCCCAGATCAGGAGCAGCGCCGCGAGGATGTACAACGCAGCCGTTGTCAAAGCCCAGCCGAAGATCAGCACCACAACGCCGAAGACCGCCTTTACGATCGCCGGGAAGGTCTGATGATCAAGCAGGTCAAGGACCGCCATAATGATCAGAGCCACGCCGAGGATCGTCATCGCGATGGAAACGACCTTACCCTGAAGAATCAGGAACAGAATTCCAAGCAGAATGGTGAGCACACCCTCGATCCACTTTTCGTTGCTAAAAGAGATCTTTTTCTTTGCCATCTTTTCATACCTCCTATTGTATTTGGCACCGGGAACGGTACCACTTTTTATTATACACCTTTCGGGCGCAA
>ERZ1673741.1693-NODE-1693-length-17540-cov-16.286245_pt1 | contig 17540 bp, 13 predicted proteins | sample MGYA00580209_ERZ1673741 | MGnify/ENA primary metagenome ERZ1673741 (study PRJEB41218, sample SAMN15661754) | gut metagenome | host: Homo sapiens | place: Canada: London | collected 2015-08-20/2019-03-30 | study: EMG produced TPA metagenomics assembly of... | reverse complement strand
GCCTGATCGGCTTCCCCAATGTGGGCAAGTCCACCCTCATCTCCACCATCAGCGCCGCCAAGCCCAAGATCGCAAACTACCACTTCACCACCCTGGTGCCCACTCTGGGCGTCGTGTCGGTGGGCGAGGGTGCCAGCTTTGTCTGCGCCGACATCCCCGGCCTGATCGAGGGTGCCAGTGAGGGCGTGGGCCTGGGCCACGACTTCCTGCGCCATGTGGAGCGCTGCCGCCTGCTGCTGCATGTGGTGGACGTTTCCGGCAGCGAGTGCCGTGAGCCGGTGGATGACTTTGAAAAGATCAACGAAGAGCTGGCCAAGTTCAGCCCCGAGCTGGCAAAGCGCCCCCAGATCGTGGTGGGCAACAAGTGCGATCTGGCCACCGAGGAGCAGATCGAAGCGTTCCGCACCTATGTGGAGGGCAAGGGCCTGACCTTCGTGCCCATCTCCGCCGCCACCATGCAGGGCGTGCGGGAACTGCCGGGTCTGGTGTACAACCGCCTGAAGGACATCCCGCCGGTGCCGGTGTTCACCCCCGAGTACAAGAAGCCGGAGCCCAAGGCCAACGACCGCGCCTTTACCATCAAGCGGATGGAAGCCCATGTGTGGAGCGTGGAAGCTCCGTGGCTGGAGTATATTCTGGCCGGCAGCAACGTGGACGACTACGAGAGCCTGCAGTACTTCCAGCGTCAGCTGGGCGAGAGCGGCATTCTGGACGCGCTGGTGCAGAAGGGCGTGGAAGAGAACGATACCATCCTCATCGGCGAGTATCAGTTCGACTATATCTTCTAAGGATAAAGCAGCATGAACGAATCGGAAAAGATCGACCCGCGGGAGCTCAGCCCGCTGGCACTGGCCTTTGTGGGCGACAGCGTGCTGGAACTGCTGGTGCGCCAGCGGCTGGCAGAGCATCACCGGCTGTCGGCCGGGCGCCTGAACGCCGAAAAGGTCAAGTATGTCTCGGCCCGGGCGCAGTTCCGGGAAGAGCAGCTGCTGGAGCCGCTGTTCACCGAGGACGAGCTGGCCATGTTCAAGCGGGGCCGCAATGCCAGCAAGGCCAGCGTGTCCAAGCACGCCTCCCCGGAGGAATACCGTGCCTCCACCGGCTTTGAGTGCCTGCTGGGCTGGCTGTACCTGAACGGGCAGCTGGACCGGGTGCACGAGCTGTTCGACACCCTATGGCAGCAGTTCGACCCCAACGAAACCAGATAACGCCGAAAGCCCGCTGCTTTCCGCACTGGAAAACAGTGCCGGAAGGCGGCGGGCTCTGCGTTTACGCCTGTGGTCCGGTCAGGCGCGGCGGGGCAGCATCAGCGGCTGTTTTTGGCGCTGCGGCTGTTCACGCTGTTCTTGGCGCTCTCATCGTCGGCACCCTTGGTGTACTGGTTGGGGTGCTTGTGCTCGTTGGCGGCGCTGTTGGTGGTCTGATTGCTGGTGCGGTTGGAAGTCTGGTTCTTGCAGTTGCTGCTGCGGTTCTCGGTACGGTTTTCCATCGTGAAGGATCTCCTTTCGGTTTTCAAGTGCGGGGGCGGTGTGCCCTCACAAAGCCTAGTGTGGCCGTGCAGGGCCGCTTTATGCATCCACAGGAGGAATGTACTATGCCTACGGAATATTTTGAGCAGCGGGAACGCGCCCTGCTGGGCCCGCGGTACGAGCAGCTGTATGCCGCCCCGCAGGAGGCCGCCGAGCGCGGCGTGACCGTGTCAGCCCTGCGCGCGATGCCGGAGCAGTTTGCGCAGAAAGCGGACTTCCCGCTGGAAGTGTCGCCTTTCTGCAAAGCGGCCTTTGTGGTGCATGCGCCGGAGTTCAAACCCGGATGCCACCCGTACCACCACGCGGGCGTGTTCTACTCGCAGGAGCCGTCGGCGTCCTCGGCAGCCCCGCTGCTGGGAGTGCAGCCCGGCATGCGGGTACTGGACCTGTGCGCGGCCCCCGGCGGCAAGAGCAGCCAGCTGGCAGCGGCTTTGCAGGGGCGGGGCGTGCTGGTGAGCAACGAATATGTGGCGGCCCGCGCCGAGATCCTGAAAAGTAATCTGGAACGCATGGGCGTGCCCAACGCGGTGGTGCTCAACGAGACGCCTGCCCGCATCGCGGAGGCCCTGCCGGAGTTTTTCGACCGGGTGCTGGTGGATGCCCCCTGTTCCGGCGAGGGAATGTTCCGCAAGGAGCCGGTGGCCCGGCAGCAGCACTGTGAAGCGCTGGTAAAGCAGTGCGCTGAGCTGGGTGCACAGATCCTGGACTGCGCCGCCGCCGCGCTGGCCCCCGGTGGGCAGCTGGTGTATTCCACCTGTACCTTTGCGCCGGAAGAGGACGAGGGGCAGGTGGCGGCCTTTCTGCAGCGGCACCCGGAATTCGAGCTGGCCGACGCGCTGGGCAATGTGGACTACACCTTTGGCAGCGAGGGCGAGGCCAACCGCACCGGAGGCCTGCCGCTGGATGTGCGCAAGGTGCGCCGCATCTGGCCCTGTCAGGGCGGCGAGGGCCACTTTATGGCAAGGCTGGTCAAGGCGGGCACGCCCCGTACCCTGCCTGCCGCAGGGGAGTACACCCCGGAAGAACTGCTCTGGCTGGACGCCGCAGCCGCCGCCGGTAAAAAGGGCAAGGGCAAGGGCGGCAAACCGGCCAGAGAGCAGGACGCCCGTGCGGCCCGCCGGGCCGACAGCCGCGCCTGCCGGGATGCCGTGCAGGGCGGGCGTAGCCGCAGCCGGGACGCCGGGGCAGGGGAGACCACCCCGGCCCAGAGCCTGGCCGCGTGGAAGGAGTTCGCGCAGGAGTATTTCCCGGCACTGGCCGGACGTTCCGCCGTGGTGCACGGGGGCGGCGTGCTGCTGCCGGTGCCCTTCCCCCAGACCGGCCTGCATGTGCTGCGGGCCGGGGTGTTCGTGGGCAGCGTACAAAAAGGCCGCTTTGTGCCGGAGCACCACCTGTTCACAGCCTTCGGGGCGCAGTGCGCCAACCGCGAGGAGCTGACTCTGGCCGACCCCCGCTGCGTGGAGTACCTCTCCGGGCGGGAGGTGGAGGCACGCACCGCTGCCGACGGCTGGTGCTGCGTGACCGTGGACGGCTGGCCGCTGGGCGGCGGCAAGGTGTCCGGCGGGCGGGTGAAAAACCACTACCCCAAGGCTCTGCGGCTGCTGTAAGCGGCGGCAGAAAGCGCTTTTTTGTGCATTCAGCGGGAAAACAGGCCGGATAAGGCTTGAACGCGCAAAGCGATTGTGTTAAAATATTAAAGTTAGATTTTGTGTGCTGCCACAATGCGGGCGACCACAGCCCGTCTGCCCGCAGGCGGAGATCTCGATAAAATTTAGGAGGCTCATTCCCATGTCCGGACATAGCAAATGGAACAACATCAAGCGCAAGAAGGAAAAGACCGACGGCGCACGCGCAAAGGTCTTTACCAAGATCGGCCGTGAAATCAGCGTTGCCGTGCGTATGGGCGGCCCGAACCCCGCTTCCAACAGCAAGCTGGCAGACCTGATCGCCAAGGCAAAGCGTATGAGCGTGCCCAACGACAACATCCAGCGCATCATCAAGAAGGCTGAGGGCGGCGACAAGACCGAGTACGAGGCAATCACCTACGAGGGTTACGGCCCCGGCGGCGTGGCTGTCATGGTGGAGACCCTGACCGACAACCGCAACCGTACCGCTGCCGACCTGCGCCACTACTTCGACAAGAACGGCGGCAACCTGGGCGCTATGGGCTGTGTGGCCTTCCTGTTCAGCCAGAAGGGTGTCATCGACATCTCTCTGGAGGACAAGGACGCCGACGAGGCCATGATGGATGCTCTGGACGCCGGTGCCGAGGACTTTGACGCCAGCGAGGACGCTGCCGAGATCACCACCGATCCCGAGAACTACTCCGCTGTGGTCAAGGCTCTGGAGGAGAAGGGCTACGAGATCCTGTCCGACGACCTGGCCATGGTGCCCATGACCACCACTCGTCTGACCGACCCCGACCAGCTGAAGGCCATGGGCAAGCTGCTGGACGCTCTGGAAGAGAACGACGACGTGCAGAACGTCTGGCACAGCCTGGAGAACGAAGAGGACCTGCCGGAATAACCGGGAGCGCTTCGGAATAAGAACGGAAAAAGCTGCTTTTTGCGTGCACTGCACGGGAAGGGCAGCTTTTTTGTTTGCAGTGCCGGCGATTGAATGGAATGGTGCTTTGTTCTGGGGCGCGCAGCGGCATTTCCAGAAACTTTCATGAAAGAACACCGGACGTGACGCATTTTCAGGCGTCGAATTTGTGTGAAAACCATATCCTTTTGCGGGGGCCTGTGGTATACTTCAGGAGAGAGGAACCAGAAAAAGGACAAGCGTGGAGGAAGTGCGGATGAGTGAACAGGAGCGGATCATGAACGTTGCCCTGCTGTGGGGCGGCTGTTTCTGCCTGACGGCAGCGTTCTGCCTGTCCATGGGAAATGACCACAACCGGGAAAAACGCAACTGGCTGCTCTGGATGGAGCTTTCGGCGGCTGCGCTGCTGTGCTGCGATGCGGCCGCCTGGTTCGTGCAGGGCACGCCGGGGGAAGCAAGCCACCTCATCATGGTCGCCACCAACTTTGTGGTGTATGCGGGGCTGTATCTGGTGCTGTTCCTCTTCAACCACTATGTGGGCTGCTACCTGCGGGAGGACGGCCGTCTTTGCGCTCCGAAACGCAGCCGGACGGTGGACATTACCTGCGCCGTGGGCATCGGGCTGGTGTTCGTGTCCCAGTTCAGCCCACTGCTCTACTACATCGACGCCCAGAACATCTACCACCGCAGCGATGCCTTCCCGCTGTCCATGGTGCTGCTGCTCATCGGCATGGGCACAGAGACCACCATGATGGCCCAGTTTTACCAGAAACTCACGATGGGACGCCGCATCGCCATGTTCGGCTGTGTGGTCCTGCCGCTGTCGGTGGCAGCGTGTCAGGTGTTCCAGGACGACATTTCCCTCATCAGCCTGTCGGTGGGGGCATCCATGATCCTGCTGTTCGTGGTGGCCACCAGCGCCCAGAACCGGGAGCTGGCCGTCTCAGAGCGGACCAAGGAGCAGATCCGCCAGCGTCTGGAGATCGCCACCGTGCTGAACAGCTGCGTGGGCAAGCTGAACTCCGACACCGACATCGACGTGGGCATCAACAACCTGCTGGCCACTGTGAACGGCTATTTTCAGGCCGACCGCACCTATGTGTTTGAGATCGACCCGGACCGGGACGTGCTCATCAACACCTTTGAGTACATCTGCGGGCAGGAGGTAAGTGCCCAGATGGACAATCTGCAGGAGGTGCCTGTTTCGGTCATCGAGGTCTGGATGCAGAACTTCCGGCAGGGCCGTTCCTATTATATGTCCGATCTGGAGCAGGAGCGGGGCCAGCCCAGCTATGAGATGCTGAAGGCGCAGCAGGTGTGGCGCCTGCTGGCCGTGCCGTTGATGAAAGGCGGAGCCATGGTGGGCTTTCTGGGGGTGGACAACCCCCGCGCGCACTACGATGACGCGACCCTGCTGGCGTCCATCCAGTTCTTTGTGACCAACAGTCTGGACCGCAAAAAGCAGCAGGCCTATCTGGAAAAGCTCAGCTACCGCGACATGCTCACCGGCCTGTACAACCGCAACCGATACATCGAGCGGCTGGAAGCCTACAAGCAGGTGCAGGATCAGCAGATCGGTGCCATCTACATCGACCTGAACGGCCTGAAAAAGGTGAATGACGAGCAGGGCCACCGCGCCGGTGACGAGCTGATCGTGCGGGCGGCGGGCACCATTGCGGGCATTTTTGCCGAGGACGCCTACCGGGTGGGCGGTGACGAGTTCGTGGTGATCCTGCTGGATGTGAGCCGCGAGGATTTTGCCCGCAAGACCGAGCAGCTGCGCCGCCAGATGCAGGAAAACAGCGTGGATGCGTCCATCGGCGGGGTATGGCAGGCCAGCACCGAGAACCTGGAGGACCTGCTGCGCCTGGCCGATGAGAACATGTACAGGGAAAAGAAGCGCTACTACAGCCAGGCCGATGCCGCCCGGAAACCGGAAAGCTGACCGGCCTGCACGGACAAAGGACGAAGAAATCCGACAAAGGTGTTCTATTCTGCTCACGCTTTGCTATAGCAGGGTGAATGATTTTCATCTAAATTGACAAATTTCAACCTGATTACTATAATTAAAAAAGTGTTTCTCGGTTATGGACGATGGTGTTTATGCAGCCGCAAGATGCCATCGTTTTTCTATTCGCTTTTTCTGTCCGTGTGCCAAGGACAGACGTCTGCATTGTGAGACGCAGATGCGGGAAAGTGCCTGGCTCAGACCGGGAACGCCAAAATAGTATTTCATTGATAGGAATGGAGTGGCATCAAACGATGGCAAAGTACATCATCAAGCGTGTCGCAATGGGCATCTTCAGCATCTTCATTGTGGCCACGGTTACCTTTTTTGTCATGAACTTGGTCCCCGGCGGCCCGTTCGTGGCAGAAAAGTCCATCAGTGCGGCTGCTCAGCAGGCACTGGCCGAGAAATACGGCCTGGACAAGCCGCTGGGTGTGCAGTACGTCAATTACATGAAGAGCCTGCTGCACGGCGACCTGGGCCTGAGCCTGCGTCAGCGTGGCCGCACGGTCAACGAGATCATCGCCAGCAAGCTGCCGGTGTCCTGCCGCCTGGCAGGCGTGGCGGTGCTGGTGGCCCTGTGCATCGGCATCCCGCTGGGCTGTATCTCGGCTTACAACCGCGGCAAGTGGCTGGACAACACCATCATCGTGTTCGCAACCTGCGGCATTGCGATCCCGAGCTTTATTTCCAGCGTGCTGCTGCTGTATGAGTTCGGTATGAACCTCAAGCTGCTGCCCACCGTGGGCCTGAACAGCGCTGCAGCGTATATCATGCCGGTCACCGCACTGGCGATCTACCCCTCTGCATACATCACCCGCCTGATGCGTTCCAGCCTGCTGGACGTCATGGGTCAGGACTACATGCGCACCGCCCGTGCCAAGGGCGTGTCCCAGTTCATGATCCTGTTCAAGCATGCGCTGCGCAATGCCATCCTGCCGGTCATCACCTACGTCGGCCCCATGCTGGCCAGCCTGATGACGGGCTCCTTCGTGGTGGAGAAGATCTTCTCCGTGCCCGGTCTGGGCCGCGACTTCGTGTCTGCCATCACCAACCGTGACTATACCCTGATCATGGGCACCACCATCCTGCTGTCCAGCATGGTCATCGTGGCCAACGTGATCGTGGATATCCTGTACAAGATCATCGACCCGCGCATCAAGCTGCAGTAAAAAAGGAGGAACGCGTTATGGAAAACATCAAAAAGAATCCTCTCAGCCTGCAGCTGAACGCTGACGACTTTCTGCCTGCCAGCAACGAGGAAAAGCAGAGCCTTGTGATCATGCGCGAGAGCGTCAACTTCTGGAAGGACGGTCTGCGCCGCCTGAAGAAGAACAAGATCGCCATGGTCAGCTTTGTGTTCATCATCGCCATTGCTATTTTTGCCTACCTGCTGCCTGCCGTGTGGCCCTACAGCTACGCCGAGCAGGTGAAGGGCAGCAACAATCTGGCACCGTTCGAGTACTCTGCCTCTGAGCAGGCCCGCATCGACGCCGGCGAAAAGGTATTCCCGCACATTCTGGGTACCGACCGTATGGGCCGTGACTTTGCAGTGCGTATCATGATGGGCACCCGCGTGTCCCTGTCCGTCGGCCTGATCGCCTCGGTGCTGGTGCTGATCATCGGTGCCACCTACGGTGCTGTGTCGGCCTTTGCCGGCGGCTGGGTGGACAACATCATGATGCGTATCACGGATATCCTGTACACCATCCCGGATATCCTGCTGATCATCCTGCTGGGCATGGCCCTGAAGGAGCCCCTGGAAAGTCTGGCCACCAAGCCCGGCTTCAAGTGGATGCAGACCCTGGGCCCCAACATGATCTCCATCTTCATCATCTTTGCTCTGCTGTACTGGGTGGGCATGGCGCGTATCGTGCGCAGCCAGATCCTGATCCTGAAGGAGAGCGAGTACGTCACCGCTGCCCGCGCACTGGGCGCTTCCAGCGGCCGTATCATCAAGAAGCACCTGCTGACCAACTGCATCGGCACCCTGATCGTGACCACCACCCTGCAGATCCCGGCTTCCATCTTCACCGAGAGCTACCTGAGCTTCATCGGTCTGGGTGTTGCAGCCCCGCTGCCGTCTCTGGGTTCTCTGGCCACCGATGCCGTCAAGGGCATGAACACCTACCCCCACCTGCTGATCGCCCCTGCAGTGATGATCAGTGTGATGATCCTGGTGTTCAACCTGTTTGGCGACGGCCTGCGCGATGCCTTTGACCCGAAGCTGAAGAATTGATGAGGTGAACGAAGATGAGCGAAAAAATTCTTGATATCAAGGAAGAGCGCCTTTCCTTCTTCACCCCTGCCGGTGAGGTCAAGGCACTGAACGGCGTTTCCTTTGCGATGAACCAGGGCGACGTGCTGGGCATCGTGGGCGAGTCCGGTTCCGGCAAGTCCGTTACCGCTTACTCGGTCATGGGCCTGACCGCCTACCCCGGCAAGCTGGTGGGCGGCACCGTGTGGTTCAACGGCCACGAGATCGAGAAGATGAAGGAGAAGGACTTCCGCAAGATCCGCGGCAACGAAGTCTCCATCATCTTCCAGGACCCCATGACCAGCCTGAACCCGGTGTACACCATCGGCAACCAGATCGTGGAGGTCATCCGCCTGCACACCAAAAAGAACAAGCAGGAAGCCTGGGCACGCGCCGAGGAGCTGCTGGAGCTGGTCGGCATCAACGAGCCGGAAAAGCGCCTGAAGCAGTACCCCCACGAGCTGTCCGGCGGTATGCGCCAGCGCGTGATGATCGCCATCGCCCTGGCCTGTGAGCCCAAGCTGCTGATCGCAGACGAGCCCACCACCGCACTGGATGTGACCATCCAGGCACAGATCCTGGAGCTGATGCAGGAGCTGCGCAAGAAGCTGGGCATGAGCATCATCATGATCACGCATGACCTGGGCGTCGTGGCTTCCATGTGCGAAAAGATCGCCGTCATGTACGCCGGCCACATCGTGGAGTACGGCACCACCGACGAGATCTTCTACCAGCCGGGCCACGAGTACACCAAGGGCCTGATCAACTCCATCCCCAAGCTGAACACCGAGGTGCGTGAGCGTCTGGTGCCCATTGAGGGTACCCCTGTGGACCTGCTGAATCCGCCGGCCGGCTGCCCCTTTGCGCCCCGCTGCAAGAACTGCATGAAGATCTGTCTGAGCAAGATGCCTCCGCGCACCGAGCTCAGCGACACCCACTATACCTACTGCTGGCTGCAGCAGAAGGCTGCATTTGAGAAAGGGGAAAAGGCAGAATGAGTGAACACAAGACGCTGGTTGAAGTCCAGCACCTGCAGCAGTATTTCCCCGCCGGCGGTGTGGGCAAGAACCGCAAGTACGTTCAGGCTGTGGATGACGTGAGCTTTGCCATCCGCAAGGGCGAGACCCTGGGTCTGGTGGGCGAGTCCGGCTGTGGCAAGACCACCACCGGCCGCACCCTGCTGCGCCTGTACGAGCCCACCGGCGGTAAGATCTACTATGACGGCAACCTGCTGTTTGATAAGGAAAAGAATATCGCAGTGGATATGCTGCCCTACCGCCGCCGGATGCAGATCGTGTTCCAGGACCCCTACGCAAGCCTGGACCCCCGCATGACCATCGGCGACATCGTGGGTGAGGGCATCGACATCCATCACCTGGCCGAGAACGACAAGGATCGCCACGATAAGATCATCGCCCTGCTGGAGCGCGTGGGCCTGAACAGCGAGCACGCAAACCGCTACTGCCACGAGTTCTCCGGCGGTCAGCGTCAGCGCGTGGGCATTGCCCGTGCACTGGCCGTGAACCCCGAGTTCATCGTCTGCGACGAGCCGGTCTCCGCACTGGACGTGTCCATTCAGGCACAGGTCGTGAATATGTTCGAGGACCTGCAGCAGGAAATGGGCCTGACCTACCTGTTCATCGCCCATGACCTGAGCGTGGTCAAGCACATCTCCAACCGCATCGGCGTCATGTATCTGGGCAAGCTGGTGGAGCTGGCCGACAGCTACGAGCTGATCGCCCACAGCATCCACCCCTACACCCGGAGCCTGATCTCTGCCATCCCGGTGGCAGACCCCATCACGGCACGCCAGTCCAAGCGTATCGTGCTGCAGGGCGATGTGCCCAGCCCCCTGAACCCGCCGTCCGGCTGCCGCTTCCGCACCCGCTGCCCCTACGCAGACGAGCGGTGCGCAGCCGAGGTGCCGGAGTTCAAAGAGGTCACCTCCGGCCACTGGGCAGCCTGCCATCATCTGGACAAGGTGAAGTAAAAACACTTCATTCTCCTGAAAGATGAATACATCTCATCTTCCGGCTGAAATATTGTAACGAAATGGTTACAGACACCCGTTGGGACTTGTAACCGGTGCGAGAACGCATTATACTATTCGTGTTCCTCCGGAGGACGGGTTGTTTTGGCAGACCGTGCTCCGGATCGAATATAGAGGAGGCTGGGGGAACCTGGCACACTCAATTTGATTTAAGGGAAGGATAATTATTATGAAACGCATTTCTCGTCGTAGTTTCCTCAAGGTTGCTGGCGTGGGTGCCGCTGCTCTGGGTCTGGCAGCCTGTGGCGGCAGCAAGTCCGGTTCTACCGCAACCTCCGGTTCTGCTTCTTCTGCTGCTGGTTCTTCTACCGGCAGTGTCAACACCGCTGGCTTCACCGTCCAGTACGGCCCCAACCCCGAGACCCTGGATCCGGCTCTGAACTCCGCGATTGATGCCTCTAACACCATCATCACCATCTTCGAGCCCCTGCTGCTGATCAACGAGAACAACGAAGTGATTGGCGGCCAGGCTGAGAGCTGGGAAGCAAGCGAGGACGGCCTGACCTGGACCTTCACCATGCGTGACGGCCTGAAGTGGAGCGACGGCACCGACCTGACTGCTAAGGACTTCGAGTACAGCTTCAAGCGTATGGCAAACCCTGATACCGCAGCTCCCTACGCAGCAACCTGCCTGGGCATGATCGATGGTTTTGACGCAGCACAGGCCGGTGATACCGATGCTCTGAACGTCAAGGCAAGCGACGACGGCAAGACCCTGACCATCGTTCTGGCTTATCCCTGCTCCTACTTCGACAAGATGGCCGCATTCGCAGCTATGAGCCCTGTCCAGCAGGCAACTGTTGAGGCAAACGGCGACAGCTGGTGCACCTCCGCTGAGACCTTCGTCTCCAACGGCCCCTACATGATCACCGACTGGACCCCGTCCGAGCGCATCGTGCTGACCAAGAACCCCAACTACGTTGGCGGCTGGGACAACTCCAAGATCGTCTCTGACACCATCACCCTGCTGCTGCTGGAGGACTCTTCCGCTGCCTTCGCTGCTTACAACAGCGGCGAGGCTGTCCTGGTCAAGGACGTGCCCACCGACGAGATCCCCAGCCTGACCAAGGCAGAGGATGGCGGCGACTTCTATGTTGACACCATTCTGGGCACCTACTACGTCAGCATGAACCTGCAGCGCGATGCCTTCCAGGATGCCAAGGTCCGCAAGGCTCTGGCTCTGTCCATCGACCGTGACTACGTTGCCAACACCATCATGCAGGGCACCTACTCTGCTGCTTCCAACATTGTCGGCCCTGGCATCGTGGACGAGAACGGTTACTTCTACGACAACGCAAACGGCGGCTCTCCCTACATTGCGGATGACTACGAGGCAAATCTGGCCGAGGCTAAGAAGCTGCTGGAAGAGGCTGGCTACCCCAATGGCGAGGGCTACCCCACCATCGAGTACAGCACCAACGATGCCGGCTACCATGTGCCTCTGGCAGAGTACCTGCAGCAGGCTTGGGGCGATCTGGGCATCACCCTGACCATCAACAAGATGGAGTGGTCCTCCTTCACCCCCGCTCGTCGTGCAGGCGAGTACGATGTTGCCCGTAACGGCTGGGTCATGGACTACAACGATCCTTCCAACATGGTCGAGCTGTTCTGCACCGACAACGGCAACAACGATGGTAAGTACTCCAACCCCGACTTCGATGCTGCAATCGAGGCTTCCAAGGTTGCTGATGCTGCCGAGCACTTTGCTCAGCTGCATAAGGCTGAGGACATCCTGATGGAGGATATGGGCTGCATCCCCGTTGCTTACTACAACGACTTCTGGCTGCAGAGCCCCGCTCTGAAGGGCACCTGGCACAGCCCCTACGGCTACTGGTACCTGCAGTACGGCTACATCGAGGGCTAATCGCCTCGGTGCGGCGTACAGCGTGAGCTGAACCGTAAATCACAGGCACCCCGCTTACCGGAAACGGCAGGCGGGGTGCCTTTTTGCGTGCAGGACCGAAAAACGGACGTCTTGCACACCCCGGTGGGCTATGATACAATAAAAGATGATCAAAGCACAAAGGGGAGAGAAGAATGGAGCAAAAACGCCTGTGTCCGTACTGCATGGGGGAGCTGCCCCACGCCGCCGACAGCTGTGTGCACTGCGGCAAGGTGTTTGCGGGGCGCAACCCCGCCGGCTGCCTGCCCGTGGGCACGGTGCTGGCCGGGCGCTACACCGTGGGCGAGATGCGGAGCCTGGACGGGGAGGGCATCCTGTACCGGGGCGTGGAGAACCTGGGCTGCTTCCGGGTGACCATTAAGGAATATCTGCCGGTGACCCTGTCTGCCGAGCGGGGCGCGGACTGCATCCTGCAGCCCAAGACCGGCAGCGAGGTGCTGTTCAAGACCACCCGCATGGACTTTGCCGACCTGTACCGGGCGCTGGAGCGCATCACCCCGGCCACCGGGCTGGAAGCCGTGCTGGACGTGGTGGAGGCCAACAACACCGTGTATGCGGTGATGGAGAATCTGGGCGGCACCCCGCTGGACCAGTGGCTGGAAGCGCAGGGCGCGCCGCTGCGCCCGGACGACGCCTGTGCCATGCTGCAGCCAGTGTTTGAGGGCGTGGCCGCCATGCACAAGATCGGGCTGGTGCACCGGGGCATCTGCCCGGAGAACCTCCGGGTGATGGCCGACGGCCGGTGCCGTCTGGCGGGTTACGCCACGGTGGGCCTGCGCACCGCCGGAAGCGGCCTGCGCGAGCAGCTGTACGAGGGGTATTCGGCCCCGGAGCAGTATTCCACCGCCGAGTTTGAGGGCCGCTATACCGACGAATACGGCCTTGCAGCGGTGTTCTACCGCATGGTGTGCGGGCAGGCTCCGGTGCCGGCCGCCCAGCGCATGGTGTCGGACTCCAACCCCCGCGCCCGCACCGTGAACAGCGCCGTGCCGGGCTATGTGTCGGACGTGCTGCAGATGGGCCTGCGGCTCAAGCCCATGGAGCGCATCCAGACCGTGCCGCAGCTGGTGCAGGCGCTCTCCTCCAAAGAGTACACCGAGGAGCTGGGCCGCACCATGAAGCCCGAGACCCCGGTGGGCCAACCGGAAGAAAAGGCCCATCTGCTCAGCATCAAGGGCCTGCTGGCGGGCATCCTGATCCTGCTGGCCATTCTGCTGGTGCTCATGGTGTGGACCATGGTGAGCCACAACCTGCCCTCGGCGTCATCGGGATCGGTGGAGCCGGAACCGGCCAGCAGCGAGGTGCTGGAACCCCAGAATCTGGTGCCCAGCTTCATCGGCATGGATTACGCCCAGGTGCAGAACAACCGGGAGTACACCGGCATGTACCTGTTCTACGTCACCGAGGAGTACAGCGACACCGTCCCGGCCGGGCAGATCATGACCCAGGAACCGGCGGCGGACACGGTGCTCAAGGCAGGGGAGACCATTCGTCTGGTGGTCAGCAAGGGCCCGCAGAAGGTGGAAATGCCCAGCATCATCGGTTTCAGCCAGGACGCCGCCGTGCAGACGCTGCAGAGCCGCGGCCTGCTGGCCAGCTGCTTTATGGTGGTGAACGACGGCTCCTATGCCGCCGGATGCGTGGTGTCAGCCAGTGAACCGGCGGGCGCACAGGTGGACGTGGGCACGGTGATCACCGTGTATATCGCGGCGGACCCCAGCGTGGAGATCACCACCCCGCCCGAGGAACCGGCAGCCACCGAACCCACCACGACCCCGGCTGACCCGGAGACCCCCGCAGACGGCGGGGACCCTGCCGCCGACCCGGAGCAGGGGACCAAGTGAGCACGGAAGGATCGTTTTAAATCTGCAAATCCGGCAGGGCTGCGGCCTTGCCGGGTTTGTTTTTTGCCGGAGGGGAGCGCCGTTGCTGCGGCAGGCAAAACGGTTTCTGCGGGCAGAACGGGCGGCGGCCCCAGTGCTCCCCATAGTTCCGGGGTGGGAAACTGCGGCGGGCCATTTGTCCGCTTTTTTGTGTTTGCAGTGTAACAAAAACGTTCCCGTCCGCAACAAATGTGCAATTCAAAAACTGCGAAAATCGTTCATTTTTTCGTGCAATTTTGCCATTTTGGGGCCGGTCTGTCCGTCAATCAGCCGAAATTTCCGTGCAGGCTTTTTTTCGTGCAATTTGCCCCCTTGAAATTTTTGGAAAACGTATATAATATAGGATTATAAGGACTGCCCAGCGGGCGTCCATTTTGTGGCTGTAGGTTTCTGAAAAGTTGCGCGAGGAACACAGTCTCTAGTGAAGTGAGGATGACGATTATGAGAAAAAAGTCCAAGAAAAAGCAGATCGTTGCGATGACCCTGGCCCTTTCGGTGCTCAGCAGCTCGGTTGGCATGTGCGGTGCCTCCGCAGCCGAAGCCCTGCCCGACACGGATGACTCCGGCCTGCAGGTGACCGTTGTCCCGCTGGCCGACAGCAATGCGGACACCGACACCCCTGCGGATGACACTAAGACCGAAAAACAGCCTGTCGCTTCCACCGGTGACAACACCGACCAGCCCACCGACGGCGAGGGCGACGGTGACAATACCTCTTCTGACGATAAACCCACCATCGAGCGCCCGGAGCAGTCCGACACGGTAGAGACCCTGCCCGGCACCGCCGAGGACAACAAGGACCACATCAAGGGCGAGGACAAGGACGACAGCAAGGACGATACCTCCGAGCCGGAGACCCCTGCCGAAGGTGAGGAAAAGGGCGAGACCCCCGCCGAGGGCGAAGGCACCGGCACCGAGGAGAAACCCGAGGAGAAGCCCGAGGAAAAGCCTGAGGAGAAGCCCGAGGAAGATCCGGACTATTCCGTTGCCTATGACCCGGAGAGCGGCCACTTCAAGGTCACCTTCAACATCAAAGAGGACGCTGAGGGCGACCAGACCATTGAGCTGAGCAAGGTGCAGGAAGTCGTTCAGCAGTATGGCGAAGATGAATTTGACAAATGGCTTGCCACCGAGGAAGGCCAGAAATGGTATAAGCGCAATGAAAGCTGGATTGGTGTTGATAAGGTCCAGAAGAACCTGAAGATTGCCAACAACGTTGAATATACCATTTCCTATACCCGTGATGAAAACGGCAATATCCAGCGGAAGGTCGTTCTGGCTCCTCAGGCCGGAGACACTGTCATCTATGATGTGTCTTTGACAAACGGTTCCAAGCACACCTATGTTTACCAGGATGGCAGCTTTACTGCTGCAACTGCCAAGCTGCCTAAAAACGACGACCCTAACGCATCGATTGGTTTTGATGGACAGCCCCTGCCCGACATTATCGCAGACACAAACGTTGTGATCACCTATAGCCGCGGCATGGGCGTGCATGGATGCATGGAGGACCTGATCGACCAGCTGGACGTTGACCGTCAGTATGATATGCCCAGTAAGGTACAGTGTGCCGTCGACAACTATATCAAGGATCATTATAACGGAGACTATGATGCCTACATCCTTGACTACTACAACAAAAAGGATGGCACCAGCTACACCAGTGTCAATGATCTGCTAGCCAACAATGAAGCAGCCCTTACCGACCTGAACAAGTCCGGCGCCGGTGTGGAACTTCACCGTATCACCTTTGATTCCCCCACCTATTACAATCATTTCTACAAGAACGTCCTCAGCCTGAAGGTCGATGACTCCGACAAGCTGGAGGAGTTCAAAAAGGACACCGGCGTTTCCTGGAGCAGCAGTGGCAAGGAGCTTACCATTGGCGGATTATATGTACGACAAGCTCAACTCTACGGAAGGTGCCTGGGACAAGGCTAACAGCTACTTCAACGCACTGCTGTCCTCCGGTCTGAACGAGGACGAGGCCACTTGGGCTGCCTTTGCTCTAGCTGTAAACCTGGATGGCGAGATGGCCAATAACAATATGCAGAAAAAACCCCTGAGCTGGTACGCCTCCATGGTGCTGCATCAGGCAGACGGCACGCTGGATTTGACCAAGACCGACAAGGACACCGGCGAGATCATCGGTGACGACGCGGGCGAGGGCCAGACCAGCTTCTACCTGTGGAAGTACGAGACCGACAAGGAAACCGGTGAAAAGGACACCATGTACTGCACCTATGTGGAGCCTACCTACACCACCAATGAGGCAGGCGAACAGGTGCTGGAGAAGGACGGCTTCTACTGCTGGGTCAAGTACGACCCCACCAAGGACAAGCTGACCTACACCGTCACCACCACCAACGGCAAGCTGAACATCGACTATGCCCTGCTGGAAAACGTGGTGTACTACCTGCAGGAAGCCATCGCCCCTGACGGCTACGACACCGACCCGGAGATCTATGTGATCTGCGATGAGGAGTCCTACAAGGAGCTGGAGGGCACCGAGGTGACCAACCCCGCTACCGGCGCCACCAGCAAGGTGACCGAGTCCAGCTGGCTCGGCTCCATCCTCGGCGGCAAGACCCTGTCCATCAACTTCATGAACACGGCCACCGTGGTACCTGACCCCGATCCGGAACCCACGCCGGATCCGGACCCCGTGCCGCCCGTTGATCCGGATATCCCCGTGGACCCCGCCAACCCGGACAATCCCCCGGTGCAGGACGCTGACCCGGATGAGACCCCTGTGGACCCGGAGAACCCCCAGAACCCCGCCGTGCAGGACGCCACCCCGGACGCCGCCGCCCTGCCCCAGACCGGCACCACCAGCTGGATGGCCGGTGTGCTGGCAAGCTTGGGCTCCCTGCTGCTGGCCTGCGGATGGTTCTTCACCCGCAAACAGGTTTCCCCCAAGCACTGAGCACCCCTGAACCGCAGGAATCTCCGCACTGACGCATAAGAACCGCCGCATCCTGTGCCTTGCAAAAGGCCGCCGGGTGCGGCGGTTTTGGTTGTGTGCCGCGCACAGCTGCGGGGGGTTCGCGGCGTTTCGCACAGAAAGCCGGGCAAACCCGGTAGCAGATTTGGTGCAGCTGTCACTTGAACATTTTTCAGTGCAGGGTATAATAAAGCTATCGGAACAAAGGCGTTCCGCAGGGGCATCGTCTGCCCTTGCGGGGCGCTTTTTTCGTTTTCCGGGGTGCGGAGGGTGCCGCGCCCGGCAGAGCACAATCTGGAGTGTCAAAAGGATGGGAAAGACTATGCAAAACTTTACAGAGCAAACGCACACCCTTGGCCTGTACGACCCACAGTTTGAGCACGATGCCTGCGGCATCGGCGCTGTGGTGGACATCAAGGGCC
>ERZ1673741.1685-NODE-1685-length-17608-cov-5.752749_pt1 | contig 17608 bp, 10 predicted proteins | sample MGYA00580209_ERZ1673741 | MGnify/ENA primary metagenome ERZ1673741 (study PRJEB41218, sample SAMN15661754) | gut metagenome | host: Homo sapiens | place: Canada: London | collected 2015-08-20/2019-03-30 | study: EMG produced TPA metagenomics assembly of... | reverse complement strand
AACAAGCTCTACGGCAGCGGTACAATGGTTGTCGCTGAGGACGGTTTTGACCTGAAAACAGCGCTCCATGAAGCAGTCGGTAAGCTCTCCGCCGAGATCAGTCATGAGCGTGGCAGAGATGTGTATGCTAAGACCGCTGACGGTGTTCAGGTACAGATTCCGTCCAATCTGCGTAATTACAGCTTTTTTATGTCTGACGATCAGGTGTTCTTCAAGAAAAATAACGCTGCCTGCGAGTTCCGTTTCGATAAAGGAACAGCGCAGCACAAGCGTTTCAAGGCGTTTATTGAGCTTCGTGACCTCACCCGTGAGCTGATCGAAGCGATGGAGCTTGATAAGCCTGACAGCGTTATCAAGGATTTGCAGGCAAAGCTGAATACAGCTTATGACGATTTTTACAAGAAATTCGGGCTTATTCACTCTCAGACGAACAAGCGTTACTTTGCAGAAGATGTTTCGTATAACCTTGTGGCAGGACTGGAAAAGAGCTATGATAAGACTAAGCTCCTTGCGAAGTCTGACATTTTCACAAAGCGGACTATCGTGCCGCCGAAGGCTGTGGAACGAGTTGATACGGCACTTGAAGCACTTACGCTCTCCATTGCGGAGAAAGCAAGGGTAGACTTTGAGTACATGGGAAAGCTAACAGGTATGACCGAGGACGAGCTGAAGCACGACCTGACGGGTGAGATTTTCAAGATTCCCCATACGGAGAATGAGTATCAGACAGCAAGTGAATACTTGTCGGGCGATATTCGCAAGAAGCTCCGTGAAGCTGAGGAGATCGCTGAGTATGATCCTGACTTCAATATCAATGTATCGGCGCTGAAACAGGCTATGCCTGAACCGCTGAAAGCCGGAGATATTGACATTAAGCTCGGTGCCGCTTGGCTCGATCTGAAATATTATGAGCAGTTCATGTATGAGCTGTTGCAGACTCCGGCATATCAGAGGAGTGACAGTCCGTCTGCCCGTTGGAACAAGTCTGCTGTTGTGGGAGTGGAATATTCCGTCCACGCAAATTCCTTCCATGTGAGCAATAAGAGCGCCGACAGGTCGGTGCTTGCGACTCAGAAGTACGGCACACACAGGATGAACGCTTATGACATCTTTGAGCATCTGCTGAACCTGCAAGAGCCGAAGGTCTACAAGACGATCGAAGTGCCGGACGGCTTGGGCGACACAAAGGAAAAGCGTGTGGTGGATATTGATGCTACCCGTGTGGTACAGCGTAAAGCTGACGATATTCGCAAGGCTTTCAAGGCGTGGATCTTCAAAGATTCCGTCCGCCGTGAAGCTATTGTGGAGCGTTACAATGAGCTGTTCAACAGTATTCGTCCCCGTGAGTTTGACGGCTCGGCTCTTTCTTTCCCGATGATGACGGCAGATATAAAGCTCCACGATCATCAGAAAAATGCTATCGCACACGCTATGTTCGGTGGGAACACCTTGTTTGCTCACTGTGTCGGCGCAGGAAAAACCTTTGAAATGATCGCTACTGCTATGGAAAGCAAGCGTTTGGGGTTATGTACTAAGAGTCTGTTTGCTGTGCCGAATCATCTGACAGAGCAGATCGGTGATGATTTCCAGAAGCTCTATCCGGGTGCTAACATTCTTGTTGCGACCAAAAAGGACTTCAAGAAAGAGAACAGACAGCAGTTATTCGCTAAGATCGCTACGGGCAACTATGATGCAGTTATTATCGGTCACTCTCAGCTTGGCAAGATTCCTGTTTCTAAGGAGAGACAGGTCATGACCATTCAGACACAGATTGACGATATTCTGCAAGGCATTGAGGAGCTTAAAAAGAGCGAAGGCTCTAAGTTCCAGATCAAGGCTATGGAGCGTACCCGTAAGAGTTTGCAGAAGCAGCTTGATAAGCTCGAAAAGGCTAATCAGGATGATACGCTGACCTTTGAACAGCTCGGAATCGACCGTTTGTTCGTTGATGAAGCCCACGAGTTCAAAAACCTATTCGTAGCCACAAAATTGCAGAATGTAGCCGGAATTTCCAACTCGGCTTCGCAGAAAGCACTTGATCTTTTCCTCAAATGCAGATACCTCGATGAAAAGACAGGCGATAAGGGCGTTATCTTTGCAACTGGCACACCTCTGAGCAATTCTATCACAGAGCTGCACACCATGATGCGTTACTTGGAGTATGACTTCCTGCGTGACCACGGCTTACAGCACTTTGACAACTGGGTTGCGGTCTTTGGAGACCAGAAAACCGATTGGGAGTTAAAGCCTGCGGGTAATGGCTTCAAGGAGCGCACCCGTATCGCAAACTATACAGGTCTGCCCGAATTGATGAGTATGTTCAAGCAGGTGGCGGATATTCGTACTGCGGATACGCTGACACTTGATGTGCCTGAGTGTGATTATCAGGTGGTTCAGGTCGAAGCTACACCTTTTCAGCAGGAGCTTGTTCAGGAACTTGCTGACAGAGCTGATGCTATCAATGCAGGAAATGTTGATCCAACGATCGACAATATGCTCAAGATTACCTCGGACGGCAGAAAGCTTGGTCTTGATCCGAGACTGATTGATCCGTCCTTTGAGGACAACCCCGATACAAAGCTGAACAGGTGCGTTGAAAACGTTGCCCGTATCCACGCTGAAACGGCTGAGGACAGGCTCACGCAGATCATTTTCTGTGATTTGGGTGTTCCGCACAAGGCAGCAGAAGCAGCAGTTGAGGGCGAAGATGCCGACGATGCTAAGGATAAGAAGTCTATCGCAGAGGTCGAATCTCTTGAAGAAGAATGCGATTTTTGCGTGTATGACGATATTCGTGACAAGCTGATCGCTAAGGGTATCCCTGCGGAGGAGATCGCATATATCCACGACGCTAAGACGGAACAGCAGAAAGCTGACCTCTTTGATAAAGTCCGCAGCGGAGAGATCCGTGTACTGCTCGGTTCAACCGCCAAAATGGGTACAGGTACTAACGTGCAGAAAAGGCTTATTGCCGTACATGACCTCGATATTCCGTGGAGACCGGCTGATCTTGAACAGCGCGCCGGAAGAATTATCCGTCAAGGCAATGAAAACAAGCAGGTGCAGATCTTCCGCTATGTTACCAAAGGCACATTCGACGCTTATTCCTATCAGACTTTGGAGAACAAGCAGAAATTTATCTCTCAGATCATGACGAGCAAAACTCCTGCGAGAAAGTGCGAAGATGTGGATCAGCAGGCACTCACTTATTCCGAGATCAAGGCACTCTGCACGGGTGACGAGCGTATCAAGGAAAAGCTGATGCTTGAAAATGAAGTGAAGGAACTGAGGGTACTGGCTGCGGAACACCGCAACACGGTATTTGAAATGGAGGACAAGATCGCTCGTTTCCCTGAACAGGAACAGAAACTCACTGTGATTCTTGCTGATCTCCATACAGACCGTGAAGCACTCCGCAAGCTCCCGATCGATCCTGAGCGAAAACTGCCCGTATTCAAGATCACTATCGGTGATGTTGAGTACACCGACCGAAAAGAAGCTGCTAAGGCTCTTGAAGATGCGGTACTGGCTATCAAGTATGCGGATACTCCCGTTAAGGTCGGTTCGTTCCAGGGCTTTGACCTGTCTGTCACGATGCACAGCAACATGATGGGCGGCGGTATCTCCGCTTGTCTGCAAGGTGCCGCTTCACATACCACGAAGCTGATCGAGAGTTTTGCCCATAACCTGAACCGTCTTGAAGCTGCCCTCTACAACATCGACGGCAGAATTGAGAGAACGCAGGATAACCTTGCAAAGCTCAGGCTCGATCACGCAGAAGCGCAGAAGATCGTAGCAGAGCCGTTCCCCCAGCAGGCGGAGCTTGATACTAAGGAGCAAAGGCTGATAGTCGTGACTGATGAGCTGAATCAGGCAGCAATCGAAGCAAAGGAGAACGCTCCGAAGCGTGAAAAGACTTGCTACTTTGAGAGGGCTAAGATGAAGCGTGATGCCGCAAGGCTCGCCAAGAAGCCGAGAACGCCAAAGGATCAGACAAAGGGCAGGAGCAAAAAGCAAGGAATCGAATAAACAACTTTGAATCCAGGTCTGGATTCAAAGTTAGGCTGTCATAGAAATATGGCAGCCTTTTTCTTTGTGTCGCAATTTGCGAAAATAAGTGTCGATAAAAAGTGACACAACCGATTGACAAGGCGCACAAAAGATGCTATAATATATGATAAGATATTGTAGGAGATGGGAGTGCAGCTTATGGGCGAAAATAATCAAAAGATAAAATTACTCCGAATAATGGAGTATTTGCGTTCCGAATCAGAAGCAGGAAAGCCTGTTTCCACTAATCAAATAATCAATTACTTGAAAGGACATAATATATCCTGTGAGCGAAGAACACTTTACAAGGATATGGAACTCTTGATCGAAAGCGGTGCTAATATCGTCAAAACAGAGCTTGGCAGAGAAAACGCATATTACATTGACGAGGTTTCTCTATCTTTGGCAGAATTGAAGATACTGATAGATGCTGTTCAAGCCGCTAATTTTATCACCGATATAAAAACTGCGGAGCTTGTTGAGAAACTGCTTGCTTTCTCCGGCATAAGGCGTTCTGAGATCGTGAGAGATAATATTATTCTCTATAATAATCACAAGCATTCTAACGGTGATATTTATGAAAACATAGAGCAGATCGAGCTTGCAATACGGCAAAAAATGCAAGTGAGTTTTTACTACTTCGATTTAGATGAAAAGAAGAATCGTGTTTACCGTAAAGAAAAGAAGCGATACATTACTGATCCGGTCGCTTTAGTATTCAGCGAGGATAACTACTATCTTGTGGCGTATAGTCAAAAATATCAGAACGCTGTAAATTACAGAGTTGATCGTATGGACACAGTGGAGGTAGAGGATACACCAATATGTGAAGAAGCACAAATCAAGAAACGAAAAACCGAAAGCTATACAGAACAAGTTTTCAAGATGTATAACGGAGAAGTAGAGGAAGTGACACTTGAGTTTCCACCTGAACTCCTCGGTGCAGTATACGACAAATTTGGAGAAAAGACGATCATACGACACTCTGATGCTGATAGGCTCAAAATCAAAGTCACCGTTCAGATCAGTCCTCCCTTCTTTGGTTGGCTGTTTCAGTTTATGGGAAAAATGAGGATTTTAGAGCCACCCAGTGTTCTGGAAAAGTATAATAAATGTATTCGTGATACACTTGAGTGATAAACAACACAAATAACATGGAGGTGTTGATATGTATTATAAGGACACAGGATTTCGTGCTTTATACAAGCACTTTATAGCATTTCCTTTGAAAGACAATATAAAGCAGTGCATCGAGAACTATCCAAATGCTGAGAAGGCAAACTGTGTTTTAACTTACGGGTACGTTGATCACGATGCTGGCTTAACTATGGAAGTATTGGCCGCAGGCTTCAAAGACGGTGACGGTTTTACATTTTTCGACACTTCCGTTGAAACAAGAGCCTTTATTCGTGTGGGTGCTGTAATTGACGATGAATTCTTCTTCTTTGACGATGCAGACGGAGGATTGAGCGAAAAATACGCCGAAAAGCTCGATGTGCTAAAGCATTATGAGGTTTCAGAAGAAATTGAGGAAACCCGCAAAATGGGCTTTTTGGATAAGTCTCGTCACGATTTCTACCCTGACGATGTGATGGTTTACCTTACAAGAGAAGGCTTGGATCCAGAAGGCTGTTGGGTACGAATTATTGGTCTTGGCGATCATTTTATCATGGGAACGCTGCTGAATGATCCAGATCAAGACTTTGGCTATCATAGCGGCGAAAAGGTTGCATTCTTTGTTCAGAAGCAGGAAGATGAGAGTGTTATTCTTTACACTGATATGACACCCAGCCGTAAACTGTCCGCTGAGGACTTGGAAGATGGCACATTGCTGAAAGAAGCGGTAGCAGTTTTCAATAAGGAAAGAACCGAAAATCACTTCTTGGATGTGCTTGAATTTCTCCGAGACAGCTATGTTTGGATACCATGTAATGCTGTCATGAGCGAAGCTGATATTGCTGAAATTGAACAGGCTGTTAAAGAATCCGGAGACGATCTTTCAACTATGATTGGCAAGACATTCAGCACTAAAGAGGCTGTTCGTATGATTCCTGACATTCTGCAAAACGGCGAACAATTCTTTTTCCCTATCTTTTCAAGTGTAGAAGAAATGGGAGAATACGGCGAACACTTCTCAAAAGTACAGAAGCATATCTTAGAGGTCATTCCAATGGCACGAAAAAGCGAGAAGAATGTTGCCGGAATTGTGCTGAACGCATTTTCAGAATCGTTTATTTTAGATGCAGAACTTTTCGATATGATTGAGAATATGAAATCAAGATTGGAGTAATTATAAATGAGCGAACATAAGATAGATGTCATGTGGGACGATGCTCCCGTAGATGTTTCCACCGAGGTCAACTTCATTTGGTCTATTGCCAATAAGTTGAGAGGTACATATCAGAGCGACAAGTACAAGGATGTTATCATTCCTATGGTCATTATCCGTCGCTTTGAGTGCGCATTGGAAGCTACAAAGCAGGCTGTCTTGGAGCAGTACAAGAAGAATCCTGCGTACCCTGCAAAGGCGATGTGCCGTGTGTCGGGGTATCAGTTCTTCAATACGAGCGAATACACCCTTGCAGAGCTTGTGAACGATCCCGATCATCTTGCAGCGAATTTTCGCAACTATATCGAGGGCTTTTCTGCCAATGTACAGGATATTATCAAGAGCCTTGACTTTGACAAGCAGATCGACAAGATGGATAAGAACAACCGTCTGCTGTCGGTGGTAAAGGCTTTCTCGGAGCTTGACCTCGATCCCAAGACCATTGACAATGTTAAGATGGGCTATATCTTTGAGGACTTGATCCGTAGGTTCTCTGAAAACGCCGAGGCTGGCGACCACTACACGGGCAGAGATATTATCAAGCTCATGGTCAACATTCTGCTTGCAGAGGGCTGTGATGATATTTTCGATGACCACAAGGAGATCACCATACTCGACCAGGCAGCAGGCACAGGCGGTATGCTCTCGACTTCATATAACTTCATTCATCGCTATAACCCGACTGCGAATGTGCGTCTGTTTGGGCAGGAGATCAACCCTGAGTCCTATGCGATGTGCGTGGCTGAAATGCTTATCAAGGGGCAGAATGCCGAGAATATCCGTATGCAGGATACCATGAAGGCTGACTGTTTCCCCGACAGGCAGATGCGTTTCGTGATCGAAAATCCGCCGTTCGGTACGCCGTGGGGCGGTAAGGACGCAGCAGAGGGTGTTGAGCAGGCTGTCAAGGAAGAAAACCAGAAGGGCTTTGACGGTCGCTTCGGTGCAGGACTGCCGGGTTCAGGCGATATGCAGTTACTTTTCATTCAGTCGGCTGTGAACAAGATGGACAATGCCCTCGGTCGAGCTGCGATCATCGAAAACGGCTCTCCGCTGTTTTCTGGCGGTACATCTTCGGGCGAGAGCCAGATTAGACGGTGGCTGCTTGAAAATGACCTGATAGAAGCAATTATCGCACTTCCCGTTGACCTGTTCTACAACACAGGTATCGCTACATACATTTGGGTGCTGTCGAAGAACAAGCGTGAGGAGCGCCGTGGTAAAATTCAGCTCATTGATGCAGGTTCGATCTTCCACAAGCTGCGCAAAGCTCTTGGAAACAAGAAGAACGAGATCAATCCCGAAGACCGTTCCGCTATCACGAAACTGTATGCAGACTTTGCTGAGAACGAGCTTTGCAAGATCTACCCAAACACGGAGTTTATCTATCGTGAGTACACGGTCATGCAGCCGTTGCAGAGAAGCTATGCCGTGACCGAGGAGCGTATCAAGGCAATGCTGTCAAAGGGTTCGCTCTCCTCGCTGTACGATCCTGCAAAGGTGGCAGAGCTTGAAAACTCTGAGGAGGAGCTGACGGGCAAAGAATTGAAAAAGCTCGAAAACTACCAAAACAACGCACCTGTTTACGAAGCTATCATCGAACTGCTGAGATGCGCCGATGATGATAAGGTATATTTATCCCCTGCGGAGTTCATGCCCGTACTGACTAAGATACTCAGAACCGCAACAACAGACAAGAAGCTCCTTGACAAGATCGCTGACGGTCTGTCGGTCATGGACAAGTCTGCCGAGATTCAGCGTGACAAGAAGGGCAACATCATCTACGATAAAGAGACAAAGGACACGGAGATCGTGAAGTTTGATGAAAGCATCGAGGACTATATGGCTCGTGAGGTGCTTCCCCATGTTCCCGATGCACAGTGGTTCTTTGAGGAAGATCTGAGCAAGAAGTCGCCTGTTATCAGGACGGGTGCGGAGATCCCGTTTACAAGATATTTCTATAAGTATCAGCAGCCGAAGCCCAGCGAGGAGCTTGAACAGCGGTTCTTGGAGCTTGAAAAGTCCGTGAGTGAGCGTATCGCACGGCTGTTTGGCTAACGAAAGGAGCTATAATGAGCGCTATTTTTAAGTTTTTGTTTGAGAGAGTGACCGATCCCCTCGGTCTGCCTATCAATGCACTTTACGAATATATTATTCTCGCTGTGATCGGTTCGATTGCCTATGGTATCGCATACAGCAAGGTCGGTGATATGTACCACGGCGGTCTTATCAGCGGCAGAACGGAAGGCTCGTTCTTTCATTGGCTCATCAGACTTATTCTCTTTGTGGGGCTGTGGCTTCTCATCTACGGTGCTATTCAGGGATACTTCTTTGTGACCGCAAACTGGCAGATCATTCTTATGATTGCAGGCGGTGTGGCAGGAGCCGCTATGCTCTGCACACTGGCGGTGACAGCTATGAGATTTGTCAAGAAGCATAGGACGGTGAATGGCAATGCGTGAAATGAAAGATAGTGGAGTAGATTGGATTGCCCATATCCCAACTGATTGGACAACCAATAAAATGAAGTATCTGTTTTCTAACGGTAAAGGTTTATCAATAACAAAAGAAAACCTTATTGAAACGGGATTGCCTGTTATCAGTTATGGACAAATCCATTCAAAAGATAATAGCGGAACAGATATTAAAGATACTCTGCTGAGATATGTTGATTTTCAATATCAAGTAAATAATCCTCAATGTGAGGTTTTTCAGCATGATTTCGTTTTTGCTGATACATCGGAAGATTATGACGGCTGTGGCAACTGCGTTTATAAACGTGATACATCACTGTTATTTGGTGGCTACCATGCAATAATTATGCACTCTTTAATAAAACATGACAATCGATTCTTTGCCTATTTATTCAAAACTGATGCTTGGAGAAAGCAATTAAGAGAAGTAGCATCAGGTGTTAAGGTGTTTTCGATTACGCAAAAAGCATTGATGAATTGCTCCATAATCATTCCACCAGAAGATGAACAAAAAGAAATATCTGATTTTCTTGATGCTAAGTGTTCAGAATTAGATACTGCTGTCTCCGACATTCAATCCCAAATCGAAGCCCTTGAAGAATACAAGCGCTCCGTCATTACCGAAGCGGTCACAAAGGGGCTTGATCCTGATGTGGAGATGAGGGATAGCGGCATTGCGTGGGTTGGCGATATTCCGGCACATTGGCTTGTTGAAAAGGTCAAGTTTCATTTGCAAAGGAATGAGCCAAGAAACCCAGGTGATAAACAGGTATTATCAGTTTATCGTGAATACGGAGTGATCCCTAAAGATAGCCGTGACGATAATCACAATGTAACATCAGAGGACACCTCTAATTATAAATATGTTGTCCCAGGAAACCTTGTAATTAACAAAATGAAGGCTTGGCAAGGTTCAATGGGTGTATCGGAATATGAAGGTATCGTAAGTCCAGCATATTTTATATATAAGTTCACGGATAATCAGATAATGCCCAAATATCTGCATTATCTTTTCAGAAGTTGCTATAAGGACGAGTTCAGAAGAATATCTGGTGGAATTAGAGAGGGACAATGGGATTTATCTCCTTATGAGTTTTCTAATACACTTTTGCTAATTCCTCCAACTGATGAACAGAATAGAATTGTATCATACATTGATGCGAGGATTAGCGAAATTGAATCTGCAATTACTGAAAAGAAGCAGCAGATTGAAACAATAGAGGAATACAAGAAGTCGCTGATATTTGAGTATGTGACGGGGAAGAAGGAGGTAATCGTATGAATGTTGAAATACCGATGGAAATTCTCTCCGATGAAAAGGGCTACCTTGATAGGCAATGTCCAAACGAAAATTGCTTGTTTGAATTTAAGGTGAATATGCAGGATTGGGAAGATAAGGTATCTGATGATGAAGTACATTGTCCTTTATGCGGTCAAATAGCTTCTTCTGATAGTTGGTACACCTATGAACAGCTCGATGCAATGCAAGAAATAGCTGCTGATTGGGCAAGAAATTATATGCTCGGTGAAATTGATAAGATGTTTGGCAATTTAGCTCGTTCTACACGAAACAACAAATATATCAAGATTACCTACAAGAAAAATAGACCTGTTACATTCGTGAATAACCCAATAGGAGCTAAGGAAGAATGGAATCTTGACATTACCTGTGAGAAATGCGGAACAAGGTATAGCGTTATCGGTTCAGCTTATTTCTGTCCCTGTTGTGGCTATAATTCTGCAAGCAATGTGTTTGATAACTCTATGAATACAATCACAAAAATGGTTCAATCTCTCGATGAGATGAAAGCTACACTGACTGATCAGTTCGATATGGATACTGCCGAAGCAATGTGCAGATCAATGCTTGAAAACAGCTTTGGTCAAGTAGTATCTGCATTTCAGAAGTTTGCTCAGTGCAAATTCAAAGAGATTTCAGGCATTGAGAAACGTGTCAATGACTTTCAAATGGTTGATAAAGGTAGCCAGTACTTCCGTAACGAAACTGGAAGTGGTTATGAAGCTTTCTTATCTTCTGACGAACTTATTCGTATGAAGCTGTATTTCCAGCGCAGGCATATTATAGAACACAATACAGGAATTGTAGATCAGAAGTATATTGATAATTCAGGAGACAACGATTACTCTGTTGGACAGAGAATCGTTGTCAAAACCAGTGAAGCTCTCGATTTGATAACTATTATAAAAAAGTTGTCATCGGGGATTTGTACGCTCATATAAATGATGTAAAATAAAAATCAAGTAATTTAGTTTGGCAGTATATAGTATAAAAAGGAGAGCAAACATGGAATTTATTACAAAAGAAGCAGAAAACCTCTTGTTTGAGATTATCGAACATGAGTCTGACGGAAACTATTGGGCAGAACGGTTTGAAATGTCCGATCACCGTGAGGATACTATTCTCCGAGGCTGCTTCAAAGAGCTGCAAGATAATGGGCTTGTTTATACTAAATGGGCTGACGATATACCGTATATTATTGATATATTAAAGGACGGTTATCTCTATCAGCAACATAAAGAAGAACAGAAAAAACCAGAAAGAGATTTGACCATGAGTACTTTTGAAAAGGAACTTACAGAGTTATTAGACAGAACAAAATCAATTAAGCCTCCAATCAATGCAGCACCTATTAGCGTAGATATTGATGAGTACAATCGTCCAAGCGAAATTTGGATAAATGATGTCGAAATATTTTACAACAATTATTTGACCACACATCCATTAAGTGATAGAATAAAAAGAATTTTAGATAAGCGAGATTTATATGCTTACAATCAATTAATTACTTGTCTTGAAAGTATAAGAAAAGATAAATTTTTTATAGAAAAGATCAACGTTGACAACAAAGTATTTGACGGTAAGCAAAAGTCTATGCTTGAATATGATGTTTTTATCTCACATGCTAATAAAGATAAGGAAGATTTGATTGAGGAGCTTTATCAATCCCTTTATAAGTTGGGAATAAACATTTTCTACGATAAGGAATCTCTTGAATGGGGCGATAATTGGAAAGAGCGTATTCTTAACGGTACAAAGAAAGCGGAATTTGCTATCATTGTAATCTCTGAAAACTTCTTTGACCGTGAATGGACAGAACGTGAACTTTCAGAATTCCTGAACCGCCAAAACCGTAACGGTCAAAAGTTGATACTTCCCATAGTCCATAATATTACAATGCAACAGCTTCAAAAAAAATATCCGAATGTGGCCAATATTCAGGCTATCGACTCTAAGAAATACAACTGCGATCAAATAGCTTTATTATTTGCAAAACAACTAATCAAGCGTTTAAAAGCAAATTGAGCGAGGTTACATTTATGAACAATATACTTACAGAAAAAGAATACCAGGCAGAATTATTGGCAATTCTCCGTGACCAAAACGGCTACACGATCAGAAAAGCGACCGACTTTGACCGCCGTTTTGCGATCGACCGTGAAATGCTGTTCGGCTTTCTGAACGATACCCAGCCTGACACAATGGAGAAGCTCCGCAAGATACATAAGGACAGGCTCGAAGATACCATTGTTTCTTTCATCAATGCGGAGTGTACGAAGAAAAGGGGCAGCTTGCTTGAAGTCCTCCGTCACGGTGTCGAGCTGTCGGGGCATAAGCTGGAGCTGATGTTCACTAAGCCTGCCACAACTTTCAATAAAGACCTGATGCGGAAATATGAAATGAACCGATTTACCGTCATGGAAGAAGTTTGGGCGAATGACAAAGAGCGTATCGACGTTGTGATCTTCCTCAACGGCTTTGCGATCATCTCTATGGAGCTGAAATGCAACTATGCAGGACAGTCCACGGACGATGCGATATATCAGTACCGTATGGAGCGTGATCCGAAGTCCAGACTGTTCTTATTCAAGGCAGGCACACTTGTCAATTTCGCTATGGACTTGCACGAAGTCTATATGACAACGAAGCTCGACGGTGAAAAGACCTTCTTCCTGCCGTTCAATCAGGGCAACGGCGAGGGTGTCAATGCAGGTGCAGGAAATGCACCCTGTGAGGACGATTATCCCGTTCATTATATGTGGGACGATATTCTCACCAAAGACACGATACTTGACCTCATTTCCAAATTCATTTTCATTCAGACCTCGGAGAAAGAGAACGAAAAGACAGGAAAGGTCGAAGTCAAGGAGAGCATTATATTTCCCCGTTATCATCAGCTCGATGCTGTCCGCAAGCTCCTTGCCGATGTAGAGGAAAATCGCACCTCTCTCAACTACCTTATCCAGCACAGCGCAGGTTCCGGCAAGACAAATACTATTGCTTGGCTTGCATACCGCCTTGCTACGCTCCACGATGCTGACAACAAGATCATTTTGACAATGTTATCATAATGACCGACAGAGTTGTTGTTGACAGGCAGCTCCAAAAAGCGATCATGGGTATGGAGCATAAGTCGGGGCTTATCCGTGTTATGGACGAAAAGTGCAACTCTGCTGATCTCGCTATTGCCCTAAACGGCAATACGAAGATCATTGCAACTACTATCCAGAAGTTCCCGTATATCGTAGACAGCGTTCAGGGTTTGAAGAATAAGCGTTTTGCTGTCATTATCGACGAAGCACATTCTTCTACGGCAGGCAAGGATATGGCAGCGGTCACGCAGTCACTCGGTATGGGCGATGAGCTGTATCAGGACATGGAGGACGAGATCGCCGCAGAGCTTGCAAGAAACGGCAAACAGCAGAATGTTTCGATGTTCGCTTTCACAGCTACACCAAAACCGACTACTTTACAGCTTTTCGGTACGATCAATACTAATGGACAGCGTGAAGCATTCCATATGTATTCGATGAAGCAGGCTATCGAGGAAGGCTTTATCCTCGATGTATTGCAGAATTATACCACTTACAAGACCTTCTATCAGATCAACAAGGAGATAGAAGAAGATCCGAAGATGCAGACTACAAGTGCCAAACGGCAGATTGCTCGGTTTGTTGAGCTGCATGAAACGAACATTGCCCAGCGTATTGAGGTTATCGTAGAGCATTTCCGCACAACTGTTATGCAGGAGCTTGGCGGACAAGCAAAAGCAATGGTCATCACAGCATCAAGACAGGCAGCCGTGAAATACTGTCAAGCATTTGAGGATTATTGCTCTAAAAAGGGATACAAGGGCATTCGTGCGCTTGTTGCGTTCTCCGGCAAGGTGAAGCTCCCTGATGATGATACGGAATACACAGAGCCAGGAATCAATGGTATTCCCGAAGATCAGCTCACCAAAGAATTCGACAAGGACGATTATCAGGTGCTTTTGGTCGCTAACAAGTATCAGACTGGCTTTGACCAGCCGAAGCTCTGTGCTATGTATATCATGAAGAAGCTCAAGGGCGTCAATGCGGTACAGACACTTTCCCGTCTGAATAGAATTTGTCCTCCCTTTGAGAAAAAGACCTTTATCCTCGATTTTGTCAACAGCTATGAGGATATTGTAGGGGCATTTGCTCCGTATTACACAACCACGCTTCTCTCAAATTCCGTTACTCCGACTGCGATCTACGACCTTGAAGCACAGATAGACGCTTATGCGATTATTGATCCCGATGATATAGATAAGATCAACGAGATACTTTACAAGGAGAAGGTACAGTCTGCCGACAAGAAAAAGATCAACTTCTGCCTTGATAAGTCGCAAAAACTGATAGAGCATTACAGTATCGAAAAACAGCGTGAGATCGTGGTTGACCTCCGTCATTTTGTGCGTTTCTATGAGTTTATTATCCAAGTGTCCAGCTTTGAAGATACTGAGCTTCACAAGAAGTATAACTACATCATTCTTCTGCTTTCTCACATCAATATCAAACACCCAGGTCCAGGCTTCAACCTCGACGGTAAGATTAGGGCTACACAGTTCGTGCAGAAGAAGCAGGACGAACATACCAAGTCCGATATAGTCGCAAAGCCTGTTGTGAAACTGCCCTCTGCTGAAACATTCGGTCTGACTCCTGCCAAAGAAGAAAGGCTCTCGGAGATCATCGCAGCGATCAATGCACGGACAGGAAAATCCTATGACAGCGATGTTGCGGTAAAAGCAATGCTTCAGATCAGGGATATTCTGATGAAGTCCGACAAGCTGAAAGCAAGTGCAAAGAATAATACGGTCAAAGACTTTGAGTTCTCTTACTTTGACGACATTGACGACGCACTGATCGAAGGACTGGAGCAGAATCAAGACTTTTTCTCCCTGCTGCTCAATGACGAGGAGATCAAGCGTGAAGTGCTCGGTATCTTTACAGAGGAGATCTATAATTCGCTGAAAAAAGCAGCAGAAAAATAATAGAAAGGAAATGATGAAAAATGGCTATCAACATTGCTCCAAAGTCTCTTGATACAGAGCTGAGTGAGCTTATGCGTGAGGTATCAAGCGGTAAAGAACAACTACCTGAGTTTCAGCGTGGGTGGACATGGGATAATGACAGAATCCGTGGCATTATCGCAAGTTTATCTCAGGGCTATCCTATGGGAGCGATCATGCGGCTTGAATATGGGAATGAGAATGTGCGTTTCAAATATCGCACTATTGAGGGTGTAACAGTTACGGGAGTCACTCCTGAGTTCCTTATTCTTGACGGACAACAGAGATTGACTTCAATGTATCGTGCGACTTGCTGCAAAGAACCTGTTGAAACAACGACAGAAAAGGGCAAGGAGATCAAAAGATACTACTACTTAGATATTAAAAAGTGCTTAGACGAAAGTGAAGATCGTGTTGATGCTGTTATTGCCGTTCCGGGCGATAGAAAGGTCAAGACAAATTTCGACAGAGATGTAGTTCTTGATCTGTCGACTCGTGAACTGGAGTTTGAACACGAAATGTTCCCCATAAACATCATATTTGACAGCAATGCCCGTGAAGATTGGGCAGATGGCTACAAGGAATACCACGAATACGATAAGGCATTCATGGAGAAATACAAGCAATTCAGAACTCAGGTCATTGATACGATCGTTGGCTATAAGTTGCCTGTTATCACTTTGGGCAAAGAAACGCCAAGAGAAGCTGTTTGCAAGGTCTTTGAGAATGTAAATACAGGCGGTGTACCGCTGACGGTATTTGAGCTTGTGACAGCTACCTTTGCGACCTATGACTTTGACCTTCGCAAAGACTGGATCGAGTGCAGAGACAAGATTCGTGGCAAAGGGGAAACTCTTAATACAGATGTTATGGAAGGTGTAGACGAAACATCATTCCTTACCGCTATTACGCTCTACACAACCTATCTTTCAGATAAAATGACTACTTGTAAGAAGAAAGATGTTCTCGCTCTGAATTTTGAAGATTACAAGAAAAATAGGGATTTTTTGCTTGAGGGCTACAAAATGGCTCGAAAGTTCCTGTTCCAGCAATATGTGTTCAGAAAGCGTGATCTGCCTTACACAACTCAACTGATTCCGCTATCAGCGATCTGTGCTGTGATCGGTACAGCTACATTCAATCTTCCAAGCACTCAAAAGATACTGGCAAAATGGTTTTGGTGCGGTATCATGGGCGAAATGTATGGCGGTGCGAATGAGACCAGATATGTAACAGATATTGAAGATGTTGTGGCAGAGATTCAAGGGAAAGATAGCCAGAACAGAACGATCAACGCCGCTTATTTCTCCGCAACTCGTTTACTGTCACTTCAAACAAGAAATAGTGCCGCATATAAAGGCATTATGGCGCTCGTATATAGAGAACAATGCCGTGACTTTATGCAGGGCATAACAATGGATATTGTCAAGAGTATGGACGAATCGCCGGATATTCATCACATTTTCCCTGAAGCATATTGCAAGAAAATGGGGCTTGACAAGACTAAATGGAACTCGATCGTCAACAAAACTCCGCTGCTTCCTGCGTCCAACAGACAGATCGGCGGTGATGCTCCAAGTGTTTACAGCGGAAATATAATGAAAAAAGCGGAGATCGACGAAGTTGAACTTCGTTTCCGAATCGAGTCCCACCTCGTCAACTACGATTACCTTATCGCAGATGACTTTGATCACTATTTCATAGCAAGGGCTAAAGCTATCCTTAAAGTCATTGAAGCAGCAATGGGTAAGACAATAGCCGATAAGGGTTCTGAGCAGACGATCAAGGAGTATGGTTGCAGCTTAGAAGATAATGCAAACTGAAAGCGGTGAGGTCATGCGAAATAATGCCCACATTCTCTCTGCTGTTTCGTTTCATTTCTCCTGCGGTGGTTTCTTTGGCAGTTACGGCAATGTGACGGTCAAAAAAGAGGGAAATCATGCCGTGCTGACGGTTAGTCCCTCAATGCTTCGTGAGGGTAAAGTTGAGGACACCACAAAAGAACTGACGATAGCCGAATGGAATGATTTTATCAGTGATGTTTTCTCAAAATATCATATAGACGATTGGAATGAGGAATATATCAATCATGACATTCTTGACGGCACTCAATGGTCGGTAAAGGTCACTCTTGATAACGGCAGCGAGCTTGAACACTACGGCAGCAACGATTTTCCTCCGAATTGGAGGAGCTTTGTAAAGTACATCAATAACCTGATTGCTTTTTCGGGTGTAGAATTCTAACTGTAATCAATTAAAGCCGACTTCATCGAGGTCGGCTTTAAGCTAAGAAAGGAGCTTCTATGGACAAGGAACAGTATACAAAATTCTCCGATGCTCAGATTGGCAGTACGATCAACCGTCCCGTGCTGGTGTCTGCGATCGTAGAGAATACTGCACGAAACGGCAATACATTCGTGAAA
>ERZ1673741.1676-NODE-1676-length-17671-cov-5.344289_pt1 | contig 17671 bp, 16 predicted proteins | sample MGYA00580209_ERZ1673741 | MGnify/ENA primary metagenome ERZ1673741 (study PRJEB41218, sample SAMN15661754) | gut metagenome | host: Homo sapiens | place: Canada: London | collected 2015-08-20/2019-03-30 | study: EMG produced TPA metagenomics assembly of... | reverse complement strand
TCCCCTTCGTAAAAGTTCTTGAAGGTTCTTAGGGAACTTCTTTCAAGAAGTTCCCTAAGCGGGGTCCGGGGCAGCGCCCCGGGGCTCTTCCCTCTACACCTCCCCGTGCGAGAACAGCACGGTTTCCTCGGTCAGGAGCAGACTCCCGAACGTCCCGCCGTAGCCGACGCTGCCGGGGTTGAAGAGGTAGAGCGGGCGCGCCGGCACGCGGTCGCCAACATGCGACCCGGCGGGAAGCACCTGCAGATACGGGTCGTGTGTGTGCCCGAACAGCGCAATGTCAGCCCCCTTCTCTGCGGCGGCAGTCTCCAAAAGACCCAACCCGCTTTTGACGCCGTATGCCGCACCGTGCGTCAGAAGCAACCGGTGCCCCGCAAAGGACAGCAGCTGCTCCTCGGGACAGTTCGCCCAAAGCGGCGCAACCCAGTCGCAGTTCCCGCGCACGCAGAACAGCGGGACCCCGCCGAACATGCCGGGTTCCATCTGCCGCAACCCGTCCCCCAGAAAAATCACACCGTCCGGCGTCTTCGGTTGCCGCGCCAGCGCCCGGAGCATGCCATCATTGCGCCCGTGCGCGTCCGAAAAAATCAGAAATTCCATCGCTACCCCTCGTTCTCTGCCAGCAGCCCCGCAAATACCGCGCGGATGTCGTCAAGGGAGGTGATCTGCATCAGCCGCCCGCGCACCGCCGCCGCACCGCGCATGCCGTGTACATACCACGCCATGTGCTTACGCGATTCCGCAATGCCGATCTTTTCCCCCTTCTCCCGCACCAGCGACTCCGCATGCCGCAGCGCAACCTCCAGCCGCTCGCGGGCGTCCGGCGGGGTGTAGGGCAGCCCCTCCAGCGCGCAGACCAGCTCGCGGAAAATCCACGGGTTTCCCTGTGCCCCGCGCGCAATCATCACGCCGTCGCAGCCGGTCTCCTGCAGCATCCGCAGGGCGTCTGCCGCCGTGAAAATATCCCCGTTGCCGATTACCGGAATCCGCACGGCTTCCTTGACGCGCCGAATGATGTCCCAATCTGCCGACGGCGCGTACATCTGCTGCCGGGTCCTGCCGTGAATGCAGACCGCTGCCGCGCCCGCGTCCTCAACCCGCCGGGCAAGCTCGACCGCGTTGATATGTTCCGCATCCCATCCGGCGCGCATCTTGACGGTCACCGGCAGCCGGACCGCCCCCACAACCGCACGCACAATCGCCGCCGCGCGGTCGGGATCCCGCATCAGGGCGCTCCCCTCGCCGTTGCCGACGATTTTGATCATCGGGCAGCCCATGTTGATGTCAATCGCCGCCGGTGGAATCTCCCCGCACGCGCCAAGGTATTCCCCGCTCTCCAGCAGCCGTGCCGCACGCGCCATAAAATCCGGCTCCGCGCCGAACAACTGCACCGCCATCGGGTATTCGTCCCGCATGACCGCAGCCAGCGGGGCGGTGCGCACGCGGTTGCCGGTTGCCGGACGGCGGCAGTTCTGCTCGTAGCAGAGTGCCTTTGCCGACACCATTTCGCTCACGGTGTACTCCGCGCCGAACGCCCGCGCCACCTGCCGGAAGGAGCGGTCGCTGACCCCTGCCAGCGGTGCCAGGCAGATGCCATGCCGGAGTGTGACGGGTCCGATTTTCAAATTTGCCACTTGGCAATCCGCCTTTCTCTCAAGTCTGTTTTCTCCTCCATTATAGCATATTTTCGCGCAGAAATCAAGAGCCGGCGCAAAAAAGCTCCCGCCGGTGCTTCTTTGCGCCACGTCATGCGTAAAATCGTTCGCCGCGCTCGCTCAAAACTCCCGGGAATGCGACCCAAAGCGCAAAAAAACGCGCGGCAGCCCCGCATTTTTTGTGCGGGACTGTCGCTTTCTCGGGAACGCTTTTCCTTGACCTGCCGGACAGGCTGTGGTAAGATAGAAATGGTAATTTATTCCATTCAAAGGAGCGGAGCAATATGAGAACGCAAAGCCAGCTGTTGATGATTGCGCTTGCGGTCGTGTTTGCGGTCGCGCTCTGCCTGACCATTGCGCTGATCTGTCTCGGCGCAGCGGACAAGCAGGAGACGGAGACGCAGCCGCCCGAGCGCACGCGCTACTACATTCCGGGGACGACCACATCCTTCCCGGAGCCGACCGAAGAAGTTACGACCGTTTTGGAGATTGACGTGCGCGGCGGGATGGTGTTCCGCACGAACGGAAACGGCACCTGCGCGCTGGAGAGCGTCGGAGACTGCCGCGAGGCGTTTGCGGTGATTCCGGAGTTCTCCCCCTCCGGCGACCGGGTTACGGAGATTGCGACGCGGGCATTTTACGGCTGCCAGACGGTTGCAGCAATTCAGATTCCGGCAAGCATAACGGTCATTGGGGACCTGGCATTTGCCGACTGTCCGAATCTGGTCTACATTTCCGTCAGCGAGAGCAACCCGCGCTACTGCGATGTGGAGGGAGTGCTCTACACGGCAGACGGGAGCGAGCTGATCCTCTACCCGGCGCGTCATGCTGGCGAGGCGGTGGTCGTTCCCGCCACGGTTTGCCGCATCTCCGACATGGCGTTTTACCAATGCGCCTATCTCTCCGAAGTGCGTTTCACCGGCTCCCCCGCCCAGTGGGAGGACATCCGCATCGGCAGCAAAAACTACAGCCTGACCGCCGCCGCTGTCGCATTTTATGCGGTAGGGTAAAAGAAGGCCTCGGGGTGCCGCCGAACCCCGCTTAGGGGGCTTCTTTCGGGGAGAAGCAACGCTGCGCAACCAGTCACCCCCAAGAACTTCGCAACAACCAGCCTCCAAAAAGCAAACGGCCGCTCTTTTTGTCCGGATGGCAAAAAGAGCGGCTACCACCCACCAACGGAATGCGACAGCCGCTCTCTTTATCAAATTTCAACCTACCCAATCCAACAAAAACTTTCCTGAGCCGGGGGTGTTCGCCTCCGGCTTTCGCACCGCGTCTTGCCGCGCAGCACGGAAAGTTCAGAAGCACTGTACACAACCCCCGGCTCAGGAAAGTTCGGGGAGGATGAGGGAGGTTTGGAGGGAGAAGGGACCCCCTTTCGAAGGGGGTCCCTTCTCTCTCCAAGGTCTTCCCAGCCCCATCACTTCCCCGCGCGCATCGCGTTGAGGATTGCAATGACGGCAACACCGACGTCAGCGAAGGTCGCAGCCCACATACCGACCAGATTGAATACACTCAAAGCCATGAAGCCCAGCTTGATGACAAGAGCCAGCGTGATGTTCTCCCAAACGATTACTCGCGTTTTGCGGGCAATCTTCACAGCCTTCGCAATGCCGCGCGGGTCGTCGTCCATCAGAACCACGTCAGCCGCTTCAATCGCAGCATCGGACCCGAGCGCACCCATCGCAATACCAACATCAGCACGTGCCAGAACCGGCGCATCATTCACACCGTCGCCCACAAACGCAAGCGTACCGGATGCCTTCTCTGCCAGCATCTTGCCAACCAGGTCCGCTTTGTCACCCGGCAGAAGCTCCGCGTGACATTCGTCAATCCCCAGCTTCTTCGCAACATCCTCGGCAACCTCGCGCCGGTCGCCCGACAGCATCACCAGCCGGTCAACACCGTCCTGCCGCAACGCCGCAAGCGCCTCGGCACTCTCCGGCTTGACCTGGTCCGCAATCAGAACCGACCCCGCAAACTTCCCGTCGCAGGCAACCAGAATCACCGTTCCAAGCCCGGCGGGAACCGTGTAGTCAATGCCTTCCTTTTCCATCAGACGCCGGTTGCCAACCAGAACCCGGTGCCCGTCAACCGTAGCACGTACCCCGTGCCCCGCAATTTCCTCGACATCGGAGGCAGCCGGAAGGTTCGCCCCCGCCGCGTCCCGCAGAGACTGCGCAATCGGATGGTTCGAATACTGCTCAGCCGACGCCGCAAGCGACAGAAGCCGGTCGTTCTCCATTCCCTCGGCATGCACCTCGGATACCGCAAAGCAGCCCTTGGTCAGCGTGCCGGTCTTGTCGAAGACCGCCGTCTTCAGCGCCGCAAGCGCCTCCAGATGGTTCGCGCCCTTGATCAGTACGCCGCGCTTGGATGCCGCACCCAAACCGCCAAAGTAGGACAGCGGGACCGAAATGACCAGCGCGCAGGGGCAGGAAACCACCAGAAAGATCAGCGCCGAGTAGACCCAGCGGTGCCAATCCCCCGTCACCAGCGACGGAATCAGCGCCAGCAGCACCGCGCCTGCAACCACCGACGGCGTGTAGATGCGCGCAAACTTCGTAATGGCATTCTCGGTCTTCGATTTGACCATTTCGGAGTTCTCCACCAGCTCGAGAATCTTCGACACCGTCGATTCCCCGAACGGCTTCTCCACCTTCACCCGCAGCAGCCCGCTGACGTTCACGCAGCCGGAAATGACCTCATCCCCAACCGCAACTTCGCGCAAAGCCGATTCGCCGGTCAGCGACACCGTGTTCAGCTCCGAAGTGCCTTCCACCACGCTGCCGTCCAGCGGAATCTTCTCGCCCGGGCGAACCACAATCACCTCGCCCACATTGACTTCATCCGGCGACAGCGTCACTTCCGCTCCGTCGCGCTCCACCGTTGCCGTGTCGGGACGGATGTCCATCAGCGCGGCAATCGACTTGCGGCTTCTGCCAACCGCAATGCTCTGGAACAGCTCGCCCACCTGGTAGAACAGCATCACGAACACCGCTTCGGGGTATTCGCCAATGACAAACGCGCCGATGGTCGCGATCATCATCAGGAAATGCTCATCCAGCAGCTGCCCGTGCGCCACGTTGAGAACTGCCGCCCACAGCACGTCCCAGCCGACCAGCAGATACGGCACCAGGAACACCGGAATGGCGATGTACCATTTGCCCTCCGGGAGCACGCCGGTCTTGCTGAGAATAACCGCCACCAGGAGCAGCACCCCCGCGCCCAGAATGCGCAGCAGATGGTTTGTCTGCTTGCGCGTCAGTCCGAACAGTTTCATGTTACAGTACCATCGTGCAGTCCGGATCAACGCGGTGAACCAGCTCCGCCACTTCCTTTACAATCGCGTCAAACTTGTCGTCGTCTGCCTCCAGCACCAGCTTCTGTGCAAAGAAGCTGACCGTTGCGTCCTTCACGCCGTCCAGGCTCTTGACCTTCTTCTCAATCTTTGCCGCGCAGTTTGCGCAATCCAGTCCGTCCAGCTTAAAATTCTTTTTCATGATCGTTTTCTCCTTTGAATTTTGGTTTTTGGTTTGTTGATCGGTCCCCTCGGTCATTTCTCGGAAAGATGCTCCATCCCCTGCGCGAGAATGGAATGCACGTGCTCATCGTCCAGCGAATAGAACACGCTCTTGCCCGCCTTGCGGTACTTGATCAGGCGCGACTGCTTCAGAATTCGCAGCTGGTGCGAAATCGCCGAGACCGTCATGCCGCAAAGCTCCGCAATGTCACAAACGCACAGCTCGGTTTCGTACAGCACATAAAGGATGCGCAGCCGCGTGCTGTCACCGAAAATTTTGTAAAGATCGGCAAGCGCAAACAGGCTGTCCTCGTCCGGCATTTTTCCGGCGGCGCTGCTCATGCGGTCGGGATGGGTTTCGTGTTCCTGACATCCCGGTAGTTCCTTCATGCGGTTCCTCCTTTCAACGTTTGAATAACTGTTCAAACGTTATTATATCAGATTCCTTCCGGTTTGTCAAGAGGAAAATCGAATTTTTTTCGGATTTTTTTCGCGCTGCCGCAAAAAAAGCGTCGGCCGGGTTGACAACGGCTGCTTTTTTTAGTATAATTTGAAGTGATGACCGGTTAACGGAGGATTTATGGCATATCTTGGATTCGGTGTGGTGACAAAAAGCAACGGCGGGCTGTTTACGGTCCTGTTTTACCCGGCGGTGTCGCGGCTGTTTCCCGGCGGGCGGGAGCCTTCCCCGATGGACGGCGCGGAGATTTACACCCGCGCGCGGGGGAATCTGCGCAAAAAGGGGGCGCTGCTGGTTGGGGACCGGGTGCGCGTCAGCTACACGGACGCGGCGTTCCGCATTCTGCCGGACGGCACCCGGTGCCCGGAGGAGGACGGCGGCGGCGCAACGGTTGAGGAGATTTTTCCGCGCTCTTCGGCGCTCATCCGTCCCCCGATGGCAAACCTGGGGGTGCTGTTCGTCACGGTTGCGGCGGCGGACCCTGCGCCCGATCTTTTCACGCTGGACAAGCTGATTGCGATTGCGGAGCACAACGGCATTGAGGTGGTGATGGTCATCACCAAGACCGACAAAAGTGCGGGCAGTGCGCAGGCGCTGGGTGACATTTACCGTCTGGCGGGCTATCCGGTCTTCCCGGTTGACAGCCTGACCGGGGACGGGGTCGGCGCGCTGCGGGCATGGATTGACGGCAATCTCGGCAGCCGGATTGCGGCATTCTCGGGTGCCTCCGGAGTTGGGAAGTCGACGCTGCTCAACCGGCTGTTCCCGGACCTGCGGCTAGAGACGGGCGATCTGAGCGAGCGGATTATGCGCGGCAAGAACACGACCCGCGCGGTTGCGCTTTACCGGACCGGCGACGGGTTCCTCGCCGACACACCCGGTTTTACGATGCTGGATTTCGAACGGTTTGATTTTTTCGATCTGGACGGGCTACTTCCAGCCTTCCGCGAGTTCGCACCTTTCGTCGGTGACTGCCGCTACCGGAAGTGTACCCACACGAAGGAGGACGGCTGCGCGATTCTCTCTGCTGTTTCGCACGGTCAGATCGCCCCCTCCCGCCACCGCAGCTACGCCCAGCTTTACGCGGTGCTGAAGGAGAAAAAGAAGTGGCGGTGAGGGGGAGAAGACCTTGGGGAGAAGACCTTGGGGCGCTGCCCCAAACCCTGCTTAGGGGGCTTCTTTCGGAGAAGCCCCCTAAGAACCCCAAGAACTTGGCTAAGGGAAATTGGGGAGCCGATTTTTTGGAAAGTGCGGATTTTGTGTAGCCGTGTTCGTAGGGAACGACCCGTGTGTCGTTCCGCAATGGCTCGATAGAAGCCGTAGGGGATTTGCTCTGGGGTGACACCAAAAGTATATCACGTAAACCAACACAAAGAGGTATCAAAATGGAATTTTTACGGTGGATTGAAAGCTGGCGCGTGCCGGTTCTGGACACGGTGTTCAGCGCAATCACGCAGGCGGGCGGCGAAGTGCTGTTCATCGTTGTGGCGCTGACCGTTCTGTGGTGCGTAGACAAAAAGCGGGGCTATTACCTGCTGTTCTGCGGCTGCTACGGGCTGATCGGCGTGCAGATTCTGAAAATGTCCTTCCGCATCCCGCGTCCGTGGGTCAAGGACCCGAACTTTACCATCGTGGAAAGCGCGCGGGACGGCGCAACGGGCTACTCCTTTCCAAGCGGACACACGCAAACGGCAGTCACGCTGTACGGCGGGCTGGCGGCATCCTCGCGGCGGCGCTGGATGCAGATTGCCGGATGGGTGGTCTGCGTTCTGATCGCGTTCAGCCGGATGTACCTCGGGGTCCACACGCCGCTGGATGTCGGCGTTTCGTTCGCGCTCGGGCTTTGCGTGGTGTTCGGAACGCGCTTTGCCGCCGAAAAAGCATGGCAGTCGCGCGGCGGGCTGTGGTATCTCATCGGCGCGGCGGTCGTGCCGGCGCTCGGAAACCTGCTGTTTGTGGAACTCTTCCCCTTCCCTGCCGATGTGGACGCGGTCAACTACGCCGATGCGGTCAAGGTCGCCTGGCAGATTCTCGGCATGATGCTGGGGCTATGCGCAGTCTACGCAGCGGACCGCTACTGGACCCATTACGAGACCCGCGCGGTCTGGTGGGGTCAGATCTGCAAGGTCGCGGCAGGCTTGGGGCTGATGCTCGGTCTACGCGCAGTCCTGAAAACGCCGCTGAATACCCTTCTCGGTTTGCGTGCCGGGGTGTGCCTGCGTTACTTCCTGATGGTCGCCCTCCCCGCCGGGTTCCTCCCCGCCCTCTTCCGTTTCCTGCCCAAGCCCAAAAATTCCAAGCAGTCCTAATCCACCCCAATCTCTATCCCCAATCCCCCATTTGAAAGTTCTTGGGGTTCTTAGACCCTTCTTCCAAGAAGGGTCTAAGCGGGGTTTGGGGCAGCGTCCCAAGGCCTTAGCCCCAAGGTCTTAAAAAGCGCCGTACAGAAAGCCTGTACGGCGCTTTTTTATGCGTTTTGCGGGACAGGCTTTTCAGCCTGACGCGCCTTGATGTACGACGTCCACTTTACATAGCCGTAAATCGAGTTGGTCAGATACCCGGCTTTGAGCACCAGCAGCACATACTGTCCGGACATGATATTGATAACCGCCTCCAAAACCGCACAGGTAATCCAAGCCACCCATTGCTCGCGGAACCGGAACAGAATGAACAACCCGTTTGCAACACCAACCGCCGATGCACAGGCATCCAGATAGATGACCAGCGTTGCCAGCAGCTCGTTGCCGCCAAACAGATCGGTCCCCACATCCAGACGGGTCAAAAGATAGCCCAATCCAAAGGTCCAAACGGCAATCCCAATCAGCACCAGCACCTCCTGCCAGCCGCGCAGGGTCCGCACAACGGTCAGCTCATCCTCCTGCCGATCGGGATGACGGTGCCAGTTGATAAAGCTGATGATGTCAATCGGCAGCCAGAAGAACAGCGTGGTCGCCATCGTCGCAAAACGGTACCGCAGCAGCACGCAAATGCCGATCTCAGCCAGCTCCACAAACACCGAAACAATGAAATTCCACTTGCTCTGCTTCGAAATCAGCAGCTCGCACCAAATGTTCAGCAGCGTATCCGCCAGATACAGCCCCATAATTGCAATGCCGCTGATGCCGTTGCAGTCCTCCTCCGGGAAGATAATCCCGAAAATCGCAGCCAGCACCAGAATCGACAAAAACCAGACCTTTTCATAAGTCGAATAGAACCGCCAGCCGCAGGTCATAATCACCGTTCCCAGCGACACCAGCAGCAGCGCCAACGCAAAATTCAGCCGCATCGCCTCGCGGTCGGTCATCGCCTCGCGCAGCCCAGCCTCTACGGTTGCCCGGTCAGCAGGCGCTTCAAATGCCGCGTCGGCGCCCAGCTTTGCCGAACGGTAATACACGCCCTTTACAGTGTGCCCCTCGGGAAGTGCCTCCCACTCCTCGAACGTGTAGGTAATCGCCAGCACCGCGTCGGTGTCCTCGCTGACGTACTCCACGCGGCAGACCGTGTTGTCCTCGTCGTAGTCCTCATCCTCTGCCGTATTCGTGCGAACGAAAGCCGTCTCAAACGGACCGGCAATCTCCCCTGCGCCCGCATAAATGCGGCTCAGCGCAACACCGCCCAGACCGACCGCGCCGCAGAACAGCAGTACCGCCAACAGGATTCCCATCGCGCGCAGCCCACGGTTAACCGGCTTTGCGGCGAGTGCAGGCTCCCCGGCGGGTTCCGCTTTTGCAGGAGCCCCCGGCTTCCCGGCAGTCCCGGCTGTCCCCGCTGCCGCCCGTTGCGCCCTCTTTTCCTTCAGTGCGGCTTTGCAGATCGCGCTTACCGCAACCAGCCCCGCACAAATCAAAACCAAACGTTGCATTCCGGACATCTCAAATAATTCCTTTCCAAATTCAAAATAGGATCCTGCAATAGATGAATCCGGAATTTCTATCCGTCCTCGATTCGGTTGAACACCTTAAACGCGGTGTCGTTCATTACGTCCGGTGCCGTTGCGATGATGCCGACGCGCTCGTCCCCGAGAATTAGCAGCGTGTCACCCGGTTTGATGCCGAACAGCTCGCGCGCTTCCTTCGGAATGACGATCTGCCCTTTTTCGCCCACTTTCGCGGTCCCGAACAAATGCTTTCCCTTCGGCAGCCCCAGGATCTGTTTTCCCTTTGCCATACCGGTCCCCTTTCGTCATACTTGTAGGAAAAGTATAACACAAAACCGGCACGGTGTCAAGAGGAAAAAAAGCCAAAAATCGGCTGCGCGCTCACTCCGATCTCATGGTTTCTGCCAGGTCCGCAAACCGCACCACGTCTGCCGGAGCGTCCTTTGCAAACAGCAGCCCAGTGCGCCGCCGGCTGAAAACACGGCAACTTTTTTTGGATTCTCTGTATAAACCCGGAGGATCCGGCAAAAATAAAACCAGCAAGACACGCGGAACGCCGCGGGGTCCGCAAACACAGAAGAGAGAAGGAGTTTTAGTTATGTGGGAAAAATGGAAACAATCAAAGTTCTGTAAGAAGCTGAAGCAGGTGCGCGTCAACCGGGCGGTTTATCTGTCGTCCATCGTCATCCTGCTTGCGCTCGCAGTGGTCCTGGCAATCACCGCCGCAACCAACCGCGCCAAGAAGAACAACACCAAGCTGCCGCAGGACACCCCTGCTCCGATCGAGCAGCCGACCGAACCGGAGCGGCCGACCGACACCAAGCCTGTCGAACAGCCGGACGCGATTCCGGAAATGAAGCTGCCGGTCAGCGGAAAGATGTCGCAGAAACACAGTGTGGACGTGCAGGTTTTCTCGCCCACGATGCAGGATTTCCGGGTGCATCTCGGCATTGACATTGCAACCGCCGAGGACTCCGAAGTCTTTGCCGCTGCGGACGGAAAGGTCAGCAAGATTTGGGAGGACCCGATGATGGGCACCTGCGTTGCAATCTCGCACAGCGGGGAGTGCGTCACGGTCTACAAGAACCTTGCAAAGGAGCTGGCAGAGGGACTTGCCGAGGGAACGCAGGTCCGTCAGGGTCAGCTGCTCGGCAAGGTCGGCGACACCGCGATGGTGGAGATTGCCGAAGAGCCGCACCTGCACATGGAAATGACGGTCAAGGGTCTGCAGGTTGACCCGCTGGACTATTTCAGCGCCGCCGTCATTGCCAGCCTCGCCGATGACACCTCCCACGAGCCCGGCACCACGCCGCAGAAGTAACCGAGGGGGAAGACCTCGGGGCTCTGCCCCGAACCCCGCTTAGAACCTTCTTTCGGAGAAGGTTCTAAGGACTCCAAGAACTTCACCGCAAAGGGCAACCGGATAGTAGGACGTAAGAATTTTTTACGTTCTGCTAATCCGGTTGCCCTTTGCGGTGAAGTTTCGGGCTCTTCGAGCCAGATTCGGAAGGAGGCTCTACGCGGAGTTTGAAGCGGAACCTCGGGGTCCCGCCCTCGCTTTTTGTTAGCAGAGATAACGATACTATCCAAGACGGACAAAAATATAGAACCACCGCAACAATCACGCTCCACACCCCCAAAAAACAAGCCACCGCCCACATCATCCCCCAAAAATACAGCACGCCCACCCGCCAGAAGCGGGTGGGCGAAAATATCAGTTTCCTCCGATGGGGTGCAGCTCACCGAAACCGGGGGTGGTATCGGCGCCGCCGTTATTGATTTCGTCATGATCCGTATCCGTGTCCGTCTCGGTATCGGTATCCGTATCCGTCTCGGTATCGGTATCCGTATCTTCCGGCTTCTCGGTTGCCGGGTTCTTTGCCGGGGTGGTCGGCTCCTCTTTTGTGCCGCTATCGGTTTTGCCTCCGACGAGGTACAGCTCTCCGAAGCCGGGCGTGGTGTCGACGCCGCCGTTGTTGATTACGCCGTGTCCGGTGTCCGCGTCGGCTTCGGCTTTGGTCTCCGTCCGGTCGATTTTGTTCGGAAGCTCGGTGCAGGAAACGGTAAACAGGAGCACCGCCGGCAGCATCAGCGCGCAAAACAGCTTTTTCATCTCGCATCTCCTTTCTGCCCTCGGCGGGCAAATCCATCCGGGCGCCGGGGTCTGCCGGGTCCGTTCTCTGTGCTTTTTTCACCAATCCAAAGGATAGTATACCATATTTTCTTGTGCTTGTCAATCAGATTCTGCAAAAAAGCAACAATTTTTTTGTTGTGTTACCATAGGTGTGTCACTAGAGCGCCAGATACTTTTCTACCATGAAGTTATACATGCTCCCGATGTCGCCGTCCGCGCCCATCGAAAGCCCAGCGAGCAGCATCTCGTCAAAGCCGTTGAAGACCGGCTTTGACGGGAACCGGGTCTTGGCCGTTGGAGGTGTGCCTGATTCCGATGAAGCGGTCATCGGCGAAGAACTCCGACACCTGTTCAACGGTCAGGTTAACACCTGAAAAGTTCGGGAAATTGCAAATGGTCACCGGCAGATTCACCGCACCGACGATTCAGAATACTTCCTCTCGTAACAGTCGTTTCTTCCGGGACGGAATTTTTGGGCCTTGCACCTTTTTCGGCAACTTACAGCACGCGGAATTGCAGGTTGTACAGCTCCGCGTAAACGCCCCGCTTCCGCATTAAGGCTTCGTGGCTGCCCTGCTCGGTAATCACGCCGTTGGAGATGACCGCAATCTCGTCCGCATTCTTGACGGTCGACAGCCGGTGCGCCACGACCAGCGTCGTTCTGCCAACGCAGAGTTCGTCCAGCGCGTTCTGAATCAGAATCTCGGTTGCGTTGTCCAGCGCGCTGGTTGCCTCGTCCAGAATCAGAATCGGCGGATTTTTCAAAAAGACCCGTGCAATGCTCAGCCGTTGCTTTTGTCCGCCCGACAGCCGCACGCCGCGCTCGCCGATTACCGTGTCGTAGCCCTGCTCCATTGTCATGATGTAGTCGTGAATGTTTGCGCGCTTTGCCGCCTCCACCACCTCTTCGTCGGTCGCATCCGGGCGCCCGTAGAGAATGTTCTCCTTCACGCTTGCGTTGAACAGGTACACATCCTGCTGCACAATGCCGATGTTCTGCCGCAGAGACTGCGCCGTCACATTCCGGATGTCCTGCCCGTCAATCAGAATCGCGCCCTCGGTCAGGTCGTAGAAGCGCGGAATCAGGTGGCAGATTGTCGTTTTTCCACCGCCGGAGGGTCCCACCAGCGCAACCGTCTCCCCCGCCGGAATGTCCAGACTGATGCGGTTCAGCACGTCGCGGCTCTCATCGTAGGAATAGGTCACGTCTCGCAGTTCAATGTGCCCCGTCACGCGCCCCAAATCGGCAGCGCCCGGGCGGTCCTTCTCAACCGGCGTGTCGATGATTTCCACAAAGCGCTCAAAGCCCGTCACGCCGTTCTGGTATTGCTCCATGAAGTTGATCAGCGTGGTGACCGGCGTGATGAACAGATTGACCGACACAATAAACGCCGAATAGTCACCCAGCGCAATCCTGCCGGCATACAGAAACAGCCCGCCCGCAATCAGCACCACAACGTTGAACACGTTGGTCACAAACGCCGTTCCGGAATGGAACATGCCCATTGCCTTGTAGGAATCGCGCTTAGCCTCGGTAAACTCCCAGTTGCCGACCTCAAATTTTTCCTGCTCCAGCGCGGCGTTGTTGAACGCTTTGGTCACCCGAATGCCCGAAATGCTGCTTTCAATCGAGGCATTGATCTGCGCCATCGACTTGCGCGCACGGGCAAACGCCTCCCGCATCCGCTTGCGCAGAATGCCGGAAATGACCAACAGGAGCGGCACGCAAGTGAAGATGATCAGCGTCAACGTCAGATTGATGGTCGACAGGTACACAAACGAGGTCGCGATGGAGATTGTGGAAATCAGCACATTCTCGGGACCGTGGTGCGCCAGCTCGCTGATGTCCATCAGATCGTTCGTCATGCGGGACATGATTTTTCCCGTTTCGTGATGGTCGTAAAAGCTGAACGGCAGCTGCTCAAGGTGCGCAAACAGGTCGGTCCGCATCTGCGTCTGCATGTGAACGCCCATCATGTGCCCCTCGTACTGGATGAAGTAGTTCAGGAGCATCCGCACCACATAAAGCCCCAGCAGCCCCAAACCGAAGCCGATGACCAACCGGTATTGCCGGTTCGGGATGAACTCGTTCAGCATCTTGCGCGTCACAATCGGATAGACAATTCCGATCATCGCCACGCAGAGCGACGCCAGCATATCCATGGCAAACAGCTTCTTATGCGGCTTATAGTAAGACAAAAATCGTTTCAGCATCTCCAAAATCCCCCGTTCTCCCAATATTATACCGCATCCCTCCCAAAAAGTCAACACCCCTGCGAAATTTCGGGGAAAAGACCTCGGGGCGTTGCCCCGAACCCCATTTAAGAGACTTTTTGAAAAAAGTCTCTTAAAAATCTCCAAAAACTTTCACCCAAGGGGCGGATTTCATAGGAAATCCGCCCCTTGGGTGAAATTCTTGAGGGTTCTTAGGGAACTTCTTCTAAGAAGTTCCCTAAGTGGGGCTTGGGGCAACGCCCCAAGGTCTTTCTACAGGTTCTCGCTTTTGAGTGCATCGATGGGGTTGTCGCGGCGGAGTTTGCCGCCTGCATAGAGCATCGTGGCAAAGACCACGGCAAACACACTGCCGACCGCAATGGCAACCGCCGTCCACGGAATCATGAACGGTTGTTCCACCGCCTGACCGACCACCAGCCAGATGCCAAACGTTGCGAGAGCCGACACCGGAAGCCCCAGCGCAAGCCCCTTAAAACCGTAGATCAGGCACTCAAAATTGAGCATTTTCCGCAGGCTGCGGGAGGTCAAACCGACCGACTTCATCATTGCAAACTCCCGCCGCCGCAGGGCAATGTTCGTGGAAATCGTATTGAACACATTCGCAACCGCAATCAGCGAAATCAGAATGATGAAACCGTAGGAGAATACGTTGACCACCGTCACGGTCGAACGCATGGATTCCAGCGTCTGTGCGTTATCGTAAAGCCTTGAGGTCGACTGCCCCGCGTCGGACAGAATCTGCTTCATGTCCGCATACGCCGCCGCATGTGCAGGGGCTTCAAAGCAGAATGCAATGCCGTCCTCACTCGGGTCAATTTTTGTGACCTCGGCAATCCGACTGTAGGGGTAAATCAGGAACGGCTTTTCCTCGGACATTCCGAGCGGCACTGCATCCACCGTCCCGCCCAGGCGGAAGGACAGCACCTGCACCGCTTCCGCCTCGGAAATCCGCTTGGCGTGCGAGGCAAGGAAGGCGGACCGTTCCTCATCGGGTCCGATCGCATAATACTGCGCCCGATCCTCCTTGGTAAGATAGAGACAATCTCCGGTTTCATCCTGTGCGATGAAGCTGTATCCGTCAATTTCGGAGCGGATGCGCCTTGATTCGTAAGTCCCAACCGTTGCGGACGGAGCAAACAGCGTGTAGGTTGTCCATTTTGCCCGTGAGCCGGAAGCATCCGAAGCGTCGCGCACATACCGCGCGCCATGGTTGTAAATCAAGCCCATCGGCTCTTCGGAGGTCAGGTACCGCTCCCCGTCAATGCCCGCCGCTTTGGTAAAGCGCAGAAATTCCGCATCCGATACCGCGCAAATATTCACAGAGATCAGGTCCCGATCCGATCCCGTCATGTCGGAAAAAGCCGCGCGGTAACTCTCCGAAACCGCCTCCTCCGGCAAGCGAAGATTCTCGTAGCGTGTGGCAATATAAGCCCCGCGCACCACGCCGTTCGCACGGCTGAGCTTTTTCAGCATCTCATCGGGAGTCTCACGCAGGTCCTGCGCGTAGAAGGTAATGTCCGCGCCCGAATCCTTGGAAGTAATACTGCTGACCGACGCTTTGAGATAGTTGCAGAACGCCGCTGCGGAAATAAACAGCGTCACGCTCAGGAACAGCGACACCACCGTGGAGCGATAGCGCTTGCGGTTGCGCTTGAAGTTCTTGGAAGCCATCATGCCCTCAAAACCGAACAGCTTCTGCGTCAGGCGGGAGGTCTTGACTTCGCGCCGCGAAATTTTTATGTCGGTCGACTGTCTAATTGCCTGAATCGGAGAGACCGACAGCGCACGCCGAGCGGGAATCCACGCCGAGATGATCGCAATGGCAAGACAGAGGAGCGCCGCTACACCAAGCCCTAACCAGTTGACCACCAGCTTCATTTTGACGTCGGAGGTATCAGAGAGGATAAGGTGGAAGGAATCGCGCAGACAATAGAGCGTGATGCCGATTCCCGCACACCCGACCCCCGCACCGAGCGGGATGGCGATTCCGCAAAGTACCAACGCCTCGTAAAGCACCGTGCCGCGAATCTGCTTTTTGGTCGCGCCAACCGATTTGAGAATACCGAACTGCCGCGTCCGTTCGCTGACCGAAATCGAGAAGGAATTGTAGATCAGCGAAATCGAGCCGAACGCAATCAGCACCACCAGCACCGCCACCAGCCCGAACATCATCCGGGACAGCGCACCGTTGCGGAAGGAGCCGGAATACGCCAGCAGGTCGCTGTGCGCCACCCAATCATACCCGATACCTGCATTCGGGTTGTCCTTCATCAACGAATAGAACCTTGCGGGATGCTTCAGGGTAAAGAACACCGTAGCGGGTCCCGCCGTCTCGCCCGCCGTCAGGGCAATGTAGGAGGGCGAATAGCCGCCGTCGATTACCGAATCCAGCTTTTCAAAGATACCGACCACGGTGTAAGTCCGCTCGTGGCAGTCGGTCAGTTCTTCGTTATCCTCATACTCCTTGTGCGCCGCAATCGGCTCGCCGTTCAGGGTCCGCTGTCCCACCGAAAGCGTAAGCGTATCCCCGACCCGAACCCGTGCGTCAATCTGTTCAATATAGCGGTCGGGCAGAATGATTTCCCGCTCGTTTTCGGGCATCCGTCCGGCAGAAAGATGGACCGCGACCAAATCGGTCACGCCCTCGCCCAGCGCTTCAATTTGCAGGTATCGTGTCAGCCTAACCTCGCCATCGCACACCAGCGCGTGACCGACCCGATAAAACGCGGCGGTCTTGTTCACATCCTCCGCCCGGGCAAGTTCGGACACCTTGTCCGCTTCCACCTCGCGCCAATAGCCATGGAACGCCCCCACGCGCGCGGTCTCGGCGCGCACCAGATATTGCATGCCGCTGTTCGCGCCCTCGATGACCGCAGTCAAAAGCGCCATGGACAGCATAATCCCGATGACGGTCACCAAGGTGCGAACGCGATTCTTTTTCAGCGATGCAAGCGTAAATCTGTGGAAGATATTCATTTGACCGCCTCCCGAATCCGCTCGTCGCGCACGATTTTTCCGTCCTCAATCGCAATCACGCGGTCGGCTTGCAGGGCAATGTTCTCGTCATGCGTGATGATGATCAGCGTCTGCCCGTATTTGCGGTTCGACTGTTTGAGCAGTTCGACAATTTCCTGGCTGTTGCGGGAGTCAAGGTTGCCGGTCGGCTCGTCTGCCAGCACGACAGCCGGCGCGTTCATCAGCGCCCGCCCGATGGACACCCGCTGCTGCTGACCGCCGGACAGCTGGTTTGGCAGGTTCTTGCGCCGCGCGGTCAGCCCCAGGGTGGCAAGCAGTTCCTCCAGGCGCTCGTTGTTGATCCGCCGTCCGTCCATCAGGACCGGCAGGGTCATATTTTCCACGACGTCAAGCACCGGGATGAGGTTATAGAACTGGTAGATCAGCCCCACCTGGCGCCGCCGGAAGACTGCCAGCGCCTCCTCGTCCTGCGCGTAAACGTCCTGCCCGTTCATGTAGACCTTGCCGCCCGTCGGGCGGTCTACGCCTCCCAGGATGTGCAAAAGCGTCGATTTGCCGGACCCTGACGGTCCGATAATGGCGAGAAATTCCCCTTTCTCGACTGTAAACGACACGTCGTCTACCGCCCGGACCGCGTTCTCGCCCTCCCCGTAGACCTTTGACAGATGCTCGATTTTCAGTATTTCCATTGCTGTGCTCCTTTCCGTTGCTGTCCCCATTTTACCACCCTAAAATGACTCCCCGGTGACCGTTTTTCCCCTTTTTCTGTCACCGTTCTGTCACGAAGTGGGGTGGAAAGACCTTGGGGCTC
>ERZ1673741.1666-NODE-1666-length-17747-cov-11.121976_pt1 | contig 17747 bp, 16 predicted proteins | sample MGYA00580209_ERZ1673741 | MGnify/ENA primary metagenome ERZ1673741 (study PRJEB41218, sample SAMN15661754) | gut metagenome | host: Homo sapiens | place: Canada: London | collected 2015-08-20/2019-03-30 | study: EMG produced TPA metagenomics assembly of... | reverse complement strand
AATGGGGTTCAAGAGGCCGTGAGTTCGATTCTCGCCACTCGGATTGGAACAAGACCGACGATTTCAAAAGAGATCGTCGGTCTTGATTTTTTATTCGGCTGTTTCTGGTGCGCTGCCCCGGAGGGGCGGGCACCGCTGCAAGGAGGGCGAGTCTATGAATGCTGCACTGCGCCGGGATGCGGATGTGATCCTTCGTTCCAGCCTGAACGCTGTTCTGCCGGATGAGGCGGTGCGCCGCGCGCTGCGGGATCTCCGGCCCGGGGAGGGCCGGGTGCTTCTGGTGGCGGCGGGCAAGGCGGCCTGGCAGATGGCACACGCGGCGGTTGAAACGCTGGGCCGGGTGGATGGCGGCGTGGTCGTGACCAAGTACGGCCATGTGAAAGGTGAGATCCCCGGGGTGGCTTGCTATGAGGCGGGCCACCCGGTGCCGGATGAAAACGGTTTTGCGGCTACCCAAAAGGCGCTGGAGCTGGTGCAGGGGCTGACCGCCGGGGATACGGTGCTGTTCCTGCTTTCCGGCGGCGGCAGTGCGCTGTTCGAGCAGCCGCTCGTTCCCGGGGCAGAGCTGCAGGACATCACGAGCCAGCTGCTGGCCAGCGGGGCCGACATTGTGGAGATGAATACCATCCGCAAGCGGCTTTCCGTTGTGAAGGGCGGGCGGTTCGCGCAGCGCTGTGCCCCTGCGCAGGTGTTCAGCATCGTGCTGAGCGACATTCTGGGGGACCCGCTGGATATGATCGCCAGCGGCCCGGCGGTGCCGGATACCTCCACCTGCGCCCAGGCGCTTGCCGTTGCCGAAAAGTATCATCTGGCACTCTCAGCACAGGCCCGGGCCCTGCTGGCGCAGGAAACGCCCAAAACGCTGGACAATGTGACCACCCGGATCACCGGCAGCGTGCGGGAGCTTTGCCGTGCCGCGGCCAGTGCCTGCCGGAATCTGGGATATGAACCGGTTCTCCTGACCGACCAACTCTGCTGCGAAGCACGGGAAGCAGGCAGCTTTCTTGGCTCTATTGTCCGCACCCAGGCAGGGCAGGGGAAAAAGCTGGCCTACATCGCGGGCGGCGAGACCATCGTTCACCTGACCGGAAAAGGGCTTGGCGGAAGAAATCAGGAGCTGGCCCTTGCGGCTGCGCCCGCCATTGCCGGGCTGAACGCGGCGGTGTTCTCTGTGGGCAGCGATGGCACAGACGGCCCCACCGATGCCGCCGGCGGCTATGTGGATGGGGATACCCTTGCCGCGCTGGAGGCCGGGGGCTGGAGCGGATACGCTGCTTTGCAGAACAACGATTCCTACCACGCCCTGAAAGCAGTGGATGGCCTGATCATCACCGGGGCAACGGGCACCAATGTCAACGATGTGGCGGTGGCCCTGATGGGGAAAAAACACCGCCTGTGAGCCCGGAAGTTTCCCCGGAGTGGTGATTGCATTCCTCCGTTGAGTATGTTATACTGAACAGCGAACTGAATAGAAAACAGCAGGTGCGTACCGCCCGCGGCTCTGGCCGGGGGCAGGCACGTTAAAAGGGAAGCGGGTGCAAATCCCGCACGATCTCGTCACTGTGATAAGGGAGTTTACCGCCAGGGTGCAGCTGCACCGGTCACTGGAACGTATGTTCCGGGAAGGCGGCGGTGGATGTTGAGCTTTCAGCCAGGAAACCTGCCCGCTGTTGGTACGGGGGCGCAAGCCCCAGATCACGAGGAATTGGTTGTACCCAAAAAGCCTGAAAAAACTGAAAAGGGTCTTTTTGCTTTGCCGTCCCGCAAGCAGAAAGGCCCCTTTTGTTTTGCCGGGCACTCTTTCCTGTACCTTCTGTTCAGCAAAAATCATGTTCAAAAACAGGAAAGGAACGAACAAAAATGAGAAAACGCACCATCCACAAAGCAGCGGCCGCTCTGACCGCTCTGGCCCTCTGCGCCGGTGTACTGACCGGCTGCGGCGGTGCCGCAAGCAGCACCACTGCTTCCAGCACGGCAGGATCTGCTGCCAGCAGCGAGGTTTCCGGCGAGGAGGCTGACGAATTGGCCGCAAAGAACGTTGCAGACCTGATCGATGCCATCTATGTGCAGGAGCGCACCGATGACACCGATGCCCAGTGTGAGGCCGCCAAGGCCGCATGGGATGCCCTGACCGATGCCCAGAAGGAACTGGTCGAGGGCGAAGAGGCTGACCCTGACTACTTTGGCCGCGACACCGGCGATGCTTCCAAGGATGACAGCCGCAATCAGGACGACATCGGCGAGAATGAGCTGCTGGTGGTCTCCTTCGGCACCTCCTTCAACGACAGCCGTGTGAAGGATATCAAGGGCATCGAGGATGCGCTGCAGGCCGCTTATCCTGATTGGTCTGTCCGCCGCGCCTTCACCGCACAGATCATCATCAACCATGTTCAGGCCCGCGACGGCGAGAAGATCGACAACATGCAGCAGGCTCTGGACCGCGCTGTGGCCAACGGCGTGAAGAACCTGGTCGTCCAGCCCACCCACCTGATGCACGGTGCAGAGTACGACGAGATGATGGAGATGATCGACGAGTACAAGGATAAGTTCGAGCGCGTCGCCGTTGCTGAGCCCCTGCTGGGCGAGGTCGGTGCCGACGCTGCGGTCATCAACGCCGACAAGGAAGCTGTTGCCAAGGCCGTTACCGCTGCCGCTGTGAAGGATGCCGGTTTCGACAGCCTGGAGGCCGCTGCTGAGGAGAAGGTCGCCTTTGTCTTTATGGGCCACGGCACCTCCCACACCGCAAAGGTGAGCTACAGCCAGATGCAGACCGCCATGCAGACCCTGGGCTACAGCAACGTGTTCATCGGCACGGTGGAGGGTGAGCCCGAGGAGACCGCCTGCGAGAACGTCATCGAGGCTGTCAAGGCCGCCGGTTACACCAAGGTCATCCTGCGCCCCCTGATGGTCGTTGCCGGTGACCACGCCAACAACGATATGGCCGGTGCGGATGACGATTCCTGGCTGAGCCAGTTCCAGGCCTCTGGTGACTTCGCGTCCGTGGAGTGCCAGATCGCCGGTCTGGGTGAGATCGAGGACATCCAGCAGCGCTACATTGAGCACACCAAAGCCGCCATTGATTCCCTGAACGGCTAATATTCCGCATTCCAATGCCCGAAGGGAGAGATCTTTTCGGGCATTTTTTATGGAGAGCTTCCCCGCATGAGGAGAAACACTCCCATTTCAAATTCTGAATTTTTGAGGTATTTTGTTTATGCACTGCAAACAGTTTGTTTCCCTGTCCGTTGCTTCTCTGATGCTGGCTGCCGTCCTCACCGGCTGCGGCGGGGCTTCTTCCGCTGCTTCCTCTGCCGCCAGCTCGGAAGCCGCCTCTGCCGTGAGCGCTGCCGCATTCGAGCCTGCCGAAGCCGCCCTGCCGGACGGCGTGTACACGGCTGAGTTCGACACCGACAGCGGCATGTTCCACGCCAACGAAGCCTGCAATGGCATGGGCACCCTGACCGTGGAGAACGGGCAGATGACCTTCCACGTCAGTCTGGCCTCCAAGAAGATCGTCAACCTGTATGTTGGCATGGCTGCCGATGCCGAGGCCAACAAGGCAGACTGGCTGCTGCCTACCACCGACACCGTCACCTACTCCGATGGCACCTCGGAGGAGGTCTACGGCTACGATATCCCCGTGGCCGCTGTGGACCAGGACTTCCAGCTGGCACTCCTCGGGACCAAGGGCAAGTGGTATGACCACACCGTGAGCATCCGCAATGCACAGCCCAAGACGGAGGAAGCTGCCGAGACCCCTGCGGACGGTGAATACAGCGTCAATGTGACCCTGGAGGGCGGCTCTGGCCGTGCCACCGTGGAAAGCCCTGCCGCCCTGACCGTGGCGGACGGAAAAATGACCGCTGTCATCCTGTGGAGCAGCCCCAATTATGATTACATGATCGTGGACGGCGAGAAGTATCTGCCCACCAACACCGAGGGCAACTCCACCTTTGAGATCCCTGTTTCTGCACTGGGTACCCCGCTGGCTGTCACTGCCGATACCGTAGCCATGAGCACCCCCCATGAGATCGAGTATACGCTGACCTTTGCGCTGAACTGATGAAACTGACGAGACAACAATTCCTGCGCGTTCTGCCTGCTACAGTACTGGCCCTGTCGGGTTGCGCCGCCTCCAAAACGGCTCCCGCCAGCACAGAAGAACTGGTCTTTGACCATGCCTGCCCGCTGGATTACGCCACACAGTTTACTGCCGACTGCTATGAGGGCGGCTATACCATGCTGACCCTGACCGAATCGGGGGAGCAGTTCCTTGTGACCCCGGAGGATGCCGCTGCGGTGGAAGGCCTGCCCGAGAGCGTGACGGTGCTGCGTCAGCCCGTCCGGAACATCTACCTTGTCTCCACCTCGGTGATGGACCTGTTCCTTGCGCTGGATGGGCTGGACAGCGTGACCCTTTCCGGCACCCGGGCGGAGGGCTGGTATCTGGATGAGGCCAGAGCCGCCATGGAGGACGGGCGCATTGCCTATGCGGGCAAGTACAGCGCCCCGGACTACGAAAAGATCCTTGCGGCCAACTGCGGCCTTGCCATCGAGAACACCATGATCTACCACACCCCGGAGGTCAAGGAGCAGCTGGAACGGTTCGGCATCCCGGTGCTGGTGGAGCGCTCCAGCTATGAGAGCGGCCCGCTGGCCCGGCTGGAATGGCTCAAGTTCTGGGGCATCCTGCTGGGGAAAGAGGAGCTGGCGGAACAGGAGTTTGCCCGGCAGGTGGAGCGCCTTGCACCGCTGGCCGAGCAGGCTCCCACCGGCAAGCGCTGTGCCTTTTTCTCCATCACAGCCAACAACCTTGCCAATGTGCGCAAGGGCGGCGACTATGTGGCCCAGATGATCGAGATGGCGGGCGGTGATTATGTGTTTGCGGACCTGACCGACAACGGCAACAACCTTTCCACCATGAACCTGCCGCTGGAGGATTTTTATGCCGGTGCAAAGGATGCGGATGTGCTCCTTTATAACAGCACCATTGAGGGCGTGGTGCATACCACGGAGGAACTGGTGGCAAAATGCCCCCTGCTGGCCGAGTTCAAGGCCGTGCAGAGCGGCAGTGTCTGGTGCACCACCCAGAGCTTTTTCCAGCAGAGTACGGCGCTGGTCGATTTTGTGCTCGATCTGCACCGTGTCTTTACGGAGAACGACCCCGCCGACCTGCAATTTCTGAGGAAAGTAGAGTAACCTATGACCAGCAAAAAGCGCCTGATCCTTTCTTACGGCATCCTTGCCCTGCTGCTGGCGGTGCTGTTTGCCGCCAATCTGTTCTGGGGCAGTGTGTCCCTGACACCGGGGGCAGTGCTGGCGGCCCTGACTGGCCGCGGGCGGGACGCTTTGAGCGTGGGCATCATCACCCAGCTGCGCCTGCCCCGGGCCGTGATGGTGGTGCTGCTGGGGGCGGCGCTCTCGGCGGCGGGCTACCTGCTGCAGACCTTTTTTGCCAACCCCATTGCAGGCCCCTTTGTCATGGGCATTTCCAGCGGGGCCAAGCTGGCCGTGGCACTGGTCATGGTGGCTTTTCTGAACCATGGCCTGCTCACCAGCTCCCTTACCCTGATCACTGCCGCCTTTGCGGGGGCCATGGCCTCCATGGCCTTTGTGCTGGCGGTCTCCCGGCGGGTGCAGCGGATGAGCATCCTTGTCATCTGCGGTGTGATGATCGGCTACATCTGCTCAGCCGTCACGGAGTTTGTGGTGGCCTTTGCCCAGGACAGCAATATCGTCAACCTCCACAATTGGTCTCAGGGCAGCTTTTCCGGCATGACCTGGGGCAATGTGCGGGCGGCGGCGCTGGTGGTGCTGCCCGCTCTGGCGGCGGCGTTCTGCCTTTCCAAGCCCATGGCCGCCTACCAGATGGGAGAGGCCTACGCCCGGAGCGTGGGCATCAATGTCAAAGCCTTTTCCCGGCTGCTGGTGCTGCTTTCCAGCCTGCTGGCCGCCTGTGTCACGGCCTTTGCGGGGCCCATCTCCTTTGTGGGCATCGCAGTGCCCCATCTGGTCAAGCAGCTGTTCGGCAGCGCAAGGCCGCTGGTGGTGCTGCCCGGGTGCTGCCTGGGCGGGGCCGCCTTCTGCCTGCTGTGCGACCTCATCGCCCGCAGCATGTTTGCCCCCACCGAGCTTTCGATCAGCGCCGTAACGGCAGTATTTGGTGCACCGGTGGTCATCTGGCTGCTGGTGCGCCGGGGTCAGGAGGACGTGCGATGAAATACCGCTGTGAAACGAAAGAGCTGGCCATCGGCTATGGCAGCGCGCCCCTTGCTTCCGGCATCACGCTGGGGGCGGTGCCGGGGCAGATCCTGGCCCTCATCGGGCCAAACGGCGCGGGCAAATCCACCCTGCTCAAAACGCTGGCGGGCCAGCTGGCCCCCCTGGGCGGGGCTGTCCTGCTGGATGGCCGCAGCCTGACCGATTACACCGGCACAGCCCGGGCCCGGAAGCTGGCCCTGATGCTGCCCCATACCCGCCGCACCGAGCTGACTTCCTGCTTTGAGTTTGCCGCCGCCGGGCGTATCCCCTATACCGGGCGGCTGGGCATCCTGTCCGATGCCGACCGGCAGGCCGTGCGGGACGCGCTGGAACTGGTGGGGGCTTCCCCTCTGGCGGGCCGGGATTTTAACTGCATCAGCGACGGCCAGCGCCAGCGCGTTCTGCTGGCCCGTGCCATCTGCCAGCAGCCCGGAGTTCTGCTGCTGGACGAGCCGACCTCTTTTCTGGATGTCAAGGGCAAGATCGAACTGCTGACCATCCTGCAGAAGCTGGCCCATGAGCAGGGGCTGGCCGTGATCGTCAGCCTGCACGAGCTGGACATGGCGCAGAAGATCGCGGATGCGGTGGTCTGCGTGTTCCCGCACAGCGTTTCGGGGGTGCTGACCCCGAAGGAGGCCTTTGCCCCGGAGAACATCCGGGCGCTGTACAGCCTGACCAAGGAGCAGTACGAGGCCGTGTTCGGCCCGGAAAAGCCTGCCGGGCCAAAGTTTGAACATTACGTCCGCAGTGGGCAGAAACTGCTCCGCTGCGGGTACACCACCGGCACCTGCGCGGCGCTGGGTGCGGCGGGGGCTGCGCGGCTCCTGCTCACCGGCCATGCCCCGGAGAGCGTTGCCCTGCGCACGCCGAAGGGCATCGTGGTGGAGGTGGCCCCGCTGTACTGCCGCCCCGCCGGAGCCGGTGCCGAATGCGCCATTGAGAAGGACGGCGGGGATGATGTGGATGTGACCACCGGCCTGCCCGTTATCGCCGCCGTAGAATTGCTGCCCAATACCACCGAGATCCGCATCTCCGGCGGCAAGGGCGTGGGCCGGGTGACCAAGGCCGGGCTGGACCAGCCGGTGGGGGAAGCTGCCATCAACCATGTGCCCCGGCAGATGATCGCCGAGGCCCTGCAAAGGGAAGCCGAGAGCGCCTGCTACACCGGCGGCTTTGCCGTGACCATCTCCATCGAGGGAGGGGAAGAGGTGGCAAAGCGCACCTTCAACCCCCACATCGGGGTCGAGGGCGGGCTTTCGGTGCTGGGAACCAGCGGCATTGTGGAGCCTATGAGCCAGCAGGCGATCCTGGATACCATCCAGCTGGAAATGAATCAGGCCGCTCTCCGGGCGGGCAGCCCAAGGCGGCTCATCCTGGCACCCGGCAATTACGGGCTGGACTATCTGCACGAAAGATACCCGGAGTTTCATGCTGTTCCGGTGGTGAAAACCTCGAACTTTATTGGAGACACGCTGGATATGGCTGCTGCGGCCCGCTTTGAAGAGGTACTTCTGGTGGGCCATGTGGGCAAGCTGGTCAAGGTGGCGGGCGGCATTATGAACACCCATTCCCACACTGCTGACTGCCGCACCGAGCTGTTCTGCACCCATGCGGCGCTCTGCGGCGCTTCCCGGGAAGTCTGCGCCGCCCTGATGAACGCTGCCACCACCGATGCCTGTCTGGAACTCCTGGACAGCGCCGGCCTGCGGGCTCCGGTGCTGGAAAGCCTGCTGCGGGCAGTCCAGCTCCACCTTGACCGGCGGGCCTGCGGGGCGTTCCGGGTGGGGGCGGTGCTGTTTTCCAACCAGCACGGCCCGCTGGGAGCCACCGACACTGCCGCACAACTGCTGAACGAATGGAAGGAGCATTGAGATGGTACATTTTGTAGGCGCAGGCCCCGGCGCACCTGACCTCATCACCCGGCGGGGCGCGGCCCTGCTGCAGGAAGCCGACTGCATCATTTATGCGGGCAGTCTGGTCAACCCGGCTCTGCTGGGGCTGGCGAAGCCGGAGTGTGCCGTATACAACAGCGCTGAGATGACGCTGGAACAGGTGCTGGACGTGATGCGCCGGGTGGAAGCCGCAGGCGGGACCACCGTGCGGCTCCACACCGGCGACCCCTGCCTGTATGGGGCCATCCGGGAGCAGATGGACGCACTGGATGCGGATGGCATCCCCTACGATGATACCCCCGGCGTGTCCAGCTTTTGCGGGGCGGCGGCGGCGCTGAACGCCGAGTACACCCTGCCCACCATCAGCCAGACCGTGATCATCACCCGGATGGAGGGGCGCACCCCGGTGCCGGAAAAGGAGAAGCTGGCCAGCCTTGCCGCCCATGGGGCAACCATGGTGATCTTCCTCTCCATCGGCCTCATCGACAAGGTGCAGCAGGCCCTGCTGGCAGGCGGAGCCTACACGCCGGAGACTCCTGCCGCCGTGGTCTACAAGGCCAGCTGGCCGGAGCAGAAGGTGGTGCGCTGCACCGTGGGCACGCTGGCCGGGAGCACCCGCGCCAACGGCATCACCAAAACAGCGCTCATCGTGGTGGGGGAATTTCTGGGCACCCGGTATGAGCGGAGCAAGCTCTACGACCCAACCTTTACGACGGAGTTCCGCAAGGGGGCAGGCCAGTGACCCGCGCCTATCTCGCCTTTACGGAAAAAGGGCTGGCGCTGGCCCAAAAGCTGGCCAGTGCCCTGCCCGGCACTGTGGCCCGCTGCGGCCATGGCGGGCCTAGCCTTGCCGATTGGGCTGCGGAGCAGTTCGCCCATGCGGATGCCCTGATCTTTGTGGGGGCTGTGGGCATAGCGGTGCGGGCCATTGCGCCCCACTGCCGGAACAAGGCGGTGGACCCTGCCGTGGTGGTGCTGGACGAGTGCGGTCATTTTGCGGTGCCGATCCTTTCGGGCCATCTGGGCGGGGCCAACGATCTGGCCCGGGCGCTGGCGGCGGTCTGTGGTGCGGTGCCGGTCATTACCACGGCCACCGATGCCAACGGTGTGTTTGCCGTGGATGCGTGGGCCAGGCACCAGAACTGCGCCGTGCTGGAGCCGGAGCGCATCAAGCGCGTCAGCAGCAGACTGCTGGCGGGCGGGCCGGTGCGATACCGGTCGGAATTCCCCATTGCCGGGCAGGCCCCTGCCGGGGTGGTCCCGGCGGGGGAGGCAGAGCGCGCCGACTTTGCCCTGACCCTTTTCCCGGCGGGCGATGCGCTGCACCTGATCCCGAAGATCGGTGTGCTGGGCATCGGGTGCAGGCGGGGGACCAGCGCTGCACAGCTGGAAGCGGCCTTTGCACAGTTCTGTGCGGCCCATGGCCTTGCGGCAGCGTGCATCACGGCAGCGGCCAGCATCGACCTGAAAGCCGATGAGCCGGGCCTGCTGGAATTTTGCAGAATCCACGGCTGGCCGGTGCAGTTCTATCCTGCCGCACAGCTGCAGAACGCCCCCGGGCAGTTCACACCTTCGGCCTTTGTCCGGAGCGTGACCGGTGTGGACAATGTCTGCGAGCGGGCGGCGGTGCTGGCGGCAGGCGGCACGATCATTCTTCCCAAACAGGCGGGCAACGGCGTGACCTTTGCGCTGGCGCTTCGTCCCTTTGCCCCGGATTGGAGGTGGCAGGATGCCTAATGTTGTTTTTGTTGTCGGGCTTGGGCCCGGGGATCCCCGGTTTCTGACCGCACAGGCGCAGAGCGCCTTAACGCAAGCCGAGGTGCTGTGCGGCTATACGGTCTATCTGGATCTGGTGCGTCCCTACTTCCCGGACAAGCTCTATTATTCCACCGGCATGACCAAGGAGATCGACCGCTGCCGCTGGGCGCTGGAAACGGCCCGGAGCGGCAGGGCGGTGGCGCTGGTCTGCTCAGGAGATGCCGGGGTCTACGGCATGGCAAGCCCTCTGCTGGAGCTGGCTGAGCACTTCCCGGACGTGACGGTGGAGGTGGTGCCCGGCCTGACCGCCGCCCTGAGCGGCGGTGCGGTGCTGGGTGCCCCGCTGGCCCACGATTTCTGTGTGCTCTCCCTCTCTGACCGGCTTACGCCGTGGGAGGTCATCGAGCGGCGGCTGGCGGCAGCAGCCATGGGGGACTTCTGCATCGCGCTGTACAACCCCTCCTCCAAGGGGCGGCCGGACTATCTGGCGCGGGCGGTGCGCATCCTGCTGGCAAACGGCAAAGCACCCGGAACGGTCTGCGGCATCGTGCGGAACATTGGCCGGGAGGGGCAGGAAAGCCGCGTTCTGACGCTGGCTGCGCTGGAAACCACCCCGGTGGATATGTTCACCACCGTGTTTGTCGGCAACGCCCAGACCCGCCAGCTGAGCGGGCGGATGGTCACGCCGCGGGGGTACCGCGCATGAGGGTCGTGGTATTCAGCGGCACCACCGAGGGCCGTGTGTTTTCAAAGCAGCTGGCCGCACTGGGGGCCGAGGTACTGGTCAGCGTGGCCACCCCGCTGGGGGCTGAGGAACAGGGCGAAAGGTCCGGCATCACCGTCCACTGCGGGCGGCTGACCCCGGAGGAGATGACCGCCCTGCTGCAGGGGGCTGACCTCTGCGTGGATGCGACCCATCCGTATGCGGTGGAGGCCACCCGAAACATCCGGGTAGCCTGCAAAACAGCGGGCACGGAGTATCGCCGCCTGCTCCGGCCCGAAAGCCCGCTGCCTGCCGGGAGCATGGTGTTTGCCTCTGCGGCCCATGCGGCGGGATTTCTGGCCCGGACGCAGGGAAATGTTCTGCTTGCCACCGGGGCCAAGGAGCTTTCTGCCTTTGCTGTGCTGGAACCGGCACGGCTTTTTCCCCGTGTCCTGCCCACCCGGGAGGGCATTGCCGCCTGCGAGGGGGCAGATATCCCCCATAAGAACATCATCGCCATGCAGGGGCCGTTCTCCTATGCGCTGAACCGGGCGCTGATGGAGCAGTTTGCCATCCGCTTCCTCGTTACCAAAGATGGCGGCGCGGCGGGCGGCTTTGAAGAAAAAGCCCGGGCAGCGCAGGACACCGGGGCACAGCTCATCGTCATCCGCCGCCCGGCCGAGCAGGGCGAAACGGCGGAACAGATCCTGACACATTGTAAGGAGATGCTGCAATGATCACACTCATCGGGATGGGGTCGGGCACGCCGGAAAGCCTGACCGCGCAGGGCCTTGCCGCCCTGCAGAACGCCGGACTGATCCTGGGGGCAAAGCGCCTGCTGGAACAGCTGCCGCAGGGCTGCACGGAACACCGGAAGGCCCTGTATCAGCCTGAGGATGTCCTTGCCGCGCTGGCGGCTGACCCGGAGGTGGATGCTGCCCTTGTGTACAGCGGCGACACCGGGTTTTACTCCGGTGCGGCCCAGCTGCTGCCGATGCTGCGGGCCTTTGGCATCTCCTGCCGGGTGCTGCCGGGGCTTTCCAGCGTTCAGCTGCTGGCCGCTGCGGTGGGCCGCTCCTGGCAGGAGTGGAAGCTGGTCTCGGCCCACGGCTGTGCCTGCGACCCGGTGGCCGAATGCCTGACGGCCGGGGGAAAGCCTGTTTTTTTCCTGACCGGCGGGGCAGAAACGCCTGCCTCCCTCTGCGGCCGATTGGCTGCTGCCGGGCTGGGCGATGCCCATGTGCTGGTGGGCGAAGAGCTGGGCCGGGCAGAGGAAAAGATCCTGTTCGGCACGGCGCAGGAGTTTGCGCAAAAGCAGTTTGCAAGCCTGAGCGTTCTGCTTGTGGAACACGTTCCTCAGCCGCCCCGGCGGGTGCCCGGCTTCCCGGATGAAGCCTTCCACAGGGGAGAGGTGCCCATGACCAAGCAGGAGGTGCGGGCGGCGGCGCTGGCCAAGCTGGCCGTGCAGCCCGGCGATACCCTGTGGGATGTGGGCGCGGGCACCGGCAGCGTGAGCGTGGAGCTGGCGCTGGCTGCACCCCGGGGGCATGTGTATGCCGTGGAGTGTGACCCGGAGGCCTGCGGGCTCATCCGGCAGAACCGGGAAACGTTCCACGCCTGCAACCTGACACTGGTGGAGGGCCGCGCCCCCGCTGCGCTGGCTGACCTGCCCGCCCCGGATGCCGTGTTCATCGGCGGGACCAAGGGGGGCATGGAGGCTGTGGTGGACACGGTGCTTGCCCGGAATCCGAACGCCCGCATCTGCATCTCTGCCATTGCGCTGGAAACGCTGAGCGCCGCCGTGGCCGCACTGACTGCCCACGGCCTTGCTGCAGAGGTGACGCAGATCGCGGTCAGCCGCACCCGGCCTGCGGGCAGGCTCCACCTGCTGATGGCCAATAACCCCATCTTCCTTATCACAGGAGAACGCAAATGATCCAATTTCTTGTGGCCGCGCCCTGTTCCGGCAGCGGCAAAACCACACTGACCTGCGCCCTGCTGGCGGCGCTCAAGCGGCGGGGGCAGGATCCCTGCTCCTTCAAGAGCGGGCCGGACTATATCGACCCCATGTTTCACCGGGCCGTGCTGGGGGTGGAGAGCCACAACCTCGACCTGTTTTTCTCCGCACCGGAGACGGTGCGCGCGCTCTATGCGCAGGCCGCCGCCGGGCACGGGGCAGCCGTGTGCGAGGGTGCCATGGGCTTTTACGATGGACTGGGCGGCGTGAGCGATACCGCCAGTGCCTGGCATCTGGCCGATACGCTGGGCCTGCCGGTGCTGCTGGTGGTCCAGCCCAGAGGGGCCAGCCTGACGCTGGCGGCCCAGATCAACGGGCTGAAACAGTTCCGCACCCCAAGCCATCTGGCGGGCATCCTGCTCAATGACTGCGCCCCCCATTTGTATGCTCTGCTGGCTCCCATGCTGGAACGGGAGACCGGCCTGCCGGTGCTGGGCTATCTGCCCCACCTGCCGGATGCCGCCCTTGAGAGCCGCCACTTAGGGTTGAAAACTGCCGGGGAGATCGCGGACCTGCAGCAGAAGATCAGCCGGATGGCCGATGCGCTGGTGATGGATTGGGAAAAGCTTTTTGCCCTGACCGAAGGCGCAGCGCCTTTGGTGCACACAGATCGGCTCCCCCCTGCGGGAGAGCTGCCGCCCCAGGGAGCAGAGGAACAGCGCCCCCGCGTTCCCATTGCCGTTGCAAGGGATGCGGCGTTTTGCTTCACCTACACCGAAACGCTGGAAGCACTGGAGCGGGCGGGGGCGGAGCTCTGCTGGTTCAGCCCCCTGCAGGACTCCGCCCTGCCGGAGCAGATCGGCGGGCTCTATCTGCCCGGCGGCTACCCGGAGCTGTATGCCGGGCAGTTGAGCGCGAATCGCTCCATGCTGGCCTCTGTGCGCCGGGCTGTGGAGCGCGGCCTGCCCACGGTGGCCGAGTGCGGGGGCTTTCTCTATCTGGGCCAGAGCCTGGAGGATGCCAGCGGGGAACGCTGGCCCATGGCAGGCGTTCTGCCGGGGCAGGGCTTCCGGGTGGGGCGGCTGGTGCGGTTTGGATACGCGGCATTGACTGCCCACGCCGACAGTATGCTGTTCCGCGCCGGGGAGCGTCTGCCCGTGCACGAGTTCCACCACTGGGATTCCACAGACAACGGCACCGGCTTTACCGCCGCAAAACCCAACGGGAAGCAATGGGACTGCGGCTTTGCAAATGAGCATTTCTATGCGGGCTTCCCGCATTTGTATTGGGCGGGCACGGCCCTGCCCCGGCGGTTCGTGGATGCCGCCGCACACTATCATCAAGAGGAACAGGACCAATGACAGAGCTTGAACTGAAACAGCTTCTTTCCAGGATCACCCGGCCGGACGAGACCGCCCGCACCGCCGCCCATGCTCACTGGGCCAGTCTGGCCAAGCCGCTGGGCGGGCTGGGCAGGCTGGAGACCATGCTGGAGGATGCCGCCGCCCTGACCGGCACGGCAGAGCTGGCGTTTTCCCGCCGGGCCGTGCTGGTGCTCTGCGCCGACAACGGCGTGGTGGCGCAGGGCGTGAGCCAGACAGACCAGAGCGTGACCCGGGCCGTGGCCGAGAACCTTGCCGCCCGGCGCACCAGTGTCTGCCAGATGGCAAAAACGGCCCGCTGCGAAGTGGTGCCTGTGGACCTTGGCATGGCCGGGGAGCCGGTGCCCGGGGTGCAGAACTGCCGCATTGCCGCCGGGACGGCGGATTTCACCACCGGCCCTGCCATGACCCGCCAGCAGGCGGTGGATGCCATTGCAGCGGGCATCGGGCTTGTCCGGGCGCAGAAGGCGGCGGGGGTGCAGCTGCTGGCCACGGGGGAGATGGGCATTGGAAATACCACCACCTCCAGCGCCGTGGCTGCGGTTCTGCTGGGTCAGCCCGTGGAGCGGATGACAGGCCGGGGCGCGGGCCTTTCCGACGCAGGGCTTACCCGCAAGCTGGATGCCATCCGGCGGGGCATTGCGCGGAATCAGCCCGATGCCGCTGACCCTCTGGATGTGCTTTCCAAGCTGGGCGGGTTCGACATCGCCGGGTTGTGCGGTGTTTTTCTGGGCGGCGCGCTGGAAGGTTTGCCCGTGCTGATGGATGGCTTCATCAGCGGGGTGGCGGCTCTGTGCGCTGTGCGGCTCTGCCCCGCCGCGGAAAAGGCCGTGTTTGCCAGCCACTGCTCCACCGAACCGGCAGCAAGGCTGGTGCTGGAAGCGCTGGGCAAAGCGCCCCTGCTCACCGCCGGGCTCCATCTCGGCGAGGGCACCGGAGCGGTGGCAAGCATCCCGCTGTGGGATATGGCACTGGCCGTTTACCGCGATTGCTATTCCTTCACGGAGGGCGGCATCACGCCGTACACCCCCCAATGCTGACGCTGGTATTGGGCGGTGCCGCCAGCGGCAAGAGCGGGTATGCCGAGAGCCTGGTGCTGAAAACCGCGCTTCCGCGCTATTACATCGCCACCATGCAGGTGTGGGATGCCGAGTGTGCCGCCCGGGTGGAAAAGCACCGGAAGATGCGGGCGGCAAAGCAGTTTGAGACCGTGGAGTGCCCCCTGCATCTGGAGAACATCCGTCTGCCTGCCCGGGGAACTGCGCTGTTGGAGGATCTGGGCAACCTGACCGCCAACGAGCTCTACGACCCCGCCGGGGCGGGAGAAAATGCCGCTTCGGCCATTTTGGAAGGACTGGACCAATTGGCCGGACAATGCGCGCACCTCATCGTGGTCTCCAACGAGGTGTTCAGCGGCGGTGAAGACTATGCAGGCGACACCGGGCGCTACCTGAAAGCGCTGGCGCAGGTGAACAATGCCCTTGCCGCCCGGGCCGACCATGTGGTGCGGGTGGTGTGCGGCATCCCGGTCTATTATAAAGGAGTGGAAAAATGATTGGATTGCAGACCATTGCAGTGGCCTTTGCCATGTTTTCGGCCCTGCCGGTGCCGCAGTTCGCGTGGAACCAGAAAAACATGCGGTATGCCATGTGCGCCTTCCCGCTCATCGGGGCGGTCATTGGCGGGCTGTGGTGCCTGTGCGGCGCTCTGCCCCTGCCGATGCCCGCAAAAACGGCGGGGTTCTGCCTGATCCCGGTCTGGGTCACGGGCGGCATCCACCTGGATGGCTATGCCGACACCTGTGATGCCCTTTCCAGCTATGGCGACCGGGAAAAGAAGCTGGAGATCCTCAAAGACCCCCACTGCGGTGCCTTTGCAGTGATCCGGCTGTGCAGTTATTTTGCGGCCTACCTTGCCCTTTGCGCCTGCGTGGACTTTACGCCCCGGGTGGGCCTGTGCTGGACACTGGCCCTTGTGCTGGAACGGGCCTTTTCGGGCCTGGCCGTGGCATCGTTCCCGATGGCAAAGAACACCGGCCTTGCCCACACCTTTGCCACGGCGGCGGATCGAACTACTGTCCGCCGGGTGCTGATGGTGCTGGCAGCTCTGCTCAGTGCCGCCCTGCTGGCACTGGGCGGCTGGGCGCTGGTGCTGGCAGCGTTGCTGGTGTTTGCACGCTATCATGTTGTTTCGGACAAGCAGTTTGGCGGCATCACCGGCGATCTGGCCGGGTGGTTTTTGCAGAAAGCCGAGCTGTGGATGCTGGCGGCGCTGTGTGCCTGCCAGTGGGGAGGACTGTTATGATCTTTATCACCGGGCCGCTGTACAGCGGCAAGCGCACTTTTGCGCAGGGCCTGCCCGGCACCCGCATTGCGGAGGTGCAGGCCCTGGCCGCAGAGGCCGAGGATCTGGAAAAGCTTGCGGAGGAGCTCTCCGCTTATGATATCGTGATGGCCACCGAGGTGGGCGGCGGCGTGGTGCCCATGGACGCAGGGGAGCGGGCCGCCCGGGAAGCCGCCGGGCGGCTGGCCTGCCTGCTGGCGGCCCGGGCCGGGTGCGTGGTGCAGATGTTCTGCGGCATCCCCACAGTATTGAAAGGAGAACTGCCCCCATGCTGATCTATCTTCTGCGCCATGGCCTGACGGCCTACAATGCGGAAAAGCGCTATCAGGGCCAGCGGGATATCCCCCTGTGCCCCGCGGGCCGCGCCCAGCTGCGGCAGGCTGACCTCCGGCCGGAAACGGTCTATATCACCCCGCTCTGCCGCACCCGGCAGACCGCGGAGGTGCTCTTCCCGGGTGCAAGGCTCGTGGAGGTGAAAGACCTGCAGGAGATGTGCTTCGGCAGCTTTGAGGGCCGCAATTTCATTGAGATGGAGCACGACCCGGATTATCTGGCCTGGGTGAACGCCAACTGCGAAAGCCCCTGCCCGGACGGCGAGACCAAGGCTGTTTTTTCGGAGCGGGTGTGCAGGGCCTTTGCCGCACTGGTGGACAGGGCCCTTGCCGATGGGGAAGAGACACTGGTCATTCTGGCCCACGGCGGCACCCAGATGGCTGCCATGGAGCGCTACGCCCTGCCCCATGCGGATTATTACCACTGGTGCGCCCCCAACGCGGGCGGCTACGTTCTGGATGCAGGAGATTGGGCGGAGCAGCGGGTGCTGCACCTGCTGAAAACTGTGCAGTACACAAAGGAGGATGCCCGATGATCGAATACGCAGTACTCGGCGGTTTTGTGCTGGACTGCCTCTTTGGCGACCCGGCCTGGCTGCCCCACCCGGTGGTGTACATGGGCAAGGCCATCTCGGCACTGGAAAAGCGCCTGCGGGCCTGCCTGCCCAAAACGCCTCAGGGGGAACTGCTGGGCGGGGCCATTGTGGCCTTCTGCCTGCCGGTGGGCACATTTCTGCTGACGAGCCTTGTCTGCCTGGGGGCTGCCCGCATCAGCCCGTGGCTGGGGCTGGCCGTCCAGATGTTCTGGTGCGGGCAGGCACTGGCCGCAAAGGGGCTGGCGCAGGAGAGCACCAATGTTTACCGGGAGCTGGTCAAGCCCGACCTGCCTGCCGCCCGCAGGGCGGTCAGCCGCATCGTGGGGCGGGACACCCAGGATCTGACGCTGGAGGGGGTGACCAGAGCCGCTGTGGAGACGGTGGCCGAAAACGCCAGCGACGGCGTGATCGCGCCCCTGCTCTATATGCTCATCGGCGGGGCACCGCTGGCCCTGACCTACAAGGCCGTCAACACGATGGACAGTATGCTGGGCTACAAAAACGAAAAATACCTCTACTTTGG
>ERZ1673741.1663-NODE-1663-length-17769-cov-5.449023_pt1 | contig 17769 bp, 17 predicted proteins | sample MGYA00580209_ERZ1673741 | MGnify/ENA primary metagenome ERZ1673741 (study PRJEB41218, sample SAMN15661754) | gut metagenome | host: Homo sapiens | place: Canada: London | collected 2015-08-20/2019-03-30 | study: EMG produced TPA metagenomics assembly of... | reverse complement strand
CGTGCTCGAGGGCTCGCGCCATCTCTACGAGGGAACAATCAGGATTGATAATGCATTGGCCGCGGAGCGCGCAGGTCGCGACCGCTAGAAGCACCCGTTCACGGTTAGGAGAACCCTACACATGGCAATAACCTCCCTCGACATCGCCCGCGCCGCCGCCGTCGCCGCCGACGCGAAGAAGGCCACCGACATCGTCGTCATCGACCTCATCGGCACGACCGATGTCTGCGACTACTTCGTGATCTGCACCGGCGCCAACAACCGCCAGGTCGACGCCATCGTCGACGAGGTGCGCGAGAAGGTCTTCCAGAACTGCGAGGTGCGCCCCGTCTCGTGCGAAGGCCGCGAGGGCCTGAACTGGGTGCTGGTCGACTACGGCTCGGTCTGCGTCCACGTCTTCAACCCCGAGACCCGCGACTTCTACCGCCTCGAGCGCCTCTGGGGAGACGCCCCCCGCGTGAAGCTCGACCTCGAGGGCGCCGCCCCCGTGGAGTAGCCTTCTCGAACCCATCGCGGCCCCTTTGACTCTTCCCACGCTGCTCGGCGCTCGCCGCTTCGCGGCTCGCTCGCTGCGCGACTCGCGCGTGGGAAGAATCAAAGGGGCCGCTTCGTTGCTGCGAAGCTCCTTGACTTCCGACCGGGGCGCGCCGGAGGCGACGACTCTCTACTTCCCCTGGGGCTGCGTGTCCGAGACGCGGCCGTCGAAGCGGAGGTCGCGGCCGTAGCGGACGGCGGAGTCGCCGAAGCGCGCCTTCAGCTCGTCGCATGCTCGGGAGAGCGCTCTCGCCTCCTCGGAGCGGGCTTCCTGCTGGGACGAGAAGAGCCCCATCTGCACGGGCGCCGTCTCCTCGAAGCCGGAGACGCCCACACCGAGCAGCCTCACGTGCATGCCCGGGCTCCATAGCTGGGGAAGGAGAGCCTGCGCCTCCCGGCCGAAGACCTCCTCCTCGTCGGTGCGCGCGCCGAGCCGCGCCTGGGCCGTGCGGCCCGTGAGCGCGTCGTACTTGACCTTGAGGGTTACGGTCGATCCGCGAAGACCTTTCGCTCGGAGCCTGCGGCCCACGATGCCGGCGATGTGCATGATCGCGGCGCGTATCTCCTTCTCGTCGGTGAGGTCCTCGCCGAAGGTGCGCTCGTTCGAGACGCTCTTGGGCGCCTCTGGGTCAGCGGCGCGGGCGACGGAGCTGCGCTCGAGCCCGGCGGCGCGCAGCACCATCCTCGGGCCCGAGACGCCGAAGCTGCGAGCCGCCTCGCCCTCGGGCAGCCGCGAGAGCTGGCCGAGCGTCTTTATGCCCATCGAGGCGAGCTTTTTTCTGGTGGCCTCGCCGATCCCGCTCATGGCGCCGACGGGCAGCGGCGCGAGGAAGGTCCGCTCGGTCCCGGGGAAGACGACCGTGAGGCCCCGGGGCTTCTCGCGCTCCGAGGCGATCTTTGCAACGGTCTTGTTCACGCCGATGCCGATCGAGCAGGTGATCCCCAGGGCAGACACGCGCGACTGCACGCGGCGGCAGATGTCGACGGGGCTCTCACGCGACCAGCGCCCTGGCGTCACGTCGAAGAACGCCTCGTCGATTGACACCTGCTCGACGAGCGGCGTCTCGTCGAGCAGGAGCGCCATGACCTTTTGGCTCATCTCGCGGTACCGGGCGAAGTTGCCCTGGACCCAGATCGCCTGGGGGCACAGCCGCTCCGCCTGGTAGGCGGGCATGGCGGAATGGACCCCGTAGCGCCTCGCCTCGTAGGAGGCGGTCGAGACGACGCCGCGCTTCTTCGAGGAGCCGCCGACGATCACGGGCTTGCCGCGCCACTCGTGATGGTCCATCTGCTCGACCGACGCGAAGAAGGCGTCGAGGTCCAAAAGCCCGATCGCGGGCCCCGACCAGCCGTCCAGCCCGGGTATGTCGCTTCTTGCTCCCATGCCGCGATTATACGGCACGAGCGGGCCGGGCCGGGGCCGCTCGTGCCGTATCGCTTGCGCTATATAACGACGTGGAAGGTCGTGCCGTCGGCGTCTGTGCTCTCGGCCCAGATCTTTCCGCCGTGGGCCTCGACGATGCTCTTCGCGATGGCGAGGCCGAGCCCGAAACCGCCCGTCTCTTCGCGGCTGCGCGCCTTGTCGGTGCGGTAGAAGCGGTCGAAGAGGTGCTTCACGTCCTCGGCTTCGATGGCGGGGCCGCCGTTGTTCACCGTGAGGTGCGCGTGTTTGCCCTCGCGCGCGAGCTTGACGCCGACCGTCGTTCCCTTGGGCGCGTACTTGGTCGCGTTGTCCAGCAGCGTGCTCGCCACGCGGGCGAGTTGGGCCCGGTCGCCCCGGACACAGACGCCTTGAACGGCGTCGCACTCGATCTCGCACCCGCGCTCAAAGGCGACCGGGTCGAACTCGAGCGCCGCCTCCTCGACGATGCCGGTGAGGTCGACGTCCACGAGCGGGGCCGCGGCGCCGACGGAGCCCGCCTTGGCCTCATCGGCGCGCGCGAGCGTCAGGAGGTCCTCGACGAGCCCCTTCATGTGCCCCGCCTCGTCGGCCGTGCTCGTCACCCAGCGGCGGTCCTCCTCGCTGACGGAGGTCGACTTCTGGAGTATCTGCGTGTTGGCGAGGATCACCGCGAGCGGGGTCTTGAGCTCATGGGACGCGTCGGATATGAAGCGCCGCTGCGCGTCCCAGGCCTCTGCCACCGGCCGGATGGCCCATCCCGCGAACTTCCGCGAGACCCCGTAGAGGACCACGAGCGAGACGATGAGGATGCTCGCGCTCGAGAGCGCCTGCTTGCTCATCGCCTTGTCGCGCGAGAAGGTGTCGCACAGCGCGATCCTCATGCCGTAGGCGGTCTTCTTTGTGGCCCAGGCGATGTGCCTGACGAAGTCGAAGCCCTGCTCGTCGGGGGAGGCGACCGCCTGCTGGACGACCTCCCTGAGGTCGTCCTCGTCGATGGCGACGGGGGAGTCCGAGCGGCTCAGCATGACGCCGCCGCTCGAGACGTCCACCGTGATGGTGAGCATGCTGTCCGCACCGACGCTGCCCTCGCGGTCCTTCGAGCCCATCTTTGGGCTGACGGCGACGCCGTCCTGCAGGCTCTGCCGCAGGAGCGACTGCGTGATCGAGGTCTGCGTCGACCAGTTGGTCACGAGCGAGAGCAGCAGCGCGAGCAGCAGCACCCCGCCCGAGAGGCCGAGCGCGATCAGGGCGAACTCCCGCTTGAGCTTCTCGAGCATGGGCATTCCCTCCTGCCTCGGCTAGAGCACCTCGAGGCGGTAGCCGAGCATGCGCAGCGTCGTGATCTGGACCTTGGAGCCGATGTGCGCGAGCTTCTTGCGCAAGAACGAGACGTACGCCTCGACGGAGTTCTCCGAAGCCTCGCCGTCGACGCCCCACACGCGGGTCAGGAGGTCCTGCTTCGAGACGACGCGCGAGTTAGATCCCATGAGGATGCTCATGACCTCGAACTCCTTGCCGGAGAGGTGCACCGATTTCTCGTCGCAGGCGAGGTCGTGGGTGTTGAGGTCGAGACTGACGTCGGCGAACTTGATCTCGTCGATGAGGACGTCGCCGCGGCGGCGCGTGAGCGCGCGCAGGCGGGCCAGCAGCTCGGGCGCCTCGAAGGGCTTCGTCATATAGTCGTCGGCGCCGGAGTCGAGGCCGCGGACCTTGTCCTCGGTCGAGGTCCTTGCGGTGAGCATGAGCACGGGCGTCGACACCCCGGCGTGCCTCATCTGGTTGACCACGTCGTAGCCGCTCATCGCCGGGAGCATGACGTCGAGGACGATGGCGTCGTACAGCCCGCTCTTCGCGCAGGTGAGGCCAGCCTTGCCGTCGTAGGTGGCCTCGGCGTTGTAACCCTCGTCCTCAAGGATCTTCACGATCGCGTCGGCGAGGTTCCTCTCGTCCTCAATGACCAGAACATTCATGTGGGCCTCCTTGATTTCAGGCACCTTAGGGCTTTTGTCGCGGTTTATCCTACCCAGATGCCCTTAAAAACCGCTGAAGCGCGCTGAACAGCGGGCCGCGCGAGCCGCTGTTCACAAAAACTGCACCTTGCGCGCCAAAACAGTTGTCGTAAGATGAATAACTGTTTGTGGGCCTGCGGCGCGGCCCGACCTTATCTACTTCGCGCGCCGCTCGTTTGAAGGAGTTTTACCTTGGCAGTCAAGATTCGCCTGGCCCGTCACGGTGCCAAGAAGCGCCCGTACTACCGCGTCGTCGTCGCCGACAGCCGCATGCCCCGCGACGGTCGCTACATCGAGCAGGTCGGCCGCTACAACCCGCTGACCAACCCGAAGACCATCGAGATCAACCTCGAGAAGGTCGACGAGTGGACCGCCAAGGGCGCCCAGCTCTCCAACGCCGTCGAGCACCTCGTCGCCATCCTGCGCGAGGGCGAGCCCGTCAAGCAGGAGAGGAACAAGATCTCCAAGAAGGCCGCTGCCAAGGCCGCCGCTGCCGCTGAGGCCGCTGCCGAGGCCGCCGCTGAGGCCGCTGCCGACGCCGAGTAGTCCCTATGGAGACCACCGAAAGCGTCGAGCTCTCGGGCACGGACTCCGAGGAGATGCCCTCCGATAAGGTCGCTGACCTTGTGGAGTACATCGTCTGCGGCCTGGTGGACGACGAGGGCTCCGTTTCCCTCGACGTCACCGACTCCGAGAACGGCTCCCTCATCGAGGTCAGCTGCTCCGAGGAGGACGCCGGTCGCGTGATCGGCCGCAAAGGCCGCACCATCAAGGCTATCCGCACCCTCGCGCGCGCCCTTGGGCAGCGCGTGGGCACCGAGGTCGAGGTCGAGGTCCTGGGTTAGGTTCATGCGAGAGCGTTATAGATGCATAGCCCGTGTGGTCAAGCCGCACGGTAAGCGTGGGGAGGTCGTGACGGTTCCCGTTCACGGCCTTCCCGCCGTATTGAGCGAGGGCCTGCGCGTCTGTGTCGTGCCGCCCCTGCTCAAGGGCGAGCGTTGGCACACGGTCGAGTCCTGCTCCTCGGACGACCGCGAGGGACAGCTCGTCTCGTTATCCGGGGTGTCGTCGCTCGACGCCGCCTCCAAGATCCGCGGCAGGTACCTGCTCGCGGCCGAGGCCGACCTGCCCGAGGGGCTCGATCTGCTGGACGCCGAGGGCCTTTGCGGCCGCGAGGTGGCCGACGCCCAGGCGGGGCCTTTGGGCACCATCGCTGAGGTCATGCGCGGCCCCGCCAACGACGTCTGGGTCGTCCGCGACGGCGGGCGCGAGCTTCTGCTCCCCGTCATCGGCTCCGTGGTCTGCGAGGTGCCCGAGGCGGGTCCCATCACGGTGGACGCGACCGGTTTTCTGGGGGAATGGGGGAGCGGCGCATGATCTTCGAGACCATCTCGGTCTTCCCCGGGGTCTTCGACGCGTACCTCTCGGCCTCCATCATGGGCCGTGCCGAGCGTGCCGGCATAGCGGAGTTCGCCCACCACGACCTGCGCGACTGGACCCATGACCGTCACCGCACCGTGGACGACGCGCCCTTCGGGGGCGGCCAGGGTATGCTCATGAAGCCAGCGCCCATCTACGAGGCCGTCCGCGCCGTCAAGGCCGCGAGGCCGGAGCGCGCCCACGTCGTGTTCTTCTCGCCGGTGGGGGAGCCCTACACGCAGCGGTGCGCAGAGAGGCTCGCCGACGAGGAGCGGCTCGTCTTCGTCTGCGGCCGCTACGAGGGCATGGACGAGCGCTGTTACGAGCTCGCCGACGACGTGTTCTCGCTGGGCGACTACGTCCTCACCGGCGGTGAGCTCCCCGCTATGGTCGTCATCGACTCCGTCGTGAGGCTCCTGCCCGGCGCCCTCGGCGACCAGATGAGCGCCGTCGACGAGTCCTTCTCGGCCTCCGGGCTGCTCGAGTACGCGCAGTACACCCGCCCCGCGAGCTTCGAGGGGATGGACGTGCCGGAGGTGCTGCTGTCGGGCGACCACGCGAAGGTCGACGCCTGGCGGCGAAAAAACGCCGTGGAGCGCACCGCGCGCCGGCGCCCCGACCTGCTCGCGACCGCGGACCTGACCGATGAGGAGCGCGGGCTCGCCCGCGAGGCCGCGCGCGAAGGGGGTAATCCCGAATGAGCAATGAGGAGCCGGAGAAGGGCGCGCTGAGATCTATCCTCGACGTCGTCGCCACCATCGCCGTGGCCATCGTCGCGGCGCTGCTTCTGCGCACCTTCGTCATCGGCGTCTACGTCGTCCCCACGGGCTCGATGCTCGGCACTATCCAGGAAGGCGACATGCTCGTCGGTGAGAAGGTCACCCTCCATTGGGACGCTCCGCACGTGGGCGACGTCGTCACCTTCGACAGCCCCCTCGAGCCTGGCACCGTCCTCATCAAGCGCGTCGTCGCCACCGCCGGCCAGACGATCGACCTTCGCGACGGCGTCCTCTACGTCGACGGGCAGGCGCGCGCTGAGGCCTACACCGAGGGCAAGCCGACCGAGTCGCTCTCCGGCCTGCAGGGGTCCGCGGGCATCCAGTACCCGTACACGGTCCCCGCGGGCTGCGTGTTCTGCATGGGCGACAACCGCACCAACTCCCTCGACTCACGTTACTTCGGCCCTGTATCGGTGGATGCCGTATCATCGAAGGGTCTGTTCATCTACTGGCCGCTCACCGACGCGCGCACGCTCTAAGCGCCGGCGGGCGAGGCAAGAAGAAGGAAGCACGAATATGAACAAGTCCGCGCTTACGTTCCAGGACATGATCCTCGAGCTCGAGCGGTATTGGGCCGACAAGGGCTGCACCGTCATGCAGCCCTACGACTCCGAGGTCGGCGCCGGCACGTTCCACACGGCCACGACCCTGCGCAGCCTCGGCCCCAACGCCTGGCGCACCTGCTACCCGCAGCCCTGCCGCCGCCCCGCCGACGGCCGCTACGGCGAGAACCCCAACCGCATGCAGCACTACTACCAGTTCCAGGTCATCCTGAAGCCCTGCCCGACCGACTCGCAGGACCTCTACCTCGGCTCGCTCAAGGCGATCGGCCTCGACCCCGCCGAGCACGACGTCCGCTTCGTCGAGGACGACTGGGAGAGCCCGACCCTGGGCGCCTGGGGCCTCGGCTGGGAGGTCTGGATGGATGGCATGGAGGTCACGCAGTACACGTACTTCCAGCAGGTCGGCGGCATCGAGGTCGACCCCGTCCCCGTCGAGATCACCTACGGCCTCGAGCGCATCGCCATGTACGCGCAGGGCGTCGACTCCGTCTATGATCTCATCTGGTCCTACCTGCCCGACGGAACGCCGATGACCTACGGCGACGTCTTCCACGAGAACGAAGTCGAGTTCTCGACCTACAACTTCGAGGTCGCGAACGTCGACATGATGCGCCGCAAGTTCGACGAGTACGAGGCCGAGTGCCACTCCTGCCTCGACCGCAAGCTCCCGCTGCCCGCCTACGACTGCGTCATGAAGTGCAGCCACGCGTTCAACATCCTCGACGCCCGCGGCGCCATCTCGGCGACCGAGCGCGCCAACTACATCCTGCGCGTCCGCGCCGTCGCTAAGGCCTGCTGCGAGAGCTACCTCGCCGAGGTCGCCGGCAAGAAAGACACGTACTCCACGAAGGGCGAGGTGGCCTAAATGGCAGACACCAAGGATTTCCTGCTCGAGATAGGCACCGAGGAGATGCCCTCGGCTCCTCTCATCAATGCATCCAAGCAGCTCCCCAAGCTCGTCGTGAAGATGCTCGACGAGGCCGGGCTCTCCCACGGCGCCGTCCGCGTCGTCTCTTCCCCGCGCCGCCTCGCGGCCATCGTCGAGGGCGTCGCCTGCGCCACCGAGGCCGTCCATGAGGTCAAGCGCGGCCCCAAGGCTCAGATCGCCTTTGACGCCGACGGCAACCCCACCAAGGCCGCCTCGGGCTTCGCCCGCAAGTGCGGCATCGACGCCTCCGAGCTCACGCGCAAGGTCGCCGAGGACGGCAACGAGTACGTCTTCGCCGAGAAGAACGTCCCCTCGGCCCCCGCGATGCCGATCCTTTCCGCCCTCGGGCACGACGTCATCGCCGCCATCGAGTGGCCGAACTACCGCTCCCAGCGCTGGGGCTCCGAGCACGAGACCTTCGTGCGCCCGATCCGCTGGATCTGCGCTCTGCTCGGAACCGAGGTCGTCCCCGTGTCCTACGCCGACGTGACGAGCGGCAACACCACTCGCGGCCACCGCGTCCTCGCCCCCGGCGAGCACGTCGTCTCCGAGCCCGCCGCCTACGAGCAGGTGCTCAAGGACGCCTTCGTCCTGGGCGCCGAGGCCCGCGAGGCCGCTATCCGCGAGGGCATCGCCGCCATCGAGGCCGCGCGCCCCGGCTCCCGCGTCGACACGCCCAAGCGCATCTTCGACGAGGTCGTGAACCTCTGCGAGTGGCCGACCGTGCTCGTCGGCACCTTCGACGAGGAGTTCCTCCGCGTGCCGCAGGAGATCATCTGCGAGTCCATGCTCTCCAACCAGCGCTACTTCCCGATCTTCGACGCCGAGGGCAAGCTCACCCGCGAGTTCGTGATCGTCTCGAACGCCGACCCCAAGGTCTCCGACACGGTCGTCGCCGGCAACGAGCGCGTCGTGCGCCCGCGCCTCGATGACGCGAAGTTCTTCTTCGACGAGGACCTCAAGCACCCGATGGAGGACTTCGTCCAGCGCCTGGGCATCGTCACCTTCCAGGAGAAGCTCGGCACCACTCTGCAGAAGGTCCAGCGCATGGAGAAGCTCGCGCGCGCCTGCGCCGAGGCTGCCGGCGAGGACGAGGCGGGCGTCGCCAGCGCCGTGCGAGCCGCGCACCTCGCGAAGGCCGACCTCGTCTCCCAGGCGGTCGTCGAGTTCACGAACCAGCAGGGCGTGATGGGCGGCTACTACGCCGAGGCGGCCGGTGAGGCCCCCGAGGTCTGCGCCGCCATCCGCGAGCACTACCGCCCGCGCTTCGCCGGCGATGAGCTGCCCTCCGGCACCTGCGGCAAGTGCGTCGCGATCGCCGACAAGCTCGACACCTGCTGCGGCATCTTCGCCATCGACGAGCCCCCGACCGGCTCCTCCGACCCCTACGCCGTCCGCCGCGCCGCCATCGGCATCATCGCCATGCTGCGCACCATGCCCTCGGTCGGCCTGAAGGACCTCATCCTTGCCTCGCTCGACGCCTACGCCGAGCAGGGTCTCGAGTTCGACCGCGACGCGGTAGCCTCCAAGGTCGAGCGGTTCTTCGCCGGGCGTCTGAAGTCCATCGCCAAGGACGAGGGGATCCGCCTCGACTCCATCGAGGCCGTCTCGGCCGTGGGCGTCATCGACCCCGCCGAGTTCATCGCCCGTGCCCACGCCCTCGACACCGCCCGCGCCGAGCAGCCCGAGATCTTCGAGGCCCTCGCCGGCGCCTTCACGCGAGCCCACAACCTCGCCGACGCTAGCCTCGGCTGCGACGTCGACACCTCGATGCTCGGCGACGCCGAGCTCGCCCTTCTCTGTGCTTGTGAAGAAGGGGAGGAGAAGGTCTCCTCCGCGCTCGCCCACAAGGATTTCGACGCCGCTTGCGGCGCTCTCGCGGCCCTTAAAGAGCCCATCGACCGATTCTTCGACGATGTCCTGGTCATGGACGAGCATGATGATGTAAGGGAGAACCGTCTGCGCCTGCTCAACCGGTTCGCGAGCGTCTTCGCGGGCGTGGCCGACGTGAGCGCGCTTTCCCGAAAGAAGTAAGCTGGATTTGTCCGCACTAGGCCTCGATCGCACTGAGGCCGGCCCGCCTCACGGCAGGCTCACATTTGGGGGGTAACACGATGGCTAAGCTTGACATCGATGATGGCCTGTACGACGACGAGGTCCCGAAGATCTACGTCCTTTCCGATTCCCGCGGCGAGACCGCGAACACCGTCGTCCTTGCCGCCGCGGCGCAGTTCGGCAAGGACTCGGTCGAGATCGAGCGCCTGTCCAACGTCACGGACGTCCAGACCGTCCGCGACTTCTTCGACAAGAACTACGAGCCCAACCGCCCGACGGCCGTGTTCCACACGTTCGCGAACGGCGTCCTGCGCCGCGAGATCCGCCGCGAGCTCGACCGCAGGGGCATCCCGTCCATCGATTTGCTCGGGCCTGCCGTGACCGTGCTCTCCACGCTCACCGGCGAGGAGCCGACGCACGCCATCGGCGCCACCTACGGTAAGTAGGCCACCTACGAAAGAAGCCCCTCTTCGCGCAGTCGCGCGGGGAGGGGCTCTTTTATGCGCCGAGACGGGCCGAAAACCAAAATCGGCTCCACTATAGCTCACATCCGAGGCTCCCGCAGACGGGGGCCTCTTTTTTGCCCTTTGGTGCCGCTCACCCGCCGCACACGACCGAATATCAAATAAAGCGCAGCGTAGCGGCATCGCGTTGCTAGTATGACGAAGTCACGAGGGGCGGCAAGGGCCCCTTGAAGGCATTCGTAGTAAGTGCGCCCGGGCATCCCGGGCGTCAAGCACTCAATCAGCAAGGGGTAAACATGGCTGAAAAGCACGTGTACCGCTTCGGCGCCGGCATCGACGGCGTCAACGCCACCGAGCCCGCCGGCGCTACCGTCGACGAGGCCAAGTGGATCGTCGGCGGCAAGGGCGCGAACCTCGCGGAGATGGCCAAGATCGGCCTTCCCGTCCCTCCGGGATTCTCCATCACCTGCCAGACCTGCGTTAAGTACGCCAACTCCGGCAACCACTGGGAGGACGGCGTCCTCGACGAGATCGAGGCCGCGCGCGAGAACCTCGAGCAGCGCATGGGCAAGAAGCTCGGCGACGCCGAGGACCCGCTGCTCGTCTCCGTCCGCTCCGGCGCCCCGTTCTCCATGCCCGGCATGATGGACACCGTCCTGAACCTCGGCCTGAACGACGTCTCGGTCCAGGGCCTCATCAAGCAGACCGGCAACGAGCGCTTCGCCTACGACTCCTACCGCCGCTTCGTCCAGATGTTCTCCAACGTCGTCATGGGCATCGACGGCGACCTGTTCGAGGACGCCATCAACGCCAAGAAGGCCGAGAAGGGCGTCAAGCTCGACACCGAGCTCGATGCCGACGACCTCAAGGACCTGGTCGAGACCTTCAAGAACATCTTCGCCGTCAACGTCGACTCCCAGGCCCACCCCGAGGTCGCCCCGGACGGCCGCGCGGCCTTCCCGCAGGACCCGCAGCTGCAGCTGCGCCTGGCCATCGAGGCCGTCTTTGGCTCTTGGATGAACGAGCGCGCCATCATCTACCGTAAGCAGAACAAGATCTCCGACGACCTCGGTACCGCCGTCAACGTCCAGGTCATGGTCTTCGGCAACAAGGGCGACACCTCCGCCACCGGCGTCGCGTTCACCCGCAACCCCGCCGACGGCACGAAGGAGTTCTACGGCGACTTCCTGGTCAACGCCCAGGGCGAGGACGTCGTGGCCGGCATCCGCAACACCGAGCCTATCGCCGACCTCAAGACCCTGCCGGGCCTCGAGGAGGCGGGCAAGGAGCTCGACGAGATCTTCCTCAAGCTCGAGGAGCACTACCACGACATGATGGACATCGAGTTCACCATCGAGCAGGGCAAGCTCTGGATGCTCCAGACACGCGTCGGCAAGCGCACCGCCATGGCTGCTCTGGCCATCGCCATGCAGTTCGAGGCCGAGGGCGCCATCTCCAAGGAGGAGGCCGTCATGCGCGTGGCGCCGGAGCAGCTCGACCAGCTCCTGCACCCGCAGTTCGACCCGAAGGCCGACTTCAAGGTCCTGACCAAGGGCATGAACGCCTCCCCGGGCGCCGCTGTGGGTAAGGTCGTCTTCTCTGCCGATGAGGCCGTCCACTGCGCCAACAAGGACCAGCCCTGCATCCTGGTCCGCTGGGAGACCACGCCCGACGACCTCAAGGGTATGGTCGCGGCCGAGGGCATCCTCACCTCCCACGGCGGCAAGACCAGCCACGCGGCCGTCATCGCCCGCGGCATGGGCGCCCCCTGCGTCTGCGGCGCCGAGGCGCTGAAGATCGACGCCAAGGCCAAGGAGGTCGTCGTCTCCGGCACCGACGTGGTGCTCCACGAGGGCGACATCATCTCCATCAACGGTACGACCGGCGACGTCATTCTGGGCGCCGTGCCCCTGGTGCGCCCCGAGCTCACCGGCGATCTCGAGACCATCCTCGAGTGGGCCGACGCTGTCCGCTCCGATGCCTCCCGCGGCCGCAACATCGGTGTCCGCGCGAACGCCGACAACCCTGAGGACGCCAAGCTTTCCCGCGACTTCGGCGCAGAGGGCATCGGCCTCGACCGCACCGAGCACATGTTCCTGGGCGACCGCAAGGAGATCATCCAGTCCTTCATCCTCGCTGAGCGCACCGGCGCCAAGCAGCAGGCCCTGGGCCAGCTCCTCAAGGTCCAGACCGACGACTTCCTCGGCATGTTCGAGGCCATGGACGGCAAGACCGTCATCGTCCGCCTGCTCGACCCGCCCCTGCACGAGTTCCTGGACAACCCGCGCGACGCCGCCGTCGAGCTCGCGCACGCCGAGGCCCGCGGCGAGTCCGACATCCAGCTCAAGGCCCGTCGCGACATGCTCGCCCGCCTCGACTCCTTCCAGGAGGCCAACCCCATGCTCGGCCTGCGCGGCTGCCGCCTCGGCATCGTGTACCCCGAGCTGACCGAGATGCAGGTCCGCGCCATCGCCGGCGCTGCCGCCCACCTCAAGAAGCGCGGCCTCGACCCCAGGCCCGAGATCATGGTCCCGCTCGTCTCCACGGTCGAGGAGCTCAAGTGCGTCCGTGAGCAGATCGAGAATGTCATCCAGTCCGTCTCCGAGCAGACCGGCGTCGACCTCAACATCCCCGTCGGCTGCATGATCGAGATCCCGCGCGCCGCGGTGACCGCCGACGAGATCGGCAAGTACGCCGACTTCTTCTCGTTCGGCACCAACGACCTGACCCAGATGGGCTTCGGCTTCTCGCGCGACGACGTCGAGAGCGCCTTCATCCCGCAGTACCTGTCCAAGAAGATCCTGAAGACCAACCCCTTCGAGACCCTCGATGCGGGCATCGCCAAGCTCGTCAAGCTCGGCGTGGAAGGCGGCCACGAGGCCAACGACAAGATCATCTGCGGCGTCTGCGGCGAGACCGGCGGCGACCCGGACTCCATCCAGATGTACTACGACCTCGGCCTCGACTACGTGTCCTGCTCGCCGTACCGCGTGCCCATCGCGCGCCTCGCGGCTGCCCAGGCCAAGATCAAGTCCAACGGCGGCGCGCAGAAGCTCGCCTAGGCTTTGACCTGAGTTGATTCGGTAGGGAGGGGAGCCCGAGCGGCTTCCCTCCCTTTTTTTGTGCGAGGATGAACCCCACGATCGTCATGCGTCGACGAAAGGACAGATCATGGGAAAGAAGAACGGCTCGGGCGCCGGCGCCTACGTCGCGCTCGCGGTCTCGGCCCTTTTCGTCGCCGGTTGCGCCCTCGCGTTCTGGCTCGTCGCCACAGGGAGGCTCAAGGCGAGCGGACGGCAGGCGGAGCCCGCGGCCACCGCCGCCGATCCCGCGGGCACCGGCGTGCCCGCGCCCAAGGCCTTCTCGGAGTACTCGTGGGACGAGCTCTCCCAGATCGCCCACATGATCTCGGCTGCGGCCGACGACGCGGCGGGCCTTGAGGTCGCGCGCGAGTACGGGATCGTCGGCGCCGACGGCGCCATCGCCGACTGCGTCCGCCCGATCGAGCTCACCGACGGCCACGTCGTCACGTGCCGCGTCGTCGGCGCGCGCGCGGACGAGCTGGCGGACGGGTCGGGCAAGGCGGGCCTCACCTTCATGACCTCGCCGCTCTCGCGCAGGGGTATGAACAACGAGGACACGAACCTCGGCGGCTGGGAGTCGAGCCGGCTGCGCGCATGGCTTGCTGCCGACAGTCTCGCCCTGCTGCCGCAGGAGCTCTCGTCCGGCGTCGTCGAGGTCTCGAAGACGACCAACAACACCGGCACGGTCAAGGGCGGGGACTTCGACGTCCTCACCTCCACGGCCGACAAGCTCTGGGCCTTCTCGGCCTCCGAGGTGTACGGCGACGTCACCTGGTTTGCCCAGGAGTACGGCGACAAGCCCATCGCGAACACCGGCTACGTCGACTTCGCCCCCTACGACCGCCTGCTCTGTTCCGAGGGCGCGCAGTACGCCTACTTCGCCGAGCAGGGCGTCCGCGACCGAGCGTCCTTCTCGGCGCTCGAGGGGGCCGTGGGGAGCATGGGCGGCAACTGGTGGCTGCGCACCCCGTACCCGGCGAGCCTCGTCGGCGTCGAGGACTCCTGCTTCTACCAGGTCATGGCGAGCGGATACCCCTCGACCGTCCTGCGCGCGTCCGAGGAAAACGGCGTCGTGGCAGGTTTTTGCCTTTAGTTGTGAATTTTCTTGATGTGCGGCCGCCTCTCGTTTATAGTTTCTCCTTGTGTGTAAGCCTATGTGCCGCTCGCAGACAGCGTCGGCACCTCTAGAGAGACAAGGAACAACTATGGACTACATCCGCGCCATCGAGCGTCAGCAGATCCGCGAGGACATCCCCGAGGTTCGCCCTGGCGACAACGTCAAGGTTCACTACCGCATCATCGAGGGCGACCGTCAGCGTGAGCAGGTCTTCCAGGGCGACGTCATCCGCATGAGCGGCGAGGGTGCCCGCGAGACCTTCACTGTCCGCAAGATCTCCTTCGGCGTCGGCGTCGAGCGCACCTTCCCGCTTCACAGCCCCAAGATCGCCAAGCTCGAGGTTGTCCGCCACGGTGCCGTCCGTCGCGCCAAGCTCTACTACCTCCGCGACCGCATCGGCAAGGCCGCCCGCATCCCCGAGAAGCGCTAGTTCTTCGGTATTTGAGTTGTTTAGGGCCGTCCCTCGGGGCGGCCCTCATTGTATCGAGAGGTACCCATGCCCGACCACGCACCGCACGCCTCGACCGCGAAGGAGATCGCGGCGCTTCTTTCCGATGCCCCCGACGACGAGGCGCGCGCACTCATAAAGCGCTACTCCGACGACCCGCGAAAGCAGGTCCAGCGCGCGGTCGCCTCCGCGCAGAAGCGCGTCGAGCGCGACGCGGCGGAGCACGACCGCGTTCGCGGCATGTACGAGCTGCAGCGCGAGCTCGGGGGCGACGGGCTGGTCCTCGGCGTCGACGAGGTCGGGCGCGGCTCGATCGCGGGCCCCCTCACGGTCTGCGCGGTCGCGCTGCCCTACGACCCCATGATCTGGGGCATCAACGACTCCAAGCAGCTGACGCCCGCGAGGCGCGAGGTCCTCGCCGCGAAGATCGCCGACGCGGCGCTGGCCATCGGCACCTGCCACATCGAGCCCGCGGCCATCGACGCGGTCGGCATGGCGCAGGCGCTGCGCGCCGCCATGTCGGGCGCGATCAAGGACGCCGGGGTCGAGCCGGACTGCGTGCTCATCGACGGCAACCCCATGCACGTCCATCCCAAAGAGAGGACCCTCGTCAAGGGCGATGCGCGCATCGCAGCCATCGCCGCGGCCTCGATCGTCGCCAAGGTCACCAGGGACCACCTCATGGTCGCCTATGACGATGAGTATCCCGAGTACCACCTTGCGGAGTGCAAGGGCTACGCGTCCGCGGAGCACATCGCCGCGATCCGCGCCCACGGCCTCACTCCGATCCATCGATTCTCGTTCTGTGGAAACTTCCTGGAGACGCCCTCCCTGTTTTAAGCTGCCGCCGCGCGTCGGCCCGTCGCTTTGGCGCCCTGGCCCCTCCTTGGCCTGCCGAGTGTTCAAAATCTGGGCGGCGCTCGCGCCTTTCAGGCAGATTCCGGGAAGAAACCCGCAAGGCAGTGGGAAGGGACCGGTAAGGTCCGCGTGGCATCCTCCATGCATCACAGGGTCAAGGAGGATGCCATGGTGCTTGAACAGCGACGCGCGCGGACCGTATACGACGAGGCGTACGACGCGCCCCGCGAGGGGAGGGGGGTCCGGCGCACGTTCGTTGCGTACAGCCGCGCCCCCGAGGGGCTCCGTACCGAGCCCCTCAGCCTCAAGGATCTCGGCGACGTCGGAGAGGACCTCGCCGCCGAGTACCTCGAGTCCATCGGGATGTCGGTCGTCGAGCGCAAATGGCGCTGCGGGCTCGGCGAGGTCGACATCGTCGCCGAGGACGGCGGCACGCTCGTCTTCGTCGAGGTGAAGACGAGGCGGGAGGGCTCCGTTCAGGTGACGCCCGAGCTCGCCGTCACCGTCACGAGGCAGAAACGATATCTCAGGCTCGCGGAGCTCTATATCTCGCGGATGCGCCCGAAGCCGACCGTGAGGTTCGACGTCGTCGCGGTGACGTTCCCGGTCGCCTCGGGCGACGAGGTCTTGCTGCGTCACGTCACCTGCGCGTTCTTCGGGGACTCGAGGTGAGCCGTTCTGCCGGGGTGCGCTCAGGCGCCCTGCGCGGCATAGAGGCCCTGCCCCTCACGGTCGAGGCGTCCTCCACCGGGGGCCTTCCCGGGATGCACATCGTGGGCAAGACCAACCTGCGCGCGGACGAGACCGCAGAGCGCGTTCGGTGCGCGATCGGCGCCTCGGGTTTCGAGATCCCCCAGTCGCACTTCACCGTGAACCTCTCGCCGGGGGACATCCAGAAGCTCGGGTGCGCCTACGACCTTCCCATCGCCGTGGCGATCCTCGCCGCGACCAAGCAGATCCCGCGGCGCGTCGCTGACCATGCGCTCTTCGTGGGTGAGCTCGCGCTCGACGGGAGCGTGCTGCCGGTGCGCGGCGCCGCCTCCTACGCCGTGCTCGCCGACGAGCTCGGCTTCGACCTTGTGGTCTCGTCCTCGACGCCGGTCGTCACGGGAGGGCGCGGACGCGTCCTCGCGCTCTCCTCGCTCGATCAGCTCGCAGAGGGGCTCGAGGCACTCCCCGCGCTCGCGGGGATCGTCGATGCCCCGGATTCCGAAGGATCCGAATCGTCCTCGCTTGATTACGACCAGGTGCTCGACCAGGAGATCGCCAAGCGCGCCATGGTCATCGCGGCGGCTGGCCGCCACGGGATGCTCATGGTGGGTCCTCCCGGCGCGGGCAAGTCGTTGCTCGCCAAGCGCCTCCCGACCATCCTTCCCCCGCTCGGCGACCGTGAGCGCGACGAGGCCATGCTGATCCACTCGGCGGCCGGCCAGCCGCTCGACTCGATCGCGCGCGGCGAGCGGCCCTTCAGGGCGCCGCACCACTCCATGACGCTCGCGGGCCTCGTCGGCGGCGGCAGGCCCGTGATCCCCGGGGAGCTCTCACTCGCCCACAACGGCGTGCTGTTCCTCGACGAGATCCCGGAGTTCGCCAACAACGTCCTGCAGGCCATGAGGCAGCCGATCGAGGACCACGTCGTGCGCCTCGTGCGCGCGGAGGGGACCTACGTGTTCCCTTGCGACTTCCAGCTGGTCGCGGCCGCGAACCCCTGCCCCTGCGGGCATCTGGGCGACCCCGGGCACACCTGCCACTGCCCTCCCGCGAAGGTCGTGGCGTACCAGAACAAGATCGGCGGGCCCCTGATGAACAGGATCGACGTCGTCTGCGACGTCGCGCGCCCGTCGGAAAAGAGCGTGATCCGCGGCGGCAAGGGCATGGGCTCGGCCGAGATGCGCGAGATCGTGGTGAACGCGCGGGAGTTCCGTTCTTGGAGGCTGGCGCGCTACGGCGCGGCCGACGGCCCCGGCGGCGCCGCGCTCGCCGACGACGCCCGCGAGCTCTTCGAGGGCTATGCGGCGAAGCTCCTGCTCGGCGGCCGCGCCATCGTCCGCATAGCGAGCGTCGCCAGGACCGTGGCCGACATCGCGGAGCACCCGCTCGTGGAAACCGA
>ERZ1673741.1652-NODE-1652-length-17806-cov-11.335981_pt1 | contig 17806 bp, 11 predicted proteins | sample MGYA00580209_ERZ1673741 | MGnify/ENA primary metagenome ERZ1673741 (study PRJEB41218, sample SAMN15661754) | gut metagenome | host: Homo sapiens | place: Canada: London | collected 2015-08-20/2019-03-30 | study: EMG produced TPA metagenomics assembly of... | reverse complement strand
GATCGCAGATGAGCCTACGCCCAAGGTCTATTTTGGGCGAAATATTCAGGTTAGAGGCGCCCGCAGAGCGCGGCCCTCGCGTAAGATTGAGGCCGTTTTTCAGGGTTCGGGCGAAATGTTCTTCCCGAAGCCTGAGGCTTAATGAAGGTGGCTTTTCGCATGCATCGGCTCTATGGATTCATTCGGGCGCACTCCGGTGCCGTTCTGGTTGTCCTCGCGGCAGCGCTGGCGGCTGAGGCAGGCTTCGTCTGCTGGCAGCGGTCCGTGCAGGCGGAATTCATTAATCGAATCGTTGAAGGGGACGACCTCCCGCCCGAGGTGCTGATAACGTCTACGCCGGTGGAGGAGAGCCTCTTCGTAAGGCGCGACCGCCTTCACGTCATCGTCGCCTCGAGTGTCTTTTCGTCGGATTCCTCAGCGGCGCCCCTGACGCTCGACTTCGACGTCGTGGCGCATTTCGGTCCCTTCGGGCTCAACGGCGACATCTATCCGCTTAATTCCACGGCGAGCACGGCGGAGCTCCTCGTGAAGCTTGCGGGCACGCACCCGCGGCTCGCGATCCGCTATCACTACGCGGTCTACGCGCAGGAGCTTCGCATTACTGCAACGGCCACGCCCTTCGACATGCAGCTCGATGCCGTCGAACGCGGGGTCGGTCCCGTTTCCTGGAACCTTGCGGCGAGAAAGCCCGTTGCGCTGAGACTCGCCTTCACGAAAAACGACGGCCTCAAAGCCGATATGGAAGCGCCTGAGGTTTCGGGAAGCTTCACGGATCCTGCCGCCAATATCCTTAAAGGGAGCGCAGAAAATGTGAAGGTCTCGGCGAGCCTCCAGCTTGCCGGAAAAACGCCGGGCGACTGGTACATCAGAACGCTTCGCGGGACGGCCCGGAAGGGCGGCTTCGTTGCCGGCGACTGGCGCGGCGCGCTCACGGGAAAGTTCACCGCAATGACTACCTCGATCGAGGAAAATCCTGCCGAGCAGCAGGAAGGGCGTCTTTCAGGCAGCTATGACCTGCGGGCAGGAACCTTCGACGTCGGCGTTGATTCCTCGCATCCGGGCCTCGACAAGCATGTGGCCGGAGAAGGCTTTATTCTGAGATTCACGGCCGACCGGGTTCCTTCGGAGCTCTTCGCGTCGCTTGACGAATACCGTATCGGGAGGCTTCTTACGGAGTCGGGACCGATGCACCTCAGAATTGATGAATTCGCGATGCGCTCCATCGGAAAGGAAGGCGGCGCGAAGTTCACGGCCGACCTCACCGCCCGCGAGCCCCTTCAATCTCAGAAGCCGTCCGCCCTTCGCGCAATGCCGCTCGTCGCAACGGACGGGACGTTCGCATCCGATGAGCAAGCGGCTGATCTCGACTGGAAGTTCTCCGTCAATGCGCCCGAGTCTCTCGTCGACCTCGCCGAAGTCATTCTTCACGGCGCACGGCACGACATGCGCAGCCTTTCCCTCAAATCGCTGATGGAGCCCTCACAGGAAAGAGGTGTGTGGTATTACCGCGCTGAACGGTCCGGCACCGCGGCGCCCTGATCATTCAAGCGGCGGCATACGCAATTTCCGAAGTCTCCTCTGTAGAGACTAATCCGGGGTAGCTTGCAAAAGCATTGAAAAATCAAACGGGTATTGAAGATCCGCGGTTTTGTCGGTGTTCAGGGTATTTTGCGCAATGTTAGAATGCAGGGTATAAAAATAAGCAAATCCCCTTAATGCATCCACGCGGTACCTTTGGGCGCGGATGATTTGGAGTCTCCCCAATGTCCCCAGCCCGAATTCAGACAACAGAACCCTACGCCGATCCGGAGCCCGCACCGGTGCGCACGCGGTCCCGGCGCGCTCAGAAAGCACAGCCGCCGGCGCCTCCGGCTGAACCGAAGACAACTGAGGAAAAGCCGGCCGCGGCCGTTTCCGATCTGATGAATCGTCCGCACCTCCTTCCCGGCTGGGTCGATCCGGTAACGTTTGAGGATCTCGTCGCCGCCCGGCGCGACATTCACAGAACGCCCGAACCCGGCTGGAGCGAATTCATCGCGACGGCAAGGCTTGCAGAGGCCTTCCGGAGCGCGGGCTTTTCGGTGACCTATGGTCCGCAGTTCATCGCGCCCCAGTTCGTGCGGGGGCGCGATCCGGATGAGGTCGAAAAGGGACGGCGCTTCGCGCTCGAGGTGGGCGTGCCGCCCGAGGAAATCCGCCGCATCGGCGACTATCCGGGGCTTCTTGCCGCCTGGGACACCGGTCGGCCGGGCCGCACGATCGCGATCCGCATCGAATTGGACGCTCTTACCGTTGAGGAACCTGAAAGCCCGGCGCATCTGCCCTTCAGGGAAGGCTTTGCGTCCGTCAGGCACGGCGTCATGCATGCCTGCGGCCACGACGGCCATCAGGCCGTGGCGATGGCGCTCGCGCGCTTCATCGGCGCCAATGCTGAGCGCCTTGCCGGAAAAATCATCTTCATCTGCCAGCCCGCAGAGGAAGGCTCCCGCGGCGCTTATCCGATTCTGCAGTCCGGAGTGCTTCACGGCGTCGACACGATTTTCTGCGGCCATATTGCCCCGGAGCTTGAGGTCGGGGACGTGGTGGTCGAGCCCACGAAGCTCCTTTCGACCACGAAGATCGACTTTGAATTCACGGGGCGCGCGGCCCACGCGGGCGCGCACCCGCAGGCCGGCCGCAATGCGCTTCTCGCGGCGGCCAATGCCGCCATCAACATCATGGCGCTCCCGCGTCACGAGGACGGCATGACGCGCGTGAACGTCGGCCAGCTCCATGCGGGCGAAGGCAGGAACATCGTTCCCTCGCATGCCTGGATGGAGGTCGAGGTGCGCGGCGAAAACGCCGCCGTCAACCGTGATCTTGCGGCCGACGCGCTTCTGCGCGCGGAGGGCGCGGCAATGAGCTACGGCGTTGAATGCCGGCAGAAGATCGTGGGCGAGGCGATCGACTTCGTCCCCGACGCGGCGATTTCCCAGCTCATCACCGTCTGCGCAAGACGAGCGAGAGGCTGCGTGAAGGTCGTTCCCTACTGGGCCGTCAACAGTTCCGACGACGGGACGCTGCTCATGCGTTCCGTCCAGGATGCGGGCGGGAAGGCCGGATACTTCATCGTGGGCGGCGCCTTTGCGGGAAATGCCGTCAAGCCCGCAGTTGATTTTGATGAACGCGCGCTTGTGACCCTCTACGACACGTGGTCCAATCTCATCGTGGCGCTCCTCGGCAACTGGCGCTGAAGTTCCTCATAGTCTGGCGGAGAAGCGGCGGCTCGGAAGCGAAAAGCCGCCGGATTCTTCTTTTGAATTAGTCTGTAAGGTTGGCTAAATCTTCTCCGCGTATAAATCCTTCCATTCAGGGTTCCCGTCCGGAGCGGCTTCTCAGAGAGGCCGTTCTAAATTCAAGAGACCCGCGGGAACTTCATAAGGGATGTTCACCAGAAGGATCAGACACAAAATGATGAAGACTACGATCGCCGCTGCGCTCGCCCTCGCTCTTGCCTCCGGCGCCGCCATGGCCGAATTCAAGGACTTCACGGTCAACGGCCAGCTCGTCACCAAGGCCCAGCAGGAAGCGCTTGCGAGCGAAGCCATCTCGAGCAATCCCAACCCGCATGAAATGATCTCGAACCCGCAGATCGAGGATCAGGTCCGCCAGATGATGATCGAGCAGGTCGTCATGGGCGAATATGCCCGCAAGCAGGGCATCGACAAGCTCCCCGAAGTGCAGGCCGACGTTGCCCGCGCGACCAACATGGTTCTTGAAAACCATGCCGTGCGCGAATTCCTGAAGAAGAACCCGGTCACCGAAAAGGAAATCGAGGCTCAGTACAAGCAGGAAGCCGACCGCTGGGGCGATAAGGAAGTCCGCGTCCGCCACATCCTCGTGAAGTCGGCCGACGAAGCGAAGAAGCTCATCGCTGAAATCAACAAGGGCGCTTCCTTTGCGAAGATCGCCGCCGAGAAGTCCCTCGACGACGGCTCCAAGGACGTGGGCGGCATCCTCGACTGGCAGTCTCCCTCGGTCTACACGGGCCAGCTCGCCGAAGCGATCCGCGGCCTGAAGAAGGGCGAAATGGCGAAGGAGCCCGTGCAGTCGCCTGCCGGCTTCCACATCGTCAAGGTTGAGGACGAACGTCCCGCCCAGCTCTTCCCGAAGTTTGAAGACCGCAAGGAAGAGCTCCGCCACCTCCTCATGCAGCGCAAGGTCCAGCAGTTCATTCATGAACAGATCCTTCGCGCTGACGTCAAGGACGTTGCCGCCAAGTAATGTCTGATGAGCGGGGAGGCTCAACGGAAGCCTCTCCGGAGTCAGATGCCTCGAGCGCCGTCCGCGCCGCATTCCCGAATACGGATCGGGGCGGAGCAGGGCGGCGTTTTCGTGTTTGATCAATCCCAAGAACTCCCCGGAGAAGAGGAGATCCACCGTGACAGCAGAGATCGGGCATTTTGCCCTTATCCTGGCGCTTGTCATCAGTGCCGTAGGGGGCCTCCTGACGCTGGCGGGCGCGCAGCTTGACGTCAGAAGCTGGATGCGCACCGGTGCGGCGGCCGCCATTACGCTCGCCCTTGCCGCAACCCTTTCGATCGGTTCGCTTGCCTACGCATTCGTGACGAGCGATTTTTCGATTCTCAACGTAGCGAAGAATTCCAACGACGCGCTGCCCTGGTTCTACAAGCTCGCCGCCGTCTGGGGCTCGCACGAGGGCTCGATCCTCTTCTGGGTTTCGACGCTCACCTGGTGGATCCTCGCCGTGGCGCTCTCGGCGAGAAAGCTCCCCGAGAAGGTGCTCGCGCGCATTCTGGGGACGCTCTTTCTCATCGCGTTCGGGCTCTACCTCTTCATCCTCACGACCTCGAACCCGTTCCTGAGGCTCTTCCCTCCTGCGCCCCAGGGTGCGGACCTGAATCCGCTCCTGCAGGACCCGGGGATGATCTTCCATCCGCCGCTCCTCTACTTAGGGTACGTGGGCTTCGCGGTTCCCTTCGCCTTCGCGGTTGCGGCGCTCTTGGGCGGCCGCCTCGACATCGCCTGGGCGCGATGGATGCGCCCCTGGACGACCGCTTCCTGGGTGCTCCTCACGCTCGGCATCAGCCTCGGCTCCTACTGGAGCTACTACGAGCTCGGCTGGGGCGGCTGGTGGGCCTGGGACCCGGTGGAGAATTCGTCCTTCATGCCGTGGCTTACCGGCACGGCGCTCATGCATTCGCTTGCCGTGACGGAAAAGCGCGGCGCCTTCAAGATCTGGACGGTCTTCCTCGCGATCCTCACCTTTTCGCTGTCGCTCCTCGGTACCTTCCTCGTCCGTTCGGGCGTTCTCACGTCGGTTCACGCCTTTGCGTCCGATCCGACCCGCGGCATGTTCATTCTCGTCTTCCTCTGCATCGTGATCGGGGTGTCGTTCCTCCTCTTTGCGTCTAAGGCGAGCTCGGTGGGGAGCATCTCGACCTTCGGGTGGATCTCGCGCGAGTCGCTCCTCATGGGGAACAACCTTCTCCTCGTGGTCGGGATGGCGATCGTCCTCCTCGGGACCCTTTATCCGCTCTTCCTCGACGCTGTGGGCGGAGGCAGGATCACCGTGGGCGGCCCGTACTTCGATGCGGTCTTCGGAAGCTCCATGGTGCCGTTGTCGCTCCTCCTCCCGATCGGGGCCGTCTGCGCCTGGCGCATGCAGGATGCCGGGAAGCTCGGCCGGATGCTTGCGCCCGCCTTTGCGGCTTCCGTCATTCTCGGCATTGCGACACCCTTCATGCTGGGCAATTGGGACGCCGTCATGGCGCTCGCCGCCTTCCTCGCCTACTGGATTCTCTTCGGCGCCGTCACCGACTGGGTGCGCTATGCCCGAACGGCGCGCGCGCAGAAGCGGAGCGTCTTCGGACAGACGCTCCCGTGGTGGGGCATGCATCTCGCGCACCTGGGGCTCGCCATGCTGATCTTCGGCGCGGTTGCTGTCTCGGAATATCAGGTTGAGCGCAATGTGACCATGAACCCGAAGGACGTGGTTACGGTGCGCGACGTCACCTTCCAGTACAACGGCTGGGTGGAGTACCGCGGTCCCAACTACACGGCCGCGAAGGGCTCGATCTCCGTGCTCGACGCTTCCACGGGGAAGGAAATTGCGCTCCTTGAACCCGAAAAGAGAAACTACGACTCCGTCACCTCGATGTCGATGACGGAAGCCGCGATCATTCACCGTCCGCATGAAGACGTCTACGTGTCGCTTGCAACTCCGACGCAGGACGGGAACGGCTGGGTCGTGCGCGCCTACGTGAAGCCTTTCGTGCTCTTCATCTGGATCGGCACGCTCTTTATGGCCGCGGGCGGCATCCTCGCCATGTTCGACCGCCGCCGCAGAACCGACGACAGGAAGGGAGCCTGAAGGAAATGACCATGAATACTTTCAAGGGAAGCCTTTTCGCCCTCGGGCTCGCGCTCCTTTCAGCGACGGCGCTTGAGGCGGCTGCGGCGGAAAATTCCGCTCCGCGGATGGGATCGGTGACGGCAACGGAAAAGTCGCGCTCGGCCCAGGCCTTCATGGATGCTGCCGGGATGGCCGCTTCGGGCGGCGCTCCCTCCGTGGATCTTCAGAGCCTGAAGCCCTCCGAGGCGAGGCCCTCTGAATTCGATCCGAAGTCGAATCCCAGGGTTTATGAAATCAGCACGCAGCTGAGGTGCCTCGTCTGCGCGAACGAAACGATCGCCGAATCGAATGCGCAGCTCGCCATCGACCTGAGGCGCGAGGTTGCCGAACAGGTGAAGGCCGGGAAGACCGATGACGAGATCATCGACTTCATGGTCGACCGCTACGGCGACTACGTGCTCTTCAAGCCGCCCTTCAAGGCGAAGACGTGGCTCCTCTGGCTCGGGCCCGGCGTCTTCTTCCTCCTCGCCCTCTGGGGCATGACGCGCATCGTCGTCACCCGCCGGGCGCAGGCGCTTCAGCGCCGCCGCGAGGCGACGCCGGAGGCGGTTGAGCGCGCGAAGAAAATCCTCCGGGGCGAACTCATCTTCGAGAAGGGCGAGGTGAAGCCCAACCCGGACTATCGACCTGAAATCTGACGAGGCGGCAAGATGAAGTACGAAATTATTTTCTGCGTTGTCGCCATCCTCCTGATGGCGGGCGTGATCGGGCTCTTTGCCTGGCGGCTCCTTTCGGGGAAGTCGAATAAGGAGGGCGAATGGACGCGAACGGCCGAAAACATCGCGAGCCTCAGGGACGAATACGATCACCTCGTGGAGCTCAGGAAGGCCGGCCGCGTTTCCGACAAGGACTTCTTCGACCGCGAGGACGAGCTTGCGCTCCGCGTGATCGACGAGACCGCGCCCGAGACGGCCGAGAAGCACCGCAACGTCGAGCATTTCCCGCTCGTTACCGCGGCGGCGCTTGCCGTCATCATTCCGGCAACCTCAATCGGCGCCTACCTCTGGTACGGCGACTTCTCGTCGCTCGACGAAAAGGCGATCGAGCAGATCCGCACAACCCGCGAGCAGGCGAGGTCGGAGCGCAATATGACGGAAACGGTGGCGTCGCTTGAAGCCTCCGTGGAAAAGAACCGCGACAACCTGGAAGCGTGGGAGATTCTTGCCGAGCAGTACAACGCCACGGGGAATCTCTCTCAGGCGGAGCTGGCGTACGAAAACGTGACGCGGCTTGCGCCCAAGAACGCCAACGCCTGGGCCGAGCTCGCGGACCTCAAGATTGCGCTTGATCCCTCGAGTCTCGTGAAGGCAGGAGAGCTCGCCAATAAGGCGCTTGAAATCGATCCCTGGCACCAGAAGGCGCTCATGATCGGCGCTGCGGCGGCCTTCGAAGAGGGCGACTACAGGAATTCCGCGATCTACTTCAACCGGCTGCTGACGCAGATTCCGGAAGGAAACGAAGTCCATGACGCATTGGCGCAGCAGCTCCAGATGACGCTCGACGCGGGGGGCCTCAAGTCCGTTCCGCCGGATCCGGCAGGAAAGAAGCCTCAGAGCGACCTCGACAAGATGATGAAGATGGGCGGCGGCATGTCGGCCGCGCCTGAAATGGGCGAGGACGGCGTGGGGTTGAATCCCCTGAAGCGCTGACGCTTTTCAAGGGAACCCCAAACTCCCGCGGATAGGCACCAAAAGTAGTTCTTCTCCGCGGGAGGGTGCCATAGACCTGGGGCTGCCGCTTGGGTCAGCATGTCCACCTTCCAGTCGCTGCTTTTCCTTTCAGATTAAACGTTAACTAAAAGATAACGGCTTTGTAGTTCGTTTTTTTCACCAAGAAGCAGATTGCGGAAAAACCGAATCAGGTATTGCGGTTCCGGGTCCACATGCGTCCTGACATTACGGTACACGGCGCGAACCAAGGCGTTGCGGAAATACCAGGCATTGTCGGCAAATACCTCATTGTCTGCGTCAAATCCCATGGATCGCAGATATTGAATCAGAAAAACAGCGACTGTCCGCGTATTTCCTTCTCTAAAAGCGTGAATTTGCCACAATCCGGACGTGAAATCGGCTAGATGGGCAATTGCTTCGTCTGTGGAAAGTTCTGCATAACGGAATTTTCTTTCACGGCCAAGATCGTAATCAAGGCCGGCCATGATGTCCTCATAGTCCATGTAATAGACCGAGTCTCCGTTTAAAACCCACTCATTCTTTGAAAGATTGCAGGTTCTGATTTCTCCGGCGAAAGGAAAGACACCATTGAACACTGCTCGATGCGTGAGTAAAAAACCGGTAACGGTAAAGTTCACGACCCTTTTGCTGAGATAACGCGAGATATTCGCAGAAACCTTATCTGCCTCCTCTGTCGGACGGTCTATTTCTCCTCTGACAGCTCTTTGTTCATAGTATGAATAAAGATTCTTTCTGAGTTCATCAATACTGACTTCGCCCTCGACATGGCGTTTGGCTTCATGCAAAAGGTATTGAGAAGGATGCAATCCGTCGACGGCCTGTAATCCAACGGCAGTTTTCCAGGCAGCCGCCTTCTCACGACGAGAGGGATCAGGTTGTTCAAGGTACTGGTCAAATTCTGCTAAAGCGGAATTGTGTTTGTCCAGAGTTGTATCGAGCTTTTCTTTCGACATAAATGGTGAAAGGGCTCCCATAAATTAAATGCTTGTAAACAAAACTTTCACATCTATTGGGACTATCGGATTTTACGGGGTCTGCCGCGAAGGCGAGGCGGGCCGTAAATCAGCGGTCGGATGCGAGGGCTTCCACGCTTGCGAGGGACAACCAGCCCCTGTGCCGTAACGATAAGTCTGTTTTTATGAAAGATGGAGCGGTGGACCATCTTGCGGGCACACAAACCCCTCGACTGCGCGCACCGCAGTCATCCGGAAGATAGAGACGGGCACGGAATGCGCTGCGACAATTTATAGACTTCTCCAGTCGTCCTGTTTCAGACCACTCCTGATGCCAGCGTCAAATTTTGTCTTGCAACTTCCCGGACAGCTCTCTCAAGCCGCTTCTCTATTCAACAGGTCCATTCCTAAGAAGCTATAGAGAGCTAGAAGAATTCTTCCTGCTGTTTAGATTGCTCGCGCCCCCTGGGTTTCTGAGATTTGGGCTCGTCAAAGTATGGGTTGTACCCGTAATCTGCCTCGGGCGGAAGCTCGCTGGCTATTCTCTTAGCACGATTCAGTGCGTTGGTTGCTCCATGGAGAGAGAAAGAAAGGTCAGCGTCGGTTCCATTCACTGTGGATCGCATTCGCAGGGTGTTGCCGGTTTTAAGTTGGTTAAGCAGCGTGATTCCTGCATTGCTCAAGTCATAAAACAGTGCGTTTTCATTGCGGATTAAACTCCTAGGCACCACGAGCTTAATGATGGGGTTATAGTCAACGCGAAGTTGAACTGTAATTAGGTCCTCATTTGCGTTTCCCCAAGACTGCAGCGCAGAATTAGACAAGCCGACACTGAAATACCCGATGGAAAATTTTCCATCGCGAGTGTAGTCCACGGAGAAAAAGTTAAAACCGTATTCACTAACAGTTACCGTGGCCCTTCCGTAGCACCCTTCAAGAAAGCAGATCTGGAAGGAGCGCCAGTTGCCGTACGTTTGCGACCTGGAAACGGTACCTGCGCTATAAGCTTGGGTGCCAGCGCACAGCAGAGCACTGGCTAAAAGGCATGCTGTCAGCTTCTTTTTTAAGTCAATCATGACCATCAATAGCCCGGGCTGAGCCAGCGGGATTTATACACCTAAAGCTGAGGCTAGCTCCTGGATATGCTGCGCCTCTTAAAGTCGTTTCGTGCATCATGAAGGCGCCCTGTTGCGCACCGCGCTGGAGAATCATAAACACTTTTTCTATTTTAGCACAGTGTTCTTTGGCTGACGTGTAGAGTTCGTCGGTAAGCCCTGAGACAGTGTGGAACGCACCGCTGGTGTTGGAGACAAATCAGATGTCGACAGGGCCGCGCATTACTTTTGAAGGAATGGAGCAACCCGCGAGAACAACCTGTATAGCAAACATAATAATCAGCTTTTCATTTGCCGTGGATTTTGGGGATTCCACGGCAAATGTTGTTGAATTTTCAGTACAAATTATCTAAGGTCTGATGATGCCTTACAGGAAGCATCGGCTCGGTCGCGTCTGTGCCGACGAGGGCAAGCGCCGAAAGCATGATGAGCTGCGGCCCGAGATGAATGTCGACGGCGTTGAAGTATTCATGAATCGTATGGGTTCGCATCTGCTTCCCGCCTGCAGAGAGGCAGGTGGAGGGAATCCCCATGCTCATGGGTTTGTTGGCGTCGGTGGACGAGAACCCGTAGTTGGTGAGCGGAATCCCGAGTTCGGCTTGAGCGGCGCGCGAAGCCTGGAGCACCGGGCAGTCGTGGGGTCGCAGACCCGCCGGACGGTCGCCGATCATTTCTTCGACGAGGCGGAGCTTCTTTTCGGGGTCCGTAATTCTCCAGATGCGGTTTTCTTCCTCAACGCCGGCGGCAAACGCTTCGCGGATTTCCTTTTCGAGCGCGAGCATCGGCTCCATCGCGAGGCTTCGGATGTCGACGTCGACGGAGCATTCAGCGGCAATGGTGTTGACGGACGTCCCGCCCCGGATCGTGCCGATCGTGAAGGTGGTCTTCGGCTCATCGGGGACCTTGAGGTAGGCGACCTTTGCGCCCGCAATGCAGATCGCGTGAATGGCGCTCGGCGTGACGCCGAAGGCGCCGTAGCTGTGGCCTCCCGGCCCCTTCACGGTAAAGCGCCAGCGGTGCGAGCCGATGGCGCCGTAAAGAATGCGGCCCACATCCGTGTTGTCGACGGCGAGAAGCCCGTCGACGGGAAGCCCCGACTTGTCGAAGAGGTACTTTGATCCCCGGATGTCGCCCAAGCCCTCTTCGCCCACGGTGCCCATGAAGAGGATGCTCCCCTTCGTGCGGATGCCCGCCGCCTTCATGGCGCGAAGGGCCTCGAGCACCGCGCGCAGTCCCGCGCAGTTGTCGCCGATCCCGGGGCCGTAATAGCGGTTTCCTTCCTGACGGACCGTGACGTCGGTCCCTTCCGGGAAAACCGTATCCATGTGCGCGCCGATCGCGAGAAGCGGTCCCTTCGGGTCCGTTCCCTGCCAGCGGCCGACGACGTTTCCGATGCCGTCGATCGAGACGTCCTCAAGACCGCATTCGTGCATGAGTTCGACTATGCGCTTCGCCCGGACTTTTTCCCTGAAGGTGGGAGCCGGAATTTCGCAGAGCTCGACCTGAAGCCGCATGGCGGCGTCCGTGCGGTCGTGAATGTATTCGAGCGCTTTCTGAACTTCGGGGAGTCCCGCAATGGTCTCGAGCGCATCCCGGGCCGCGGGTGAAATCGGAGGAATGTTTGCCTGCGTCATCTTGAGCTTCTCCTTTTGAGTTTTCCGAGCTGAATGGCGGATGGCAAAAATCATGAACTCTCGGCAGCTCTTTTTCCAGAAGAGAAATTCCCGGGGCGACGGCTTTACATATTTGGAGGTAGTCAATTCGAACTTTCAATCGATAGAATGGCCTTTCGCCATCCCCGGCAAGATTTCCCTGACCACCCATGAGCTCGAGCCTTCTTATTCTGCTCTCTGCCTTCTTCGGCGCCTGCGAGACGGCCTTGATCCGCAGCATCGGCACGACGCATGATTTCCTTGAGCTCATGACGGCGCAGTATCTGGGCGTCTCGCTTCTCTGCACGTTCTGGATGCTGAAAACGAGGACGCCCTTTCTTACCTCCTGCTGGCGGCTTCACCTCGCAAGAGGCTGCACGGGACTCTGCGCTTCCGTCTCGGCCATCATCCTCGCGCAGGAGATTCCGGTCTGCTCGGCCGAATGCATGCTCTATACCTCTCCCTTCTTCATCCTCCTCATCATGCGGGTAATGAAGCAGGAGAGCAGGGTGAGCTTCCTAACGCTTGCCGCCATTCTCACGGTCGGTTTCGGGGGCTGCATTCTCGTTCTCAATCCGACCGCGGACGGCCTGACGATCCGTCACCTCATCCTCGGCGGCATTCTGGGCTTCTCCGCCGCCTGCTCGACGTTGCTTCTGCGCACCGTCGGAAAGCGCGGGGAGCCGGTGGTCCGCACGACCTTCTTCCTCTCGACCTTCTGCCTTGCGGCCGGCCTCATCGGCGGATTCTTCTACCGCGGGGGCGCCGAGGGCCTCATCTCAACGGAACCGAAGGTCCTTCTCATCGGCCTCATCGTCTTCGTCGTGCAGCTCTGCCGTGCGGGCGGCTGGAAGTACGGGAACTGGTTCGTCAATTCCGTCTTCTATTTTTCGGGCATTCTCTTTGCGGCCCTGCTCGGCTTCCTCCTCTTCGGCGAAAAGGTCGGCGTCGAAGCTCTGATCGGGATCGTCCTCATCATCGGCGCATCGGCTGCGGCCACCATGCTCGAACGCCGGAAGACGCAGAAAAGCGCATCCTCAGCCGGTTGAAAAGCCCCGGGGGGAACGCTGGAAAAGGGGCGGAAACGGAAGCGTGCACTCCTGAGGCGCAGAGCGGAAAAGGTCCCGTCAGCTCCAACCTTGCTCGCCCGTAAACCCTTCAATTGTCGACAAAAAATCAACACTAAGGAGGGTGTTGATGGCGTTGAAGCGGACTAGGTCTTTTTACCTAGGTGGCACCAAATGATGGCAAATATGGCGCCGATAGACTTCCCGAAATGCTTTTAAACAGGGCTTCTCCCGGCAGGTCTCCGGCGCTGCACAAGCGTTTCCGAGCATGCCCGCCGGTTGCCGAGAACCTCTGCAATCCCTTGATACCCCAGAGAGGAAATCCATCGTGGCACTTATTCAAAGAACCCGGCCTGAAGCTCTGCTCGTCCTCGCCGACGGCACCGTCTTTCACGGCGAAGGCATCGGCGCGAGCGGCATGACGACCGGCGAAGTCGTCTTCAATACTTCCATGACCGGTTATCAGGAAATCCTGACGGATCCGTCCTACACCGGGCAGCTCGTGACGCTTACCTGCGCGCACATCGGCAACGTGGGCGTCAATCCTGAGGACATGGAAAGCCGCGCGATTCATGCGGCGGGTCTCATCGTCAAGGCCGCGACCGACATCGCGAGCAACTGGCGCGCGAAGAAGTCCCTTCCGGAAGCGCTCAAGGAAGCGGGCGTGAAGGCGATCTGCGGCATCGACACCCGGGCGCTCACAATTCACCTGAGAGAAACGGGCGCGCAGGCGGGCGCCATCCTGACGGCCGAGCCGGGGCAGGAGCTTTCCGACGAAGACGTCGCCCGCGCGCTTGCTGCCGCGAAGAGCTGGGGCTCCATGGCGGGCCAGGATCTCGCTCAGACGGTGACCACGAACGAAGTCTACGAATGGACCGAAGGGAGCTGGGAGCCCTCGCGCGAGGGCGACCCCGCCGGGTTCCGCCAGCCCGTGGCGTTCCCGTACCACGTCGTCGCCTACGACTTCGGCATCAAGACCAACATTCTGAGGCTCCTCGCCGACCGCGGCATCCGCGTGACGGTCGTTCCCGCGAAGACCCCGTTTGAAGACGCGATGGCGTACGACCCCGACGGCATCTTCCTCTCGAACGGCCCGGGCGACCCCGCCCCCTGCACGTATGCGATCGAGGTGGCGAAGAAGGCGATCGAAGCGAAGGTGCCGCTCTTCGGCATCTGCCTCGGTCATCAGATCATGGGCCTCGCCGTGGGCGCGAAGACCCTCAAGATGAAGTTCGGCCACCACGGCGCCAATCATCCGGTCGAGAACCTCGCGACGAAGCGCGTCGCCATTACGAGCCAGAACCACGGCTTTGCGGTGGATGCCGAGACGCTGCCCGAAAATGCGCGCGTCACGCACCGCTCGCTCTTTGACGGGTCGCTCCAGGGGTTCGAACTCGTCGGTCAGCCCGCCTTCTGCTTCCAGGGCCACCCGGAAGCGAGCCCCGGACCGCACGATCTCGACGTTCTCTTTGAGAAGTTCGCCAAGAGCCTCGCGGAATACCGCAGGCGCTGAGAGTTGAAGCGCCCTCTGAGGCATCCGTAATCCCAAGCGACTAGAGACAGAACACAAGACAAAAGAGTTTCAGGAAAATGGCGAAGCGTACAGACATTCAATCCATTCTCATCATCGGCGCCGGCCCGATCATCATCGGTCAGGCGTGCGAATTCGACTACTCGGGCGTGCAGGCCTGCCGGGTGCTGCGCGAAGAGGGCTACCGCACGATTCTCGTCAACTCCAACCCTGCGACGATCATGACCGATCCGCAGACGGCGGATGCGACCTACATTGAACCGATCACCTGGGAGACGGTGGCGCGCATCATCGAAAAGGAGCGCCCCGATGCGATCCTCCCGACGATGGGCGGCCAGACCGCGCTCAACTGCGCGATGGACTTGGCGCACCACGGCGTTCTGCGCCGCTACGGCGTGGAGCTGATCGGCGCCACGCCCGAAGCGATCGACAAGGCGGAAGACCGCGAGCGATTCAAGAAAATCATGAGCGAGATCGGACTTGAGTCCGCCCGCTCCGGGGCCGCCCATACGCTCGAAGAGGCTCTCCAGATCCAGAAGACCGTCGGGTTCCCTGCGGTCATCCGCCCGAGCTTTACGCTCGGCGGCACGGGCGGCGGCATCGCCTACAACATGGAGGAGTTCATCACGATCGTTTCGCGAGGTCTGGAACTCTCCCCCACGAGCGAAGTGCTCATTGAAGAGTCGCTCCTCGGCTGGAAGGAATACGAGATGGAAGTCGTCCGCGACAAGGCGGACAACTGCATCATCGTCTGCTCGATTGAAAACCTCGATCCGATGGGCGTCCATACGGGCGACTCGATTACGGTTGCGCCCGCGCAGACCCTCACCGACAAGGAATACCAGGCGATGCGCGACGCCTCGATGGCGGTGCTGCGCGCGATCGGCGTCGACACGGGCGGATCGAACGTTCAGTTTGCGGTCAATCCCGAGAATGGCCGCATGATCGTGATCGAGATGAATCCGCGCGTCTCGCGCTCCTCGGCGCTCGCCTCGAAGGCGACGGGCTTCCCGATCGCGAAGATCGCGGCGAAGCTGGCCGTGGGCTACACGCTCGACGAGCTGAAGAACGAAATGACGGGCGGGAAGACCCCGGCGTCGTTTGAGCCCGCAATCGACTACGTCGTCACCAAGGTGCCGCGCTTTGCGTTTGAGAAGTTCCCGGCTGCCGACGACCGGCTCACGACCCAGATGAAGTCCGTGGGCGAAGTGATGGCGATCGGCCGCACGTTTGAAGAGTCGCTCCAGAAGGCGCTTCGCGGTCTCGAGACCGGAAAGAGCGGCCTCGACCCGATCACGATCGACAGAAACCAGATCCTGCGCGAGATTGCCGAACCCGGACCCGAGCGTCTCTTCTACGTTGCCGACGGCTTCCGCATCGGCATGACGGTGGACGAAATCTTCGAGCTTTCGAAGATCGACCGCTGGTTCCTGCGCCAGATCGAGGAGCTCGTTCAGATTGAGAAGTCGATCGGAGGGCACAACCTCAACGAACTCGACGAGAACGACTTCTGGGCCCTGAAGTCCCGCGGGTTCTCGGACAAGCGCATCGCGAAGCTTCTTGCCGACTGCCACGAAAACGAAGTCCGGGAAGCCCGCCGAGTGCTCGGGGTCGAACCGGTCTATAAACGCGTCGATACGTGCGCCGCGGAATTTGCGACCACGACCGCGTACCTTTATTCGACTTTCGAGAGAAGCCGCATTTCCGAAGCCGCCCCCACCAACCGCAAGAAGGTGATTGTTCTGGGCGGCGGCCCGAACCGAATCGGGCAGGGCATTGAATTCGACTACTGCTGCGTGCACGCTTCCATGGCGCTCCACGAGGACGGCTGGGAGTCGATCATGGTGAACTGCAATCCCGAAACCGTTTCGACCGACTACGACACCTCCGACCGACTCTACTTCGAGCCCGTGACGCTCGAGGACGTGCTCGCCATCTGCGAGGTCGAGAAGCCCCAGGGCGTGATCGTGCAGTACGGCGGCCAGACGCCCCTCAAGATCTGCCGCGCGCTTGAAGCCCACGGCGTGCCCATCATCGGCACGACCCCGGACGCGATCGACTGCGCGGAGGACCGCGGCCGCTTCCAGGCTCTGATTGAGAAGCTCGGCCTCCGCCAGCCGCCCAACCGCACGGCCTACACCGAGGATGAGGCGCTCGCGAAGGCCGAGGAAATCGGTTATCCCCTCGTGGTGCGTCCGTCCTATGTTCTCGGCGGCCGCGCGATGGAAATCGTTCATACGCCTGAACGCCTCATCAAGTACATGCACGAAGCCGTGAAGGTGAGCCCCGAGGAGCCCGTGCTGCTCGACCGCTTCCTTGACGACGCCGTTGAGATGGACGTCGATGCGGTCTGCGACGGCGATGTCGTGGCCGTTGCGGGCGTGATGGAGCATATTGAGCAGGCGGGCGTCCATTCGGGCGACTCTGCATGCTCGCTCCCGCCCTACAGCCTCGCGCCCTCGCTCGTCGCGGAAATCCGCCGTCAGACGCGCGAAATGGCCAAGGCCCTCAAGGTGGTGGGCCTCATGAACGTGCAGTTCGCCGTGAAGGACGCGCACACCGACAACCCGGTGGTCTACGTGCTCGAAGTCAACCCGCGCGCCTCGCGCACGGTTCCCTTCGTCTCGAAGGCGACGGGCCATCAGCTCGCGAAGATTGCAGTCCGCTGCATGGTGGGCGACAAGCTCGCCGACCAGGGCCTCACGGTTGAGGAGCTCGAAAAGGCGCCTCCGTACTTCAGCGTCAAGGAAGCCGTCTTCCCGTTCGCGAAGTTCCAGGGCGTCGATCCGGTCCTCGGGCCGGAGATGCGCTCCACGGGCGAAGTGATGGGCATCGGCCGCGACTTCGGCGAAGCGCTGCGAAAGAGCCAGCTCGCCGCAGCGTCGAAGCTTCCTGCGGGCGGCCTCTGCTTCATTACCGTCCGCGATTCTGACAAGCCCAAGGTGGCGATTGCCGCGCATGAGCTTCACCACGCGGGCTTCAAGCTCATCGCGACTGCCGGCACCGCGAAGGTGATTCAGGCCGCGGGCATTCCCTGCCGCAGCGTCAACCGCGTGCACGAAGGGCGTCCGAACATTCTTGATCTCATCAAGAATAAGGAAATCCAGCTCGTCATCATGTCGGTTGCCGAACATGAAAACGAGCTCGACGACGCCCGCGCGATCCGCCAGACGTGCCTCGCTGAGCAGACGACCTACTACACGACGATGGCGGGCGGCCTCGCCGCTGCCGAAGGCATCCGCCACGGCGAGCTCTCCGAAAAGGTGAGGGATCTGCAGAGCCTTCATCAGGGGAAGGTCGACTAAGAAGCTCGGTCAAAACTAACCTTTAACCTGAATATTTCGCCCAAAAATAGACCTTGGGCGTAGGCTCATCTGCAATC
>ERZ1673741.1647-NODE-1647-length-17853-cov-7.101978_pt1 | contig 17853 bp, 9 predicted proteins | sample MGYA00580209_ERZ1673741 | MGnify/ENA primary metagenome ERZ1673741 (study PRJEB41218, sample SAMN15661754) | gut metagenome | host: Homo sapiens | place: Canada: London | collected 2015-08-20/2019-03-30 | study: EMG produced TPA metagenomics assembly of... | reverse complement strand
AGGCCGCAGACCTTCTCGACCGTGATGGGGTTGCGCTTGTGGGGCATCGCGGAGCTGCCCTTCTGGCCCTTGCGGAACGGCTCCTCGGCCTCGAGGGTGTCGGTGCGCTGGAGGTTGCGGATCTCGGTCGCGATGCGCTCGCAGGTCGCGGCCGTGGTGGCCAGGACGCCGGCGAGGTAGGCGTGGTGGTCGCGGCTGATGACCTGGGTGGAAAGAGGGTCGTGCGTGAGGCCCAGGTGCTCGCAGACGTACTCCTCGACGCGCGGGTCGATGCTGGAGTAGGTGCCCACCGCGCCGGAGATCGCGCCGAAGGCCACGTTGTCGCGGGCGTCCTTCAGGCGGTCGAGGTCGCGCTTGAGCTCCCAAGCCCAGCTTCCGAACTTCATGCCGAAGGTCATGGGCTCGGCGTGGATGCCGTGGGTGCGGCCGACGCAGAGGGTGTCCTTCTCCTCGAAGGCGCGGCGCTTGCAGATCTGGCCGAGCTTCTTGCAGTCCTCGATGAGGATGTCGGTGGCCTGGACGAGCTGGTAGCACAGGGCGGTGTCGCCGAGGTCGGAGGAGGTCATGCCGTAGTGGACCCAGCGGGAGGGCTTGGGCTGGCCGGCGGGCACGTCGGCGTCGATGTAGGAGCCCATGTTGGTCAGGAAGGCGATGACGTCGTGGTTGGTCACGGCCTCGATGGCGTCGACCTCCTCCTTGTTGAAGGCGGCGTGCTCGCGGATCCAGGCGGCCTCCTCCTTCGTGATTCCGCTCTCGCCGATCTCGGCGTGGGCCTCGCAGGCCAGGACCTCGATCTCCTGCCAGACGGCGTACTTGTTCTCCAGCGAGAAGATGTGGCCCATCTCCGGGCGGGTGTAGCGATCGATCATGCGGGGTCCTCCAAATGGTTGGCGAGACATACAAACGAAATTTTAGCAGGTAGGTAGCCATGTGTTTGGTAATCATCAGGATATCCAACTGAAAGAAGTGCCTTTTGTTGAGTCAACTCCAACAAAAGGCACTGCTCTTCGCGGGGATTACGCTACCTCGTTTTGCCAGACCGCAATTCGTCCCTGACAGCCTTTCTGGTTGCGAAATAGCTTACAAGGCCGACCAAAACGAGAAGCATGGCAGCAGGAATCAAATACCGCACGCAAATTGCATATAGAACGATCAGCCCTTCTTGCCACGTCATCGTCATCACCTTATTCGTTACACCCATCCACCGTTCATCCAACCACTTCCGTCGTCATAGAACTCTGCATAGAAACTGAACACCTGGTTAAAGTTTATATAGTTGGTCAAGGTTGCGGTATAACTCACAGCAAGGGTTTGGCCACCGTCGAGCTTTGTATACGAATATGAATAGTGCGCAACCTTGGTGGACGTTCCCGAGATCCACGCGTCCTCGACGGCACCTATGAACCCCCCGGATCCAACCCAGTAAACTGCTACCGCTTTAATCACTTCCGGTTGCCCCGCGACCGTAGTAAAAGTTCCAGATGTTACTCCAGTAACTCTGCGATCAGAAGCAGTTACAACAACGCCCTCGCTATCCTGTCGCTGCTTTTCCGGATAGTCGACGCAAATAATTGGCTCACCTGCCGCCTTCGCTTCACTGCAGGCCTTTTCCCAGAGTCGCATAGCTTCCTGAGCACCTGCGGAAGGGGTTTCGCAAACCCTCTCCTCCGCTAGAGCATCCTTTGGAGTCAACGCCAGACTCGTCGCGCCAAGCGCCATGGAAAGAAATGCCTTTCTTGTCAGATTCGACTTTTTCATAAAGGGCCTCCTCTTGTCTTGGCAGGTCGCGCACCCGCCGATCGTTTGCGATAGCCATCTCCGGTCATCGCTTCCTTGGCTCCGATTATTCGAAATCAGCCCCGCGACCTCTATAGACAAGGGATATGAAACTCATATAACGAGGTGTCTATTTTGACGCGCACAGCTCAGAAGAGCGGCTCCCCTATCATCCGCCCTATCTCCACACGCAACTCATCCTTTTTATGGACGTCTAACCGTCTATAGATTGCCGCTCGTGCTGAGTTCACCGAGCCAACCGATAAGCAAAGCTCATCGGCAATTCCCGAACGCGTGTAGCCGAGCGCCGTAAGTAACGCCACTGAAGCCTGCGTCTGGTTAAGGCCCCTTGCCTTGAGGGCCATAGTCGCCCGATTCCGCACGTCGTCTTCGATCGTCTCGCTTATTGACTGAGCCCTACTCATCAGGACTTCGTCAACAATCGCCCATACATAGCAAAGTGATACCGCAATCGACCACAGAGCGCTGGCTGCGGAGATGGCAGCAGCGCTTGCCGCAACCATTTCGAGATTCCCCGAGTAATGCGCACCAAGACCCACAGCCCCACAGATGTCGCCCATCGCCCAGCCGGCTATAACTCCAAGCGCAAAACTTCCCGGCCAAACAGTTTTGTCCATGCATCTTGTAAGCTCTAGAGAGCTGGAGAGACAGACAGCAAACGCAACTGCCGCAATCACAAAGTTGGGGGCTATCGAAGCCGCCAAAGCCGAGACGGCAAGAGCGGGGATTAGATTTCGCGCCCTCCCGCTCTTCGCCTCAGACCAGATAATCATGCCGCAGCAACCAAGAACCGGAATGACAAGAAATGGCATGAGCGGCCAAATACCAGCTGCCCCACGCCAAGACTCCTCCGTCGCAACCCCGAGAATGAACAGCATTGCGACGTGCGATCCGTTCGAGAATCGACAACCATCCTCTTGCGGCGCACAACGTTCGGACACAGCACGAGAAGCAACCAATCCGCCAACACCAGCGGAAATCCCCAGGACGAGCAAGGCGAGTTGAGGATGCATTGCTTTGGCAGCAGCCCGCGCCAGCATAACGACGCCAAGTAACGCCCAGTTCCCCCGTCGTAGAGAGGCCCCGCTCTTCCCAAGGGAAACGTTCTCACCAAGCAGAACTCCTGCGCAGCTTAGCACTGCCATCCCATGAGAAGTGCCAAGGGCAATTGGAGCGGCGGCCAAACCAACAGGAAGCTGCAAGGCAACACTGACGGAGACCTGCAACGACAAGGCCAGGCGTGATTGCCGCCGCGGCCCCTCGGTCTCGCGAGGCCCTATCGATTCCCGAGCATCCAATAATGACCGAAGCTCCGCTGCAGAGGAAACGCCAAGTTTCTTGTAAGCATGCGATTGTGTGTTTCGCACTGTTGAGGCGCTCTTGCCCAATATCGTTGCGATTTCGCTCGAAGTGCGGCCTTGGACAAGAAGCTCCATTGCCGTAGTTTCTCCTCGAGACAGTCCTTTAGAAGCAAACAGGCTTTTGGCAACTGTAATCGCCGTGCTTTCCCCCTCAGGCGAAAGCACGGTGCCGGGTTCCGGCTCCCTAGTTAATGGGAGGACGACAATCAGAGCAACAGCTGCACAGGACACGGCAGCGCATATCGCTGAATGTAGGACGACGTAGCGAAGCACTCCGTCATCTATAAACGCAATCCCCACGGAGGCAAGGCAACCAAGAGCAAAAGCCCTCAACAAACGTATGCCACCGGCACTCGCAAGCAATAGTAAAGCCGCTGCATAGATTATTGGCGGGATGAAATTCAGCGGAAGGGCTGCTCCGTATTTTATCGTTACGGTTTCGGCAGCGGCCCAAGGGGGAGCACCCGCACCTGCCGCCCCCGAAATCAGTCCCTGCATCATTGCAAACAAGGGGGCGTGTCCCTCGCCACAAGATGCCAAGGAGACCAGCGGGTACAGGGGCGCGAGCGAAATTGGCAGAATCATTCCAACCAAAACCGCAAGCATGCCCTCGGGTTTGCCGTGACAGGAAGAGCGTGCATCCAAATTCAGTTGCAGCAAAACTCCGCAACCAAACGATCCCATGAGAGGAAGTACTACGCCGACTAGCAACGTAGCCACAGGTAAGACATAAGGTGAAGCCGCGTTAGGAATCAAATCCAACGTCAATAAGCCATCCGCCACGCCACAGGCCACGTAATAGAGGGCCGATAACGCAACGATCGGAGCAACACGCGACGCATTGGTGCTCAGTCTCCGAAGGGAGGGGCAACTCAAACCAAACGAGAGACCAATTGCCGCCATCAGTATCGAGGCCGAGACAGAGAGCGTCGTAGAGTCAAGAAGCCCTCCAACGGCTGGCGAGAAAACAGGGGGCGCACCAAAATAGAGCGCGATCCCCAAGCAACCGTATATAACGTTCTTCTTGCCAGTCTTCACTCGGATGCCCCCTCACGAGCTTCTGGCTCAAAACAACGCAGCAGGGGCGCGCCGCAGACTAAGCCGCGACCGCGCCCCTGCTGACGATTTTACATTACAGCGCGGCCTCGGCCTCGGCGAGCTGCCGCTCGACGGCGACCGTGCCGGTGCCGCCGTAGGTCGTGCGGGCGTTCGCGATTCCTTCGGGGTCGAGGTCGGCGGCGATGTCGTCGCCGAAGAGGTCGCTCGCGGCGCGGAACTCGTCGGCGGTCAGGTCCTCAAGGCCCTTGCCGTGCTTCTCGCAGTAGAGGACGAGCTCGCCCACCACGCGGTGCGCGTCGCGGAACGGCATGCCCTTCTTTGCGAGATAGTCGGCCACGTCGGTCGCGGCGGTGAAGCCGAGCTTGGCCTGCTTGAGCATGACGTCGGCGTTGACCTGCATGGTCTCGAGCATGCCCGCGGCGATCTCCATGCAGTCGGAGAGCGTCTTGGCGGCGTCCATCGGGCCCTTCTTGCACTCCTGGAGGTCCTTGTTGTACGCGAGCGGCAGCGACTTCATCGTGGTGAGGAGCGCCATCAGGTCGCCGTAGACGCGACCGCACTTGCCGCGCGTGAGCTCGGCGAAGTCGGGGTTCTTCTTCTGCGGCATGATCGAGGAGCCGGTGGAGTAGCTGTCGGAGAGCGTGATGAAGCCGAACTCGGTGGAGCTCCACAGCACGATCTCCTCGCACAGGCGGCTGAGGTGCATCATGCTCACGCTGCAGGCGTACTCGAGATCGAGCAGGTAGTCGCGGTCGGAAACGGCATCGAGCGAGTTGGGGATCGCGTGGTCGAAGCCGAGGAGCTCCGTGGTGCGCTGGCGGTCGAGCGGGTAGGTGGTGCCGGCGAGCGCCGCGGCGCCGAGCGGGTTCGCGTCCGCCGCGTCGAGGGCGGCGACCAGGCGCTTGCGGTCGCGCGTGAACATCCAGAAGTACGCGAGCATATGGTGGCTGAAGAGCACCGGCTGCGCGTGCTGGAGGTGGGTGTAGCCGGGCATCACGACACCCATGTGCTTGCGGGCGACGTCGACGAGTACGCGGCGCAGAGCGTCGTTACCCTCGATGAGGTGGGAGCAGAGCTCCTTGGCGTACAGCCGGATGTCGGTCGCTACCTGGTCGTTGCGGGAGCGGCCGGTGTGCAGGCGCGCACCCGGGGTGCCGATGTTGCGCGTGAGGGCACCTTCGACGGCCATGTGGATATCCTCGTCGTTGACGTCCCAGGCAAACTCGCCGCGCTCGATCTGGCCGGCGATGTCGGCCAGGCCCGCGTCGATGGCGGCCTGGTCCTCATCGGAGATGATGCCCTGCTCGGCGAGCATGCGCGCGTGCGCGCGGCTGCCCGCGATGTCTTGCTGGGCCATCGCCTTGTCGACCTCGAGGGACGCGCCGAACTCCTGCGTGAAGGCGTCGACGCCCTTCTCGAACCTACCACCCCAAAGCGCCATGCGCCCTCCTTGTGCTTGCTAGCTAAATCGTCCCAGCTAGATTACCTCACCGCCGTGGGCGCCGCCACGCGCGGCAACGGAGCGGCAACGTCCGTGGCGCGACGGCAGGCTACGGACCCATCCGGGCTCGCGGCTACCCTTCTCGCCGCGCCCGCCGCCATCGGCGCGGCAGCGGCCCTTCTTGCCAATAACGTACAAGTTTGACCTCTACAGACGCAAAGAAGCCCCAACGACGTCAAGCTTGTACGTTAATACCCCTGGCGACCTCACAACGAATACCTCGGTAGCCCACCCCCGAACCATTCCCTGAGCGCTTTCGACTTCCTCTCGAGCTCGCGGGCGTAATCCTGGGCCTCGGACCAGGGCAGCATCGACCACAGCAGCTCCTGCCGCCTCTTTGCGGCGCCCGCGCTCGCCAAGTACCCGACGGCGAAGCCGGGCACCTCGACACCCATCGCCTCGACGCAGCGAAGCGTCTCGACCACGAGCGCGTCGAGTGCCTTCTCCTCAAAGAGATCCTCCGAGCAGACGGGCAGGATCATCTTGCCCATCGCCATAAGCTCCCGGTTTCTGCGCAGGTCATCGACGTATTTGCCGCGCGCGGCCTTGATGGCCGCGGCCCTTGCATGCCCGTCTGCCGCCGCGGCGACCGCCTGGAGATCGTAGTGCCCGCGGCCGTCGTAGTTGAACCCAACCGGCGCGACCGCGAGCTCGATGTCGGGGACGCGCGACTCGGGGCATCCCCGGACGACGAGCTCGGGTGGGTTCTCGTGCCTGACGTTGAGGCGCACCTCGCCCAGCCCGTAGCCGCCTACCGTCAGCGGAAGGGTCAGCATCGTGGCGAGAACCGCCTCCATGGGCGACCAGGCGTTGTCCGCCACATACGCCAGCGCGCGATAGGCGTCCTCTTTGCCGGGGAGGTATGTGCACGCCCCGAGGAACTCCCGGATCTTTCCGACGGAGGTCGCCGCCTCGATGCCGAAAGCGACCGTCCCCATCATGGGGTCGGCAGGGTCCCTCCCGAAGGTCCCGCACAGCTCGTAACCCAAAAGCACGAGGACGGGGAACCGCAGCCTGCCGACCATGTCGACGAACAGAAGCTCCGGTGAGGGAATCGCCACGCCGTTGCCGACGTCGATGAAGGAGCCGGCGCGGAGGCCGGCCCCGTAGACCGTGTTGCGCGCGAAGCTCGCGCCGAGGCGCTGGGCGGGCTTGGGGACGACGACGTCGAGCGGGCGCTCCTTTGTCGGCGGCGCCGAGAGGAGCAGCGCGTCGAGTGGCAACGCGCCCGTGGTCCAGCGCTTGCGCGGAGCGGGGTCGGGCGCAGGAGGGTCGATGCGCCTCCGCAAAGCCGAGGGGTCCCGGCGCCGCACGTCGCGCAGGATCCGCAGCCCGGCGAGGCCGTTGACGGCGAGTTTCATGGGGTGGCCCTTCTTCGCAAAGAAATAACGTGCAAGTTCACGCTCAACATGCCGAGAAGGGCACTTCCATGCGTGAACTTGCACGTTATTGTCGATGCGCAGCGCGCCGGTCAGGCCGATGAACGCTCTCGGGCGCCGTCATTTGCGGCGAACGGCTGCTCGCCGCCGGCGAAGGGCTTCTTGCCAGAAGACCTTCCCAGCCCTAGTCGACCGCGGTGAGGCCGGACTTCGGGCCCTGGACCTTGGACCAGGTCTGGGACTCGAGACCGTGCAGGGCGATGAAGCCGCGCGACGCGGTGTGGTCGAAGGTGTCGCCCTCGTCGTAGGTGGCCAGGTTGTAGTCGTAGAGGCTGTAGGGCGAGCGCATACCGTCGATGAAGAGGCCACCCTTGCAGAGCTTGATGCGCACGTCGCCGGTGACGAACTGCGAGCAGAACTCGTTATAGGCGTCGATGGCGAGCTTGGCCTGGCTGAACCACAGGCCGTTGTACACGAGGTCTGCCCACTGCTCGTCGAGCTCGCGCTTGGTCTTCTGGGTGTTCACGTCGAGGCACATCTGCTCCATGGTCTCGTGCGCGGTGATGAGCAGCAGCGCGCCCGGGCACTCGTAGCACTCGCGGGACTTGATGCCCACGACGCGGTTCTCGACCATATCGATGCGGCCGTAGCCGTTGCGGCCGGCGATCTCGTTGGCCTTGATGATGAGGTCGAGCAGCGGCATCTTCTCGCCGTTGAGGGCCACGGGCAGGCCCTTCTCGAACGAGATGACAACGGTCTCGGGCTCGGCCGGGCAGTCCTCGAGGTTGCTGGTCATCGTCCAGATGTCCGCGGGCGGCTCGTTCCAGGTGTCCTCAAGGACGCCGCACTCGATGGCGCGGCCCCAGAGGTTGTCGTCGATGGAGTAGGGCTTCTTGTGCGTGACGGGCACGGGCACGTCGTGGGCGGCCGCCCACTCCATCTCGGAGTCGCGGGTGGTCAGGTCCCAGACGCGGACCGGGGCGATGATCTCGAGGGAGGGGTCGAGCGCGCGGATCTCGGTCTCGAAGCGGACCTGGTCGTTGCCCTTGCCGGTGCAGCCGTGCGCGACGTACTTGGCGCCGGTGGCGTGCGCGATGTCCACGATGTGCTTGGAGATCAGCGGGCGGGAGAGCGCGGAGAGCAGCGGGTAGACCTTCTGGTACTTGGCGTTGGCCTTGATGGCGTGCGAGAGGTACTTGTCGGCGTACTCCTCGCGCATGTCGACGGCCTCGGAGTGGATGGCGCCCATGTCGAGGGCCTTCTTCTCGATCCAGGTGAGGTCCTTCTCGTCCTGGCCGACGTTGCCGCAGATGGCGACGACGTCGAGGCCCTTCTCGACCTGGAGCCACTTGACGATAACGGACGTGTCGAGGCCGCCGGAGTACGCGAGGACGACTTTTTCCTTCTCTGCCATTGTTCGATTCCTTTCGTTGGCTGTACGCACGGTTTTGTGTGGCGCGGATAGCGCTGGTAATACGGATGACGCAGGTCAATCACAGCAAAGCTCAACACCCGACGACACCGGACGTTGCGAATGATTTATCTTTGGCGGGAACGCACAGAGACAAGGACGCAGCGCACGCGACATCGCGGGCTAGATTCGTCGCATCTGGCGTCGGTTCATGGGGAAAGAGGCGAACAGCTGGCTAAGCACAGCGTCGTGGCACATCATTTGGCTTCTTTCGCCTCCCCTAAAGACTAGTGGCCCGCGATATGTGCGCGGGGCTGCAATCAACGACCTCGACTATATGCCTGTGGGCGCGGCGCGCGCAACCCGCGGCGCGCATAGAATCCGTTTGGAAACAAAGAAGCCCGCGACGGGAGCGGGAGGCCGCGCGACGCGGCACCTCGCGGGCGCGGGCGAGCGGCGCGCGCATCGCTCCATGCGGCCCCCGCGGCGCTCTAAGGGATGGGCGGCGCGGGCCTTTGCGGCGCCCCGACGCGCATGAGGGCGGGATTTGTTCCCCTGATCCGCCTCGGGAACCAAAGCTTGCCGGCGACAACAAAAAAGGTCGAAGCAAAATCTGCTTCGACCTGCTCAAATGCGGTGGTGCGCCGTCAGGGTCTCGAACCCTGGACCTTGGGATTAAAAGTCCCCTGCTCTACCAACTGAGCTAACGGCGCGTATGCGTTTGTCGATTTTAACACGACAACCCGCGCGATGCGGTGAGGCTACTCCTCCCAAGCCCACTGGCCGCCAACGAAAACCGGGGTCTCGGCCCCGTCCGCGTCGACGCCCCAGATGTTGAGGTCGTCGGAGCCGACCATGAAGTCCACGTGTGTCGAGCTCTGGTTGACGCCGAGGGCCAGTAGGCCGTCCTTATCGGCGTCGAGGCCGCCCTCGACGCACTCCGGGAAGCCCATGCCGAGCGCCAGGTGGCAGCTCGCGTTCTCGTCGTAGAGCGTGTCGTAGAACAGCGTCTTGCTCTGGCGAATCGGGGTGTTCTTGGAGACGAGCGCGACCTCGCCGAGGCGGCAGCTGTTCTCGTCGGCCTCGATGATGCTGCGCAGGACCTCGCGCCCCTGCTCGGCGTCGAACTCGACCGCGCGTCCGCCCTCGAAGCGGATCCAGAAATCGCGGATGACCTGCCCGGAGTGCACGAGCGGCATCGCGGAGTACACGACGCCGTCGGCGCGCTTGCGGTCGGGCGAGGTGAAGAGCTCCTCGGTCGGGATGTTGGGGAAGAACACCGTGCCCGTGACGGTGCGCCCGGCGCCGCCGTCCCAGATGTGGCCGGCGGTGAGGCCCACCGTGAGGTCCGTGCCGTTGGAAGAGCGGTAGCGCAGCGCGTCGAAGTGGTGCTGGTTGAGCCAGCGCTTGGTCTTCTCGAAGGAGGCGTTGTGCGTCTCCCAGGCGCTCTCGGGATCGTCTCCGTCGGCGCGCGACGTCGCGAGGATCAGGTTCCACAGCCGGTAGACGGCCTCAGCGTCGGACTTGCCGGGGAACACCTCGCGGGCCCACGCCGCCACGGGGACGCCCGCGATGCACCAGACGTTACGGCCGAAGTCCATGCCGTCGCGGAACGAGCGGCACTGCGTGTTGCGCGCCTTGCGGGCTGCGGCGGGCTTGGCCGGGTCGATGCCCTTGAGCGAGGACGGATCGCTCCCCTCGAGGAAGAGGAACGCGGCGCCGGCCTCGGCGAGGCTGTTGAGCTGCTCGACCTGCCAGGACGGGGTGTTCTCGAACCAGGAGGTCTCCACGTTCTCGTAGGTCAGGCGCGAGACGGCGTCGTCGTGCCAGATCACGGTCACATGGCCCGCGCCGGCGCGGTAGGCGCGCTCGACCACGCGGCGGGCGAAGTCGGCGCGCTCCACGGGGGCATCGAGCACGAGCTCCTGGCCCGGCTTGAGGGCGACGCCCTTCTTTACGAGGAGGTTCGCGTAGAGATCGAGCTGGTCGGAGAGGGCATCGGTGGCGATGCGGCACTCCTCGTCGGTCATGGGGATGGGAGGCATAGGCAGATCCTTTCTTGCGGTCGAGCTGCCTTCTTCGTATACCCAACCGCGGCATGAAAAAGGCCCCCGGAGGGGCCAGAGGTTGTATGGAGCGGGCAACGGGACTCGAACCCGCGGATGTCAGCTTGGGAAGCTGATGCCTTACCACTTGGCGATGCCCGCAAAGCTGTTAAATCGTACCACAAGCCGCGGAGGATAACAGCAGGGGACGTGCACTTCTTGGCCGCGTCGGCTGGCAAGAAGTGCGCGTCCCCTGGTAAACGCGATCGCTCGCGCGGGCTAGCTGCGGCGGATGAGCTCCGTGACGGCCTCGGTGACGGCGACTGCCTGCTCGGGGACGAGGTTCTCGGCGACGTCGGCGGCGGTGCGGGAGAGCGCACGGGTGCCGGGGGCGTCGGTGCCCATGATCGTGACGGCGCGCATCGAGGAAAGCATCGCCGGCGTGGCGTCAGTGGATGCCCAGTCGTACTTGGCCTTCTCGACCGGGAGGTGCAGGTCGGACGCAATCGTACTGAGCATGCGGAGCATGCGGCGGTCGGCGCGGCGCGTGACCAGGAGCCCCTCGCGGGTGAGCAAGGTGAGGTCGCCGGCGGCGACGGAGTCGAGGTTGATCACGAACGAGCCGCGGATCTGCTGGCGGTGCTCGGCGAGGAAGGCGCGCATGCCCGCGTGGTCGCAGTCGCTCGCGCCGAGCGCGACGAACCAGATGTCGTGCGAGATCAGCGCGTCGTCGCCGAGGCCGAGGATGGCCTCGCGGAGATCGGACTCGTCCGGCGCGCCCTCGGGGACGATATCCTGGCCGGACTCGCCCTCCTCGACCATGCGCAGGCCGGCGCGGGGCGCGGCGCCGCCCTTCCAGCCGCCGTGCTTGCCGGAGTGCTTGCCAGCGGACGGCTCGTCCTCCTCGGCATCAGACTTCGAGAAGAGGCCCTTGAACTTGCCCATGATGCCCTCGCCGGCATCGGCCTGAGGCTCCACGGGCGCGAAGTCGGCCTCGTCGGCGGGCGCGGAGATCGTCTCGATCTGGCCGCCGGCGAGCTGCTGGCCCGCGGCCTGCGCGGTGGAAGCCTGCGCACGGCCCGCTGCGGGGGCGACCTTCGGCGCGCTGGGGTCGGTGCCGAAGGGGTCGTTGCCTGCGGCGGAGGGGTCGGGCAGGTCAAAGAGGGTCGCGCGGCGGGCGACGTTGCCCGGCTGCGGGCGGAAGCTCGTCTTGCCCCACTCGGGGTCGTCGGGGGCGGCGGGCCTCGTCTTGGCGACGGGCATGGGCTGGGTGCCGCCCGCGTCCACGTCGCCCTCTGCGGTGAGACCGGCGTTGTCCGGGTTGAGGGTCGTCCCATCCTCGAGGCCGTCGAAGTTGACGGCGGCGCCGGTCACCGCGGTCTGCTCGGCGGGCTGCTGGGGCTCGGCGACGGCAGGGGTGACGGCGGTCTGCTCGGCGGGAACGGCGATGTTCGCGGTCGTCTGCGCGGCCTGGTCGGCGGCGACGGGTTGCTGCGCGGCGGGCGCGTCCTGGGCAGGTTCCTCGCCGAAGGGGATCAGGTTGTCGGTCGACATCTCCTGGGCCGCGGCGGGCTGCTCATCGGGGAGCTCCTCGTACTCGGCATCGGGGACGTCCTCCGGCTCGTAGGACCTGTTTCGCGAGAAGAACGAGCGAATCGCCTGTGCCGCGGAGGCAGCGGGGTCGGACGGCTCCGGAGCGGGCTCGGCGGCGTCGAAGCCGTCTGCGGGCTCCCAGTCCGCGGCGTCGTCGGCCGCGGGGGCGTAGTCGTCGGCAGGCTCTTCCGCCGCAGGGGCGTACTCATCGACGTAGCCGTCGTCAGCGTAGCCCGCGGCGGGCGCGGGGTCGTCTGCGGAGGGAGTCGCGAGCTCGTCGGCAGGCGCCACGGGCGCGGCGGCGTCCGCAGGCACGGGCTCGGCCTCTTCCTCGGCGGCGTCGGGCGCGACTGCCTCGGCGGGAGCGCCCTGCTCAGCGGGCTCGCTCTCGGGCTCGGCGCCCTCGGCGGCGGCCTCGAAGGGATCCTCGACGGGGCCGTAGCCCTCCTCGTCGCCTTCGGCGGACTCGTCGTAGGCGTCCCACTCGGCGGGGGCGTCCCCCTCCCAGGCGGGCTGGTCCTCCCCGCGCTTCGACGAGAACTTCTCGCCGAGGCCGGCGATGGCGGACTTGGCGCCGGCAGCGGATGCGGCGGGGGCGGTGCGCTCGGCAGCGCGCGACGCGGCAGGCGCGGGCACGGCGGGAGTCGTCGGGCTCACCGCGGGCTGGTCCGCCGGGGCGGCCTGCGCGGCGGCCGGGGCGGCAGTCGCGACGCTCTGCGCAGGGGCCGCGGCCGCACGTACGGCGGCGCGACGGGCGGGGCGCTTGCGGGCGGGCGCGGGAACGAGCACGGGCTCGGGGTCGACGTACTCCACGTCGCAGGCGTCGGACAGCATGCCGAGGCTCTTGACGATGTTCTCGCCGTGGCGGACGCCAAAGACCTCGCCGGGGACCTTGATGAACTCGGGCTCGGCGGGCGCCTCCTCGGCGACCTCCTCGGCGGGAGCCTGGTCGGCAGCTGCGGCCTGATCGCCGGAGGCCATGGCGGTCGCGCCCTGCTCGGCCGGGGCGAAGGGATCTGCGCCCTCAGCGGGCTCGATGCTCGCGAGCTTATCGCCGAGGCCGGCATAAGCGATCTCGGGCTGGTCGTCGGGCGACTGGGCCGCGGCGCGGGCGGCGGCGTTCTCGGCCGCCTCCTTCATCGCCTCGACGGCCTCGTCGATACTCTCGGGGCCGTGGACGCTCTCCAGTCCGGAGGGGCGGACGTTCTCGAGCACGCCGAGCATGGCGGCGACGCCGGACTTGTTGTCGTTCGCGCCGTCGGTGCAGTCCGAGAAGTGCTCCAGGACACCGGTCACGCCGAGCACGACGAGCGGCAGCGCAGCGAGGATGCCGATGACCCACATGAAGCGGCGGAAGCTGCCGGGGAGGAAGCCGAGCACCTGGAAGAGCATGCAGGCCGCGACGACCGCGACGCAGTACTTGCTCACCTTCCACGCGAGCGGGACGAAGCGGGCAGCTGGCGAGGACGCGAGGACGTTCTCGTGCGGGGAGTCGTAGTGGGCGACGATCACGATCGGGCGGTTGCCCTTGATGACCATGGGGCCGCACGCCTTGTGGAAGGCGACGACGTTCTGGCTGCGGGTCGTCGGGCCGAGCGGCGAGATGAAGTCGTGGCCGAAATACTTCAGCACAAAGAGCGCAGCGGGGCAGACCGCGAGCACGAAGCCGAGCGCGGTGAGCACAGGCACGCCGATTCCGCCCAGCACGATACCGATGAACATCAGCACGTAGAGCACCGAGGGCACGGTCCCGCCGAAGGTCTTCGCGTCGAACTCCTCGACGCTGGGCTCGACGTCGTGCTGCCGCATGAGGTCAGCGATGACGTCCGCCGCCTGAAGCTCCTCTTGGCTCCCGGCAGGGCAGATGCCCACCTTCTCGTTGAGGTAATCAAGATAGTCATGTGTCATGGCCATTGTGAGGGTCCTTTGGAAGAGTCTAGAGAGCAGTCTTCATCGTGATGCATACAATCAAAAGAGTATACGTCTAGGATTTGGATTTCGTGGATAGCGGGAGCGCACATCGGCGTAATGACCTTATTTCTTGCCGATGTGCGGGCCGGCGCGTACAGGGAGGACACGTGGCGTCACAGGACAAGCACCCCATCTCGGCCGATGAGGCACACGCCGAGAAGATCGCCCGCATCGCGGTCTTCTTTATGAACAGCTCCGCGCCCGTGCCGTCGTCGCGCGTCTACGAGCTCTTCTACCCTGGTCAGGCCCCCGCAACCGCGCGCAAGAACTTCGGCCGCGACCGCAAGACCCTCGACTCCGCCGGCGTTTACCTGCAGGAAGTCAGCGTGCCCTCCGTTAACGAGAAGTGCTGGCAGGTCGACGAGTGCCGAAGCTACGCCGCCGGTGCGGAGCTCGGCGCGCTCGAGGCGATGGCTCTCAACCTCGCCTGCCAGCCCCTGCTCGCGGACGAGGGCTTCGTCTTCGGCGACGAGCTCCGCTTCGCGCTGGCGAAGATCGACCGGAACTTCGGCGCCGCCGACCGCGCCGTCCAGACGCGCACCTGTGCGGAGTCCAAGGCCGCGAAGGTCGTCGTGGAGTGCATGGGGAGCCATCAGGCGGTCGCAGTCTCGTACCGCGACGCGCGGGGCAGGGCTTCCGAGCGGACCTTCCTCCCCTACGGCTCGTTCTCGTGCCGCGGGCACGGCTACGTCGTCGGCGATTGCATCCAGGAAGACGGCTCGAAGGCCACGAGGACCCTGCGGCTCGACCGCATCGAGCGGGCGAAGGCGACGCAGGAGGGCTTCGAGGTGCCGGCGGGCTTCGACATCAACGAGCACGTCAAGCTCCCGTTTCAGATCGGTCCGACCGTCTGCCGCGCGGTGTTCGCCGCAGGCGAGGGCGGGTTGCCCGACGCCGCGCGCGTCCACGGAGAGGTTCGGGTGGAGGACGGCCGCGAGACGTGGTCGGTCGAGGCGAGCAGCATCGAGGACGCCGCGTGCTGGGCGGTCGCCGAGGGGCTCGTGCCCGTCTTTCCGCCTGAGCTGGTAGGGGCATGGAAGTCGACGCTCAAGGGGGCGATTCGCGGTGAGTAGGGCAACGGGCGCGGGCAGGCGCGGCGCGGAGGGTTACGCGAGGACGCTGATCGACCTCGTCGGGTCCCTCACCGACGCCGGCGACTTCGTGAGCGAGCGTGCCATCGAGCGGAGGCTCGGCTGCGAGCCCGACCAGGCGCGGACCCTCTTTGCGCTGGTCCAGACGATGGGCGGCTCGGACGGCATCGCGCTCTACGAGGACGAAGAGGGCCTGGCGCTCGGCGACGCCGGCGCGCGCGGGCGGCGGCTGCGGCTCACGGTCAAGGAGACCTTCGCGCTGAGCTGCGCGCTCGAGGCGCTCGGCGTGGCCGAGGACGACCCGCTGCGAGAGAAGCTGCGTGGGCTTCTTGTCGAGAAGGGAATCGACGAGGGGCTCCTTGCCCGCGTGCACACCGACGGCGAGGCCGGCCGAACCGCCAAGGTGCGCTTCGCGTGCTCGATGGCGCTCGCCCGCCACGAGGACCTCGCGTTCCTATACCGGGGCGCGGCGGACGCGGAGGAGCGGGCGCGGACGGTGAAGCCGCTCGGGCTCGAGCGTGGGGACAACGCGTGGTTCCTCGAGGCCTTCGACCTCGACCGTCAGGCAAAGCGGAGCTTCCGCCTCGACCGTATGCGCGACGTGCGGAGCGCCGGGCACGCCGACGGCGAGGGCGAGAAGGTCGGCGACGGCGCACCCGAGCCCGAGGGAGAGAGCTGCCGTCTGGTGCGAATCTCCTTCGATGACCTGCGGTTCCTCGATCTCTTTGTATGGCCTGGACTCAAGATCGAGATGCGCGACGACGTCGCCGGGACCGCGAGCGGCACCATCCCCTACTACGGCGGCACCTGGCTCGCGCGCCAGATCGCCGGCTGCGGCGGCCACGCCCGCGTCGACGACCCCGAGCTTCGCGCCCTCGTCGCCGACCACGCGCGCGCCCTTCTCTCCATCACTGGGTGACAGTCATTGCGCACAGCTTTGGGGGACACCCATCATCTGGTGCCACCCATCACTGGGTGACAGTCATTGGCTGCAGCATTCCTGGGACACCCTTGGCCCTTGCCAAGAAGCGCCCCCATCGTCCGCTTAAGGGCGATGGGGGCGCCAAGCTGCTCAGCTCTTTCGTACCTGGCAATAAAGCTGCACGCAATGACTGTCACCCGGTGTTGGTTAGAGGCAGAAGGCGGGGACGACGCCGACGCCGGATGAGACGGCGCAGTTGCGCGCGTAGCCGGGGGCGCCGTTCTCGTTGTTGGGCGCGATGCGGCAGCTCGCGTCCAGCGGGTCCGGGCTCCTCAGCCACCAACGACCGATGCCGCCGGCGACCTTATAGTGCTCGGAGTTGGCGCCCCACGTGCAGCCGAGGTCCGCGAACAGCTTGTACTGCGCACCCTCGGGGGTGTAGATGGAGTAGCGGTAGCTGCCGGAATCGAGCGTGCCGACCAGCTCGGAGTACGAGATGATCCACACCTTGTCCGCCGTGGTCTCCTGCGAGGACATGTCCGTCGCGCGGGTAGTGGTCTTGTTGACCTCGACGATCTTCGAGGCGACCTCGTCGGGAAGCTCGGACGCGAACTCGTCGTTCAGCCACGAGCGCAGCGTGGAGCTGCCCCAATCGGCGTTGCCGGAGTCGCTGACCGCGCGCTCCCCCACCGTGGAGTCGGCGATGAGCGTGATGCCGGCCTTGCCGGAGCCGTCGGCCCGCTCGTCCTGGCGGAAGCCTGCGATGCGCATCTTCACGCTCGTGCCGTCGCTGAGCTGCAGGGTCTTTGCCTGCGTTCCGTCGAGCGTGCCCGCAGCCGAGACGAGGTTGTACTTCTTTGCGATCTCGAGGCCCTCGGTGTCGCTCGACGCGGCCGCGATCTTCTGGGAGATCTGGGACAGCTCGTCCCACGAGTAGTCCTCGACCGCTTGGCGGGCGGCGAGCTCGGGCTCGGCCGGCTGCTCCGGTTGCTCCTGCTCCGGCTCGGCCTGGATCTGCGACTGCTGCGCGGGCGCGGGAGAGGGCTTCTCGGTCTTTTGGCCCACACCGGAGAGAGCGACGACGACAAGGGCGATCACCAAGACGCCGGCGATCACGCCCGCGACGACGCCTGCGGCGAGGACGGGCATCTGACTATGGCGGCGGAGGCGGCTGGCGCTCGGGATGAGCACCTTGCCGAAGCTGGCCGCCTCCTGCTGTTGTTGCTGCTGTTGCTTGAGCCTGCGGGCAACAGCCCCGAGGTCGCGGGTGGTCTCGGTGTCGAAGTCGTTGGCGGGCTCTTCCTGGAAAGAAGGGCCAGGCTCAGGAGCGCTGGCCTGCGCATCGGGCTGAGCCGGGAACGCCGCAGCCGGGAACTCACCGTCCTTGCCGGACCCTTCAATGGCGGCGGGCTCGACGACATCGCCGACAGCGGCGGCGTCCGCGACGGGAACGGCGGCGGCTGAGGCATCGGCTTCGTTGGATTCATCGGCCTCGTCGACGTCATCGCACTGCGCGGCAGTGTCGGCGCAGGCCGGGGCTTCGGTCGCCTCGCCAGTGACCTCGGCGGCTCCAACCTCGGCCACATCAGGCGTGGCATCAGCTGCGGCGCCAGCGACCACCCCTTCGGCGACCGCAACCTCAGGATCCGCCTGCGCGGCCGCGGGCTCCTGCGCAGAATCCGCCCGCTCGCCCACGCCCTCGGAAGCGATGCGCAGCTCCGCG
>ERZ1673741.1639-NODE-1639-length-17920-cov-19.350014_pt1 | contig 17920 bp, 16 predicted proteins | sample MGYA00580209_ERZ1673741 | MGnify/ENA primary metagenome ERZ1673741 (study PRJEB41218, sample SAMN15661754) | gut metagenome | host: Homo sapiens | place: Canada: London | collected 2015-08-20/2019-03-30 | study: EMG produced TPA metagenomics assembly of... | reverse complement strand
AATCCTTACAAATCTCACGAGCCATGTCTACATGCAAGTCATTTATAATAACAGCTCCAATAAGAGAAATAGCAAATCTATCATTTCCAAGAGAAAACACCTTTACTATCCCTTCCGGTAAGCCAAGACACACTTCTCCAGTACCATTCTCATTGCATTTACTGATGTTGCACCTAAGTTTTTCTTCTTCCGCCAGCAACTTTGCAAGCAAGACATATGAGTGTCTGCTTCGGATTTCTCGCTTGTAAGAACGTTTTTGGAACTTACTGAAAATCCAACTGCAACCAATCATCTGGGCTACCCCTATAACAATAAGCCAAAACTGTGTTGTAAACATATGCAATATTGCTAATATTTTAATTAAGTAAGAGAATAGTTATAAATCTATTATATAAAAAACTTGCAAACATTTGTTTTTAGTTCGCAAGTTTCTTACATTCCTCTAAGTTGAAGTTAAGCTAGTCTATGCCTGGAGCTTTAGGGTCAAGTCCATAAGTTGGTGTTCCCCACAAATCATATAGATTTCCTTGCTCTTTATTTGCAATGGTCTCCCATTTTAGCATTTCATCAATATCCCCAGTTTGCTTGGCTTCTTGATAATGCTTGACGGCTATATCTCGTTGGCTCTCTATCTCATGACTATTCTCTAATTTTTCAACTCGCATTTCATGCATAGCATCAGCCATACTATGATCGAAAGAACTACAAGGCAAACCAGACATAATATCGACATTGAATGGATCTGTAATAGGTTGTCCGAACATATCGGTACATCCACCATTCACATCCGTCATAGATACAGGTTGAGGAGTATATGTCATTCCCCCAACAGGAGAGCCCCAATCTTCTCCAAGTTCAAATTCGTTTCCCGTATAAGAATTTGGGATATCAGGAATCATTGGGGCATAAGGTTTCCACTCTTCGAATCCGAAATCCCAAAAATCCAAACTTTGCATTTCATTCATTGGGGCAAAAGTTGGATAACTTTCTGATAGCAAAATTGAAGAATTATCTGCTATAGGATATAATGTTGTATCAATTGTAAAATTTTCCATATTTACTTTTTTTGTTTATATCCTTTTAGAGTTATATGATAAAATAAATCTATCACGATAAAGGATATTTTTTTCTATAGAAACAAATCAACTATCTTATTAAGAATTGGTCTTGTTATAATAAAATATATCAATAATGAGAGAAAAAACAATCCGACGGTCCCTTCACAATACCCACCAAAAGTATCAGTTGTGTTTATAACTATGAGAACTAAAACTCCTATAGTGAAAAATACATGTAGTATTGTACCTATAAGCAAAATTTGATAAAGTTTCGATTGAGATTTAGAACTTGATTGACAATTTTTTAAGTTACTTTTCTTGTTTGTTGGAATATGTTTTTTTGTTTTTGAAGCACTACTAACTTTACTAATTACCTCATCATTCACTAATGTTTTTCTTGTTACAGAACCATCCTCGTTAACGTAATAGTCTGATGTACTATTATGGGAACGAGCCTCTCTCTCTTTAATCGACAAATCTCCCATTGTTTCAATCATTTAGTTTAAGATGAAAATCTCGTCCGATGCTTAAATATACCATTAATAATACGACGCCGATAAGTACAACAGGAATCGTTGCTAATGATATTGGCACATTAAAACATAGATAGTCATATAGCCCATGGATTATAGCAGGTATAATAATAGCTAATAAATACAAAGAGCGTCGATAACGTGGATATAGATAAGCAAATGCAAGGAAATATGAGCCTATACCACACCAAACAGCATGAAGAAATGGTAAACTTGTAAGTCGAGCTATATTTGACAAATACGAATATGCATAAGCTTCTGCGACACCATTTTCTAATAACATTTGGAAATTAGGTCCCATTTGATATTCTACGCCTTCAAATACGCCAAATGCTATACCAGACATCAAGCCATAGAATACTACAGTTTGAGGTTTTAATACGCTTCTGGAGAAATATAAAACGAGCATTACCGGAATTAGTTTTACCAATTCTTCCACACATCCAATCCCTAAAATGCATGATATTAATGCTACTATATTGTTATTATTTTCATATAATCCCTCAAATGGATTCAAAGAACCAATTCCTAAAATGCTGTATGCAATAAAAATCACGCACTGTGTACCGAAGAATATGGCCGCCGTCGTTTTAATATTCACTTGGCTTGTCTTGAACAAATAGTAGAAAAACAGACCCCATATTGCCGAAAAATATAAAGCGACAGCATAAAATATTCCGAATACCTTCATATAAGGTGCAAAAGAGAGGATCACGGATAAACCCAGACCTACCAATGCCAACATAAAGAGTTTTTTATCTGTTCTCCAAGGTTCTTTCGAAAAAGTTTTGCTTGGAATAATTAATTCCTGACCAATTTCTTTTATTTGTGAGAATACGTTTCCTTTATGTTCAACAATTGATGTTTTACCATTTTGTTTCATGAAAAAATCAACAGTTCGGAAACTGTCTGGATATTCTATATCATAGGCATAATCTCTTTTAAGAATAAGACCTGCACGGACAAACTCTTCAATTTGGTTTATATCAAATGGTCCGAGGATTGCATCCTCCTTCATTACTTCGTATTTTGTCATAACATATAGATAATTCATTATGTCGAATAATGTCATAAAAGCTATAATCAAGAGAACTTTCCCCGTGGTATTGTAATGAAATTACAATCAATAGGAGCTTCTGTAGCAACGTTGCAGTTATCACATCTAATATAAATTTTCTTGCCTTCTAAAAGATAGTATTTTAACTTCTCACGTTCATTTGAAAATGCCGGGTCTGGTTTGTCTGGGAAATTAATACTTACGCTTTTATTTTCATAAAATTGTTCCCAATCACATATCAAGTTTTCAAGTTCGTCAGATGGAATAGAAAGCTGTTGTGCCATAAATACTCCTATATCTTTCATCGAAAAATCAGAGAAACAATCAGGGAGATAAAAAATTATTTTACGCATATTTTGAACATTCTTTTCATTCCTACAATATTCTTTGCACACATAATTTTCTCTTATTGTTTCATTTATAAGATTTCCCAAAAATAGAAGCTATTAGTTATGTCATCAAAAACGATGCTATTATACTCTTTGTTAATACTGCATAATTTATTGTATAGCAAATGGATAAGATCTACTCCTTCTTCACCCCAGTATTCGCTATCAATTGGTTTAGCAAAAGCAACATCATTGTTTGGGAAAAACACAAAGAGTCGTTTTAACTCACATATGATTTGTTTTGCATATTCATATGTTACTTGCCATTGTTGGTCTTTCATGAGAGAAACAGCCAAAATTAAATTCTGATGCTCATTCTTCTCTTTTTTATTTGAAAGGAAAGCCTTAAACAAATTGTACCTTAGGCAATCTGTTCCATATGTATCGCCAAAATTGTGTGCATTTGTACGACCAAAAGGTCGCATGGTATTATATGGATAGAGAACCTTTACATCATAACCAAAACATATTTTCTTTACCACTTGTGTTATATCGTATTCATAAGAACAGCTTACTTTCTCTATAAAATAATAACTCTGTGTGGTGAAGAGTTGTATTTCATTGCTGTTACAACCTAGAGCATACAGCGAAGACGGAGTGGGATTAATAAGATATATTAAAATATCTTTGTTTTCAGCATCGCAAATAATAAAACAAATTTTTTCATTTGTGGATGATACCTCACCTAAAAATCTGGGAAAGACATCTTTTCCATCAGCAACGCCGACAACAAAGCCAGAAGGCAGTTTACAGAAATTTGTGCTTGCTATATAATTATTATTTTTTTGCCCAATGACATCTTCTAATTTATAATGGCATATAATTTTATTGTCGGCTATCAATTTTTCCATGGTGGCTTCTTCGTCTTCCGACAATAATTTAGAAACGGAGTATTGAGCACCAATGGTACCAAGTTGGATTTCCTTTAAACTCAGCCTTAAACATCTTTTAATTGCTTCCTCGGACTTGCACATATTAAAAGTTTCAAACTTTACTAACATTTTAAAAAAAAACATAATCTTTTATTTTTCTCCATTCTTCTTGATGTATCTCTTTTATTAGTGTATCATCTGGCAAATTCTTTTCATATATTTCATTTGCAGAGAAAGGTCCATTTGTTATCTCGTTATGTTTGATATAAAACTTAAATTTCATCTTAATTAAATCTAATAAATGATTGGTTTACAAAACATTACTGTTAATGCAATCAATACCTATTATGTTTATTGTAAGAGCGCAGTCCTACGCTTTTCAAGTTGTTCTATAATTTCTGATTTGTTCCAAACGGTAAGTTTAATTCGATTTCCGTTATTAAAGGATATATACAAGAAAGTTAACATCCCTTTTTCATACCCTGATATATGGCTGATTTCGAATATGCGATCGGTAAAATCGCCTATGTTGAATTTATGAGCATGGAATATTAGTTGTGTTGGTGTAATGATAATTTTTCCTCCGATAGAAAGCAAACCCTCGTTGAAGTTTGCTTTATATTCAATCTTCTCGGGAAATTTGTTTATGTTCGACTTAGAATCTTTAGAAATCGTTTTAGTAGAACTCAAATTTCCATGATTTTTTAGCTTTGCTTTGAGAGCTTCACGCTTTTGTTCGATGCAAGACTTTTGTTGAATATTTTCCACCGTTGGAGTTGATTTAAGTTTTTCTAATATTTCTTGTTTTGCCAATTGATCAAAATCGAAATTTGCCGCTGGCTGCCATGTATCAATAGAATCTTCTGTCACCATGATATCAGGCATGACATCAAGTTCTTTCATTTCTTTTGCTGTGTATGGTCCGAAAATATCACCATCCATACGAATATAAAATTTATGCATATCAATATATTGTAAATGTTTTAATCATCAGTTAGAAAGTGTAAATTGTGTATTATCATTTCTATCAAGTTCAGAACCAGATGACGTGCGAATACTAATATCAAAGGATAAAGATACAGAACCTTGACCAGGTTGCATGTTTAATCCTGCATAAGGAACAAAAATAACGAGATCATCGTAGCGAGCATTATCATAACTTGGTGTCCCATAATTATAAAAAGACAGATTGTTTCCATTTTGATCATGTAATGGAGTTGTATTGTTACCCCAATAGAAGAACGCATAAGCATATATTGTTTTCCCATTCATATTCTCAACTGTAAACTTTACATGAATTTTCATTCCCTTATAATTATTCTGATACACATTATGGTCTACCCAAATATTTTCAATATTAGCTTTAGGTGACATATCTCCTCCTTGGGTTATATTTACTCTTTTGGTGTAGTTGCCAGACTTTATTACGAAATAATCTGTTCTTGATGACGAAGAATTGTTTTCATCCAATTGCAATGTTACCGAATTTGAAGATTTTGTAAGATGTCCCCAACTTGTCACATCAACATCAATATACCATTCTCCATCGGTTGAAATGGAAATTTCAGTAGATCCACCATCTGCACTCATATAAATATCATCATCTGACACATTTAAATATGTCGTAGATGGAGTATAAACTTCCTCAACTTCAGGCTCTTCTTCGGCTACAGAATCCACAGATTCTACTGTAGAATCTGCATCCTCATTTGTATAAGATGAATCAGAAGAATGGGCTGCAAATATGGCAATTAAAACTCCTATTACAATAACTATAATGCCCAACCAAATACATCCATTATTGTTCGATGAGCCACCAGGTTTTCTATTATTTTCTGTATTATTAGAACCGTTATAGATTTTCGTAACGGAACCATCTTCGTTTACTCTATATTCAGAATTTATTGCCATAATTATACTATAGGACAAGATAATAAAATTTGTGGTTGTTGTGTTATTTTTATGTATTTAAACAATATAGAACCGCACATACTTGATGTCTTAAGACGGTTCTATATTGCTAAAATTGGAATACGACAAAACTGGTTCTTTGTGTCACATACTATAGCCCAGCAATTGTTACAACGAGGTTCACTGCAAACCCAATCCATGCCCATGTGCATACAGCCGAAGCCTTACGTGGTTTAGTTCGACGCCAACTGAAGTACAATATCCATCCAACAAGTGGAATAAGGAATGACAATATACACCATCCAACAGGAGAAGGATTGTCTTCTATGCTTGTCTGTGTTGTAGAGATTTGAGAGCTTGTCGGCTGCTGAAATTGCCAGCCCGAAGGGCTTGTTACTGTGCCATCTTGATTAATAACACTACCTGTCTGTGCTGAATTCAACGACTGAGATAAATCACTTCCTTCTTTACGTATCATATCGTCAAAATCAAATTTCGAGGCAGGTAACCATTGCCCATTCATGCTTTCTTCTGTAACAAGGATGTCATCAAGTAAATCAAGATCTTTGACTGCTTTTGCCGAATAAGGACCATAGGTAGATCCCTCCATTTGAACGTAAAATTTATATGTTTCACTCATATGCTTTAAATTAACATTAGTTTTTCTTACCATTCATCACTCCAAATAGACCTCAATGCAACACAACCAAGTGCTCCTGCAGGAATTGATCCCCAACCAGTAGTACATGTAATTACAATAAATATTATTATTGCTGCAATTGTAAGTAAAACTTTCCATCCTGTATTGTCGCTACTACTTGAAGAATAAGTATTGCTTGATGTTGTAGTTGTCTGTGGTTGTGAAGTAGAAAGAGAGCCACCACCAATATTGTTCTGACTAACAACTTGGCCAAACTCATCAATTACATATTGCTGAGTTTGGCTATTTTTTTTCTCCTTTTGATTATGAAAATGGACTTGCCCATCTTCTCCAATATTAAAATCTTGGTCTGATGATACTTCGTTTTCATGTTCTTCTGGAAAATAAAAGGACTTTATATTAGTCCATTTTGATTTGGAAACTTGCTTCACCTCTATGTCATCAAAATCAAGGATGCCATTTAGCAATAGCTCCTCATAAGTATAGGAGTTGGGCATAACACCTCCATCAATTCTGATATTATATCGGTTCATTAATTGTTTTCTTTCTTTTCGTGTTCTGATGGATTGGCATATTCAACTTCAATACTTGTTGTAACTTGCAATGGATATGAAAATATTTCTGCCATTTCACTACCAATCTTTGGATTGTTTGTGTTACAAATCAGAGTGTATTGGGAAAGATTATGTATCAGACGTTGTGTATAAGCTTTATTGTCACGATTGAGCAAGTCTAGAATCATTTTGACAGCAATGGTTGTAACAAAATTTATATCAGCTGAGATACCTGGCTCAAAACTTCCAACTTCTCCCATATAAATGTGCGTATTCGCATTCACTCGACCAGAACTTTCTCCTAATGCTGCTACAAAATCAGAATAATCAGGCATTCCGTCAGGAAGACAATAGAAAATTTCACCAGCAAAAGCACGCTCCCAACAACCGATAGAAACAAATGGCATTCCATTTGGTTTTGCAAGATACTGATTACCGTAAAGGTCTCCTTCTCTGTTGTCAGCACATCCTATCATGATTGCATCTTTATCGCAGAATGATTCAAGCAGAGAGAGGTCAACCTCTTGAATCATCCTGTTGGCTGTTATAACTTGCGCTGTCGGGTTGATTTGTAAGATGCGCTCCTTCACAGCTGTAGTCTTGAACTTACCAACGTCTTGAATGCCACATTGATGGCGGCAGATGTTATGGTATCCTAGAATATCCATATCTATCAAGAAAAATCTTCCGACACCTGCGCGTGCCAATTCAAGGGCAACAAGGCTTCCTACAGAACCGCATCCTATAATGACGGCTCCTTTCTTTAGCATAATATCGGATTCAAGGATACCTGTATTACGAGAGAAAATGTCTATTTTGAGTTTTACAGGCTCTAAAATCGCTTCTTTTCCATCTACATCAATAAATGTTGGACGTTCCTCAATATAACAATGGAATGATTCTCCACAGATAGCTTTTAAAGCATCGACCTCAACTTCAGATTCGACATCTTCAACAACTTGTATCTTCTGGGTGTAAAGAACCTCTTCGTCATTGATAAATTGAATTTCACTTACACCTGTTTTTAAAGCGGAAAGCTTATTCTCTTTTCCATCAAGGGACATTACGTTCGGATTGGAACTTTTAACGATCAACTGACCAAAACTCTTTTCATAAGGATAGGAAGCAAGCACTTTACGTCCCATTTTTAAATCTTTGCTGGAGTAATATCCTTTCAGTTCATCGCCAAAAGATTCTGGTTTGCTTGGATAAAAGTGTCCTAAAAGAATAGGCTTCACGCCACCCATGTCGGTGGACGGTTCACATGTGCCAACTACATTGTAATAGTTGGTTTCATCGAAATGATACCCCCAAAGTTCATTGTTGGCATTTTCGATGGGAGAAGGGTAGCAAACCGTTGGTTTGCGTTTTTACCCTTTATAAATTTATTTGGATCAAATTTCATATTATTTTACTCTAATTGTATATGTAAGAGGATCTCCCCCCGTCCAATTTACTTTAATGTTTGCAGTTCCTTGTTTCTTACCTGTTACAACTCCCTCTGCGGAAACTGTAGCAACACAAGAGTTAGAAGTTGAATACGTAATATTCGTATTTCCTTTCTTGGTAATCTCCAAGGTAAAAGATTCACCCACCTTAACATCTCCAGAAGTTCGTTTTAGGATAACGGAAGGACCTTCTTCTGTTGAAGCTTCAACCACAACACGACATATTCCGAAGCAAACTCTATCAATAGAAGCCTTAATAATAGCCTCACCTACGCCAATAGGGGTAATTTCTCCATTTTTTACGGTGGCAACTTTGTCATTACTTGATTTCCATTGCACTTTTTTACCTTTCGGGAGATAATACACATCAACAAATGTTGGCTTTGCATCAACCTTAAAAAGAATTGAATCCATGGAGAGTGATGGATTTGCATCAGAACGTACTTCTTTTTGCTCAGTTTTACTACCACCAAAGATGCTTACAATCGACTTGAAAGAAGATACAGTGAGTATTACCGCAATTACAGCAAGTAGGGCAAATACCCATTTCTTCTTTGAACCTCTCCAATAAAGGAAAAAACTTTTTTCAAGTTCTGAGGTGTGATTATTGTGATTGTCAACAGGTGGTAGTTTTAGTTGTCTCGATATGGTACTTTTTATGTCTAAACCAGCATCCTCTTCTGACAAGCTTTCTCCATAATCAAGGTTCTCTTGCTCTGTTGCTATCTGACGAGGTTGAAAGTTACATGAATGTTGAGTAACAGAAGGGTGAAGGTCGGAGTCGCTTCCATCAAAATACCTGAGTTCGAAGTATTCTTCTGGAATGATGTCATCTCCAACTTCAACATCTACTACACTATAGTCAGGACGTCCTAAACTTCTTCCTGGTGTGTGATCTAAATGGTACATTGTGATTCTAAAATCAGGGTCGATATTTACCAATCCCGAAATTACACCAGCAGGATTTTGGCGGGCGAATGTTGAATTTGTCCCATCATCAGTATGTGAGAATACATCCATACTTCCAGGATGACGATGCCATAGTCCGAGCAAATCCAAAGGATGTTTGTATTGATTGGCAACAGATTGAGCGAGATAATTCACGAAATCTTTATCATACTCAAAATAAGCGTATTGAAAAATACTATTCATACCAGGAGGCAAAACTTCCATGACAATCCATATTCCATTGTCTAAAATATGACCAAGAAGAATACCTCCTGTTTCTATGGGGTCTTTGGCGAAACTTTCCCGAATAATAGCATTGTATGCTTTATTTGAGAAAACCACTAACTGACAGTTATTGCTCATATTTATATACCATGATGTTCATTAAACTTTTCTTTCGGTAAATCACCTGTAAGAACTAATTCATATGCAAGTAACCATTTTACTGCCCATGCAAGAACGGATGCGGCAGTTGTTACTGTATTTCCCGTTTGGACAAATCCTGCCTCTGTAGTGCAGAGATAAACTTCATCAACGGAATCTCTAAGAAGGTGAGAAGGCCAAAAGCCACATTCGCGTTCAATATCATTCACATCAGGATTTACAAGATATACATACACAGATGATCCCATCTGCTGATTTGGATGATTGTTCTGATAAACAGCCATCACATAGTAGCTTTTCTTACGCCCGAATTTTGTTTCATAAACACCAGGTGCTAATTCACCCTCCCAATAAAGGCGACCATCGTCAAGTTTTCCTAATTCAAAATTAGGAAAACATTTTTTCATAGCAGCCTTTTCTGCTTCAAGCAAAGTAGGATTGCTTTCATACCACTGAGCGGCAAGTTTTCCCTTTGGTATACTAATGGTAGCATCTTGAGCAGTGCTTGTTCCTGTGACATTACCATCACCTTTGAGCGTTATTTTCTCGCCTCCCATAAGCTTTTTCTTGAGGGCTTCTCTCTTTGCTTTGAGGGCTGCGTCATCTGCTGCCAATTTGCCTTTCGGAATGCTGATTGTAGAATCTGAGCCACCACCTTGAACGGCATTTCCATTTCCTGGTTTAAGACTAATCTTGTCTCCAGAGAGAAGCTTTGCTTTCAAAGCTGCTCGTTTTGCGGCCAAAGCTGCGTCATCTGCAGCGAATCGACCTTTAGGTACTAAAATTACGTGTTCCATTTTAATATTTAATATGTTCGTTTTTAAAATTGCTTGTTTCATGTTGAGTCATATTGTCTTATAGAATCTATCACTTCAAATCTATTTTAATTATTTGTTCTGTTATCGGAGTCCAATAATCCACGTCAAATATCTCTTGAATAAAGTTATCATATCCATGTGAATCTAAATCCGATTGAAGATAAATAAGTAAGTCAACAAGAGAATCGATAGCATCTTTACCTACGGTTTCAACTATAGGTTGAAATATAAGATTTCCATTTTCTAATTCGAGTTTGTCAAGAATGTATTGATAAATTTCCATCATCTGTTCAAATGAAGATTCGGAAGCGTTAAGCTTATAATCCTCATTAAAGAAATATGCAGCTTTTATCCAGTTTTTTTCAACACCATCTCCATTTTTGTAAGCTATGGCCTTTGCGTGATAATCAAATGGAGTTTTATGTTGCTCATGTGAAAAGTGATATAAGAGTCCTCCTATGCTTACCGCAAATAGTGTATCAATTAGAATACCTTCCTCAGATTTATTTTGTATTATATGGATATTACTACAATTCTGACCTATAAGATATTGTCTTAGATATGTCCTTACACATGGAATGGCGGTAGAACCACCGATTAATAGTACACGGCTGACATCATTCCATTTCTTTCCTACAGAATGTATCAAAGATGAACATTCTTGAAAAGTTTTTTCAAGTAGAGGCTTTATTAAAGTTTCGAACTCGTCACGAGAACAGTCTATGGTAGTATGCGCCATTAGAGGAACGGGATAAGAAACTTGTTCTTGGCTTGACAAGGATTCTTTTATGTCTTTGCAAAGTTTTGTGATACCATCGATTTGTTGTACTCTGATAATTTCATCTTCATTATAAACGAAATTATATTTCGATTTAAAATATTTATATAACGCAGCCTCAAAATACTTTCCACCACATTCTTTGCCTGATGAATTTCCTAAGATTCTACAGATATCTCCTGTATGTTCAATTAATGCCGTGTCAAAAGTTCCTCCACCTAAATCGTAAATTAAAGTAAACGTTCCAGATTGTGTCCTTTGCTGTTTATGGTAATATATGGCTGCAGCTTCGGCTTCCTTTATAAATTCTACATCAATGAAACCAGCAGATTTCGCAGATTCTAGCATGATTTGCTTGCGTGGGTCATGATCTGCATAAGTTGCAGGGATGGTTATGACTGCTCCCTCAATTACTTCGTTACCAACTGCATACTCTGCAGAACTCTTGATGGTTTTTAATATCTCAGTTATGATATCATTATAGGAAACACCTAAATATGCAAGTTCGTTTTCGTGAATGTTAAGTTTGAAATCTTTTAAAAAACGTTCTGGATTTTGACATCTCCAGGGTAAAGCTTCATTGCATACTTTTATGTTCTTATTGTCATCTATGTATGCGACCGTTGGGAAACCATACATATTGTAAAGTCCTCCTATCGGATGCACTTTTACAGGCTTATCTTCAACCATTATGGTCGCAGATGAATAACTATTGCCAAAATCTATCGAAACCCAATTCATTTTAATGCAGTTTTTGAGTAATTGAGACCAAGAAAAGTAGTTGATCGTTCTATTGTTTCTTTGGCAGAAGTGTAGTCATATATTGCCTTCCGAATATCAATGAGCAATAAATTATACGAAGAAACCAATAATTTATAGAACTCGGCTTTTTCTGGCTCCACAACAGAAAATATGTTGTATTGTTTTTGCCAATAGAAAGCACGTTTGGTTGCAATATCAATTAATTGGGAGGGAGAAACTGTTTCATTACACCGTAATCGCTCTGACGCTGAATACCCATGTTCTCCACAAAGGGATATGAACTCATCCGCTTCCTCGCTGGTTAGGTCGAGTTTGTCATCATAAAACTTGGCAAGATACTCCCATTCTTTATATTCATGAAGGGAAAGTAGAGTTGTGACTATCAAATTTTCTGCTTGGGCCACGGCATCGTATTCCTTACCGAAGTATTGCTGTTTTGCTTTCTTGATTTCATGGAGCAATCGTTGTAAGATACTTTGAGATTTGATAAGTATTGATCTCTTTCCAAAATGAGATTGTATTGTGAGAAAGAATTTCCCGAAACCACTTTTCTTTTTAAGTATATCGGACAAAAAATCAACACTTGCGTCTTTGTTGCGTCGTAGTGATTCTGTTAGAATATAGATTCCGTATAATCCAAATTTGTTGTATAACCGTTGTCTTTCATCTGACTCAATTCCCACTACATATTCGGCATCTACAAAGAAGTCTGGTGAAGATAACATCTCGATTAAAGTGGATTCAGCAATGTCACTTAAGTTCTTTAATGAGTAATAATCTATATCATCAATAGTAGATGATGATAATCCTATAAGAGGTGAAACTGGCAAAATAGTAAATAATGACTTTCGTACCTCAGGATATTTATCATATAAGGTCGTTCTGATAACCCTATCACCAATCGACAATATATCTTTTTCTGGCTCCATCACAGACCAAATGGTATCTGCCTTAGACAAAACGCCAATGGCGTTCATTGCAGAAAGATTGAAATCTCCAGTACCAACGCCTTGAAAATCTTGCAAAATAGACATGGTTGATTCCGCTATACTTTTTGTAAATAACATTACAACAGCATCTGGATGAACCTCTTTTAGAAATGCAATGGTATTTTTTGAGTCAATCTGGCTAAGAGCGTCAAGTCCAGGTGTATCAATAATATTAACTTTCTTTAATATTTCATGATTGTAAAAAACTTCAATGAATTTCACTTGTTCTTTAAGGACATTTCTTTCTTGATGAGACGTCCATTTTGCCCAATCACTTCTTGGAACAGATTTGATGTCACCATTTTTAAAAAAAACATTGATGTTAGAATTGGAATCTCCATATTTAAGCCAACTTACATTGAATGTTTCTTCCATTTGGCCTGTCTTTACTACTTCTTCCTTACCAAGTATTGCATTTACTAGTGTTGACTTTGAACTACTGATTTTCCCAATTATAGCTAATTGCATAGGCTGCATTAAGCGTGCTTCCGACTTCTTTAACTCATCTGAGAAAGTGGGTATGTCAACTCTTGAGAGAATGTCATTGCATTCTCTCAAGAGTTGCATAATTTTATCCTTAAGTGTTAATGCTTCAGAAGTCATCTTTTATCAAAAGGATTTGTGAGCAGTAATTCTACTTGTTTTTGATGGGCATTGATAAAGTTTAATTCTTCTAACATTTCTTCCTTAAGTTTGACGGCAACTTTGGCATCTTCGTCTGCACTCTTAAGTTTATTCATTACTTCCTGCATTTCTTCGATAATTTCAGTACTTGTAGTTTCAAAACACTCTACAAGAGATTCATTGAACGCCTCAAAACGTTGTTGTACATAAGCTTTCAAATCGTTCATTACAATAGTTATTTGAGGTGCTAATTTTGATTTCAACTCATATAGTCTATGTTGAACATTCTGATCTTTATTTGATTTATATACATATCCAACTGCTGCGCCAAGAGCACCAAGACCAACAATCACTGGACCACAGAATAAAGATAATGCTAGTCCTGACATTGTAGCAATTCCCATTCCTGGTAATGCATTCCTAGCAAAGCCACATGCCTTAGAAGCAATATCTTTTTCTGCTGGTGTAAGGTCAGCGTTAATTCTTTGGGTAAATTCCATATCTTCCACATCTATGTTTTGCCCAAGTATATTGTTGACTTCTGTAAATCCAAGAAGGATTCTTTGGTCAACCTCTGTTGCTATGGACTCCAATCCCATGTTAAGTTGAGCTAATACCCAATTTCCACCATTCTCTGTTTTTGCTTCAGGACGCTTCAGAAGTTGATCCAAACAATCAGTTGAGAAAAGAATACTTTGGCGAGTAAGCTCATTAATAACATTTGATTGGGTGGCACGAATGGCTTTGTTGATTTTTTTTCTAGTAACAGAGTTTGGGTTTGCTAAATCATCTTTGATAGCCTTTAATTCTAAAAGATGATTTTTGTATTCTTGTTGTATGCTTGGATTTGGATCTTCTATCTGAGAAATTTGATATTTATATTTCTCTATAAGCGAAGACAAAGAGGACAACATAAATGCTTTTAACTCTACCAAGATTTTCTTCTTGTATGCAGGCGCAACATTGCTTAGAACTGTGTCAATAGCCTCGCAATTTGAAGAAAGTTTCATTTTCTCATTTTTGGTCTTGTTGTACATAGCCCAATGTGTGGATGAAACAGGAATTATGTCCAAGTTCGATTTATCCACACTACAGAATTCCGAGATTTTAGATTTTGTATCAACTATTAGCTGAGACAATTCTTCTTTTGCTTTTAAATCGCTCTTGTTTAGTATTATCTTAGAATTATTCGTGTACTGAAGCAATTTGTCTTTATAAAAATCAAGTTCTGTTGAAGACAACGGTTCTCCTGCGTCAATAACAAAGAATGTTACATCTGCTTTTGGCATTACATATAATGTCAAAAATAGATGACGAGGGTCAAGTCCTCCAACACCAGGTGTGTCCATGAGTATAAGTCCTTCTTTAAGCTTTTCAGAAGGAATCTCGATGATTAGCATGATTGTATTGTCAATCTCAAGGGAACTCCCTTTGGCATATTTCTCAATATCATCAAAAGGGATAGGTTCTGATTTTAGATTTTTCACATTCCCGTAGACACGAGAAACTTTTCTCAGAGGTCCATATTTGATTATTGATACAACGGATGTTGCTATGCCTGGGTCTGTAGGACAAATGTTTTCTCCAATAAAAGCATTGATAAAACTTGATTTGCCTCGTTTGAATTCACCGCAAACAAGTACAGACACATCTTTTACAGATGCTTTTTGAACCATTTTCTTCATCGCCTCAATATCTCCTTCTTTATGTTGCTCCTTATACAAAGGTTCGATTTTGGAGATAATAGAATTGAAACGAGATATGTTTATTCCTATTTTTTCCATATAATAACTTTATCCAAAAAAAGTAGAACAAAAATCAATTCCAAAGTTGTCGCAATAATCTACCATCATAAGCTGTTGCTCACATAGCATTGCCGAATCAAAATCCCCCACACTATTAAAATAATCTATTGTCCCATGCAGGAAAGATTCGTAATCATCGTTGTTGTTAATAGTAGAGAAATCTATTCCATCAGGGATGTCGCTAAAATTTATACTGTTTAAATTATTTGCGTACGTGTGTTGCATCATTTGCGTGGCAATGTCTGTGTCAAGATAATCATTAAACATGAAATTATCCGAGAATATATCATTAAAAGCCACATTGTTGTTTGAGACATCAATGTATGCGTCCACCAATGATGCGACAGGAGATACTTGTGTTCCATCAACAACACTATGTACAGGAAGCCCATAACTTAAATCATTGAATATTTGGAAATCAGAATAGTCTACACCCCCAATTGTTGCAATATGCCCTTGGCCATAATCGAAATTTGCCATAGAAGCCGAGTGGTCAGGCACAGGAATATCTGTAGATACCATATAGCATTGAGCATCGCTCCAAGCATCCATAAACTGGTCTATAGGATACGCCTTATGATAATCACCATTTCCAGGGTCATCTACTATTACCATAATGTTATCAGGGTCGCTAGTGTCTATTCCAGCTACGACCAATGCATGGTCTGGGGTATCTCCAATGAAAAAATCTTTAAGCCAAGCTTCAAACTTGTTCCCCCACAGTTCGCCCGAATCAACCCCCACGATAACCTTATGTCCTTGCGATAATTCTGATACTAGATTGAAAACGTTTGCATTTTCTTGACGTGTGACAGGAATGTTTGCTGTCTCTAGAAGATTTCCAACATTTTCAGCAGAAGTACCACTTCCATCAGCATGATACCAACCTTGGTCATACGAGAATTGTACTAATTGGTCTTCGTTTACATCTATACCGAATTCGTTTAGGATTATCTGTTGTGATTTAATAGCACAACTATCGGGATATTGTTGCTGTATGTCAGGGATAATGCCTGTAGCATTCATTGTATTGTTTATTGTATCCATTTCTATAGAGATTGGTTGAGAAAATATTTCATTTAGAGTGAACGGATTATTATATTCTTCATTTTGTGAAAATGTCATCATGTCAGACATGATATCTGTAGTTTCCATCATGTTGGCATCGTTGCTTAAGTTGGTTTCTACAAATAGATTTTCTAATGAAGAGGTATTGCCATCTATATAGGCGGCAAGTAATTCGTCTGATATTTTATTCATACATAATCCTCCTTTCTTTTCATTATAAGTCTAAGTTGAAGAAGTGCCCTACGATGTATATTGTACAAATTATCTACGGTTACTCCCATTTTACTTGCAAGACGTTCAGGTGCAACATCTTCAAGATCTAACTGTTCTATAACCATTTTATAGCGGATATTTGATATTTGCTTTATAGCTTGTCTAACATCAAAAGTTTTATCAACTGTCATATTATAAGAACCACTAAAGTGTTTTGTTTTCTCTATTAGAGCTTCAGAAGACTCATGTTCTATCAGTAGTTCCTTTTTTTTCTGAAAGAAGCGAACGGCTACAACGCCAATCCAAGTCATAAGTTTACTTCTGAAATCAAATTGTCGAACTTTTCTCCAATTATCAGCAGCTATATAGACATAGAATTCATTTACAAGCTCATTGAGAGATGCCATACCGCCATAAATGCTATAAACTATATAAGTAAACAACTTTGAACACTTCTTGCAAAAGAAATATTCAATAATTTTCTTGTTGTTATTGATAAGACCATTTACAAGTTGTTCATCTGTATATAAGTCGTATGTCATGACAAATGTAAATTAAATAATCTTTACTAAACGATAGAAATAAACACAAGAGTGTATATCTACTATTCAAATATATTCTTCCAAAAACGCACTCGGCACATATGCCGTCACTACCGTCACTAAGTCTTCCACAACTACACCAACTCTCTGTTGTCCTTGCCAGCGTGCAACTCTTCCAACCACCCCTTTGAATACACCATCAATAACCTTTACCAACTGTCCTTTCTCAAACTTAGGTACTTCACCTAATGATACGATGGTATTGTCCGCATCGGCTGCACAGATTATTTTCAAACTATCCATCTGATAGTCTGGAACTATTAGTGGAATCTTCTCTATTCTGCGCCCAACGTGGACGTGGCGATAATAAAAACGGAGGAAGGGGAGGTTTACGTTGTCGTAAACAAAATATTTGAGTTGTTCTTCGGTACCATAAGCGAAGAAGATGTTGGGTAAACGTGACTCGGTAACAACTTTGCGCTTACCTTTTATAAGTTTTACTACAT
>ERZ1673741.1633-NODE-1633-length-18003-cov-3.101293_pt1 | contig 18003 bp, 29 predicted proteins | sample MGYA00580209_ERZ1673741 | MGnify/ENA primary metagenome ERZ1673741 (study PRJEB41218, sample SAMN15661754) | gut metagenome | host: Homo sapiens | place: Canada: London | collected 2015-08-20/2019-03-30 | study: EMG produced TPA metagenomics assembly of... | reverse complement strand
AGAGCCGCAGCCAGATCGCTTACTTTGTCATAGATGCGACGGCCATTCAGGTCGCGAGCAAGCAGCATTACATTGACCAGATGAGGCGTGCAGTAGAAGTCAGGAGTACCAGAGCCCTTATACTTCTCGCGAGCATACAGCAGAGACTGAATGACAGCTTCCGCATAAATGTAGTTCTCACCGAAGTTAGCAGAAGTATTAGTCCCCTGCAGGGTGGTCTTCATGACGGCAATGTCAACATCGGCATGAATGGTGTACAGCTCATCATCAAGCCAGATCGGGCGAATCTTATCCTCGGCGATCTTACCGTCAGCACCGACCTCACGACCATCGCCGATCATGATAGCGGTAGCCAGTTCCTCGTTCAGGTTCATACGATCGATACCGTACAGATACTGCACCACATCGAAGTCCTGAATATCGATGATGTCATCGCGGTCAAGCTTACTCTTTACATACACAGTCTGGGGGTCAGTGGTTCTGTGAATCAGCTGAACATTGCCGGTATAACCCTTCTGGGTGGCCTTCTTATAACCCTTGGCACGAAGAGCCTCGATGTTACGCAGATCAGCCTGGCGGGTACGGATACGAGAGATAGGGCTCTTATGGACCTTCTTCAGGACCTCGTTTACCCAACCCTGGTCAGTGGTAAGCATTTCAGGGGCACCAGGACGAACATCCTTATACTCGGGGAACAGGGTTTCGATGCCATCGATGCCGTGAGCCAGAACACTGTCGGGATTCTGCTCTGCATAGATGTCCATAGCAGTACGGAGACTGCCGACACTGTTAGACTTAGCCATAGAAATAATACTTGCCTGGTCGGCATGAGACAGAACCTCGGTCTTCTTCTGCTGTTCATTGTCAAAGACATTGTGCTTCATTGTGTTATCCTCCTTATCGGTTTCTGAACTTTCTTTTTTATTGTCGGGCTCGCTCTCCAGAGCCTCAGCAACCAATGCGTACATGACATTTTGCTGTTTTTCAGACATAGAGTTTACCACATCTGCGATGGTCTCCTCATCCTCATTTTTCTTGTCTTCGGCATCGGTATTCTTTTTCTCTTCCTCATCTTTCTTATCCTCTTTTTCAGAGGTATCAGAGTGAGCCAGAGACAGGGGCATACCGGTGTAGATGATTGCCTCGTCTTCAGAGTTCTCACCATGCTGCAGCATGGAATCAATAAATGCGCCGGGATTTGCACCCTTATGTACCAAACTAACTTCGCAAATGCATCCGTGTACAACATCCGGGCCATTCTGCTGAAGCTGATTGGCATAAATAGAAAGCGCACAAATATCACCGTGTTTTACCAGCACTTTGCCAACTTCACCGGCTTCAGTATCATTGAAGAAGCCATAGGTATAAACACCTTCGTCACGATTTTCGAGCCAGGCGTGACCAAGAACATTTCGAGGATCGTTGTGCTGGTGATTCCAAACCAGCGGGACTTTGATCCCATCATTTCCCTTAAATGCGTCCCGACGAATTACTCTTCCATCCGAGCATCTAAGATCATTTCTGGTAGCCCAGCCGCTGAAATCACAATCCTCGACCGAAAACGGTCTACTCATTTTGATTTTCCTCCTTGCTTCTGGTTTTTAATTTCTTGCTGTCCATTTCACCCGTTTTATCGAGTCTGCTAACGATGCTTTCTGCAGACTTCTCCCTCTCATCCGCCGGCTGACTCAGGTTCTTGTTTCTGAGTTCATCTGCTTTTGGATCATTGGAGGGCTTCATGCCGATTACTTGACGAATCTCATTCGATGTCATGATCTCATTTCTTGTAAATTTGTCTGCGATCTCGGCAATGTTGTTAACAGGAACAAGCTTAAATGGATCTCGGAAGAACGAAATCGATTGAAGCTGTGTTCGGGCAGTTTTGGTAAGAAATTTTCGCTTCATCTCATCGACAATAGCGGAAATAATAGGTTCGATTGTCCGATTGTTGTAGTTCAGCATCGTTTTTTCATCCGCAGTACCATCCAAAATGCTCTGAGTAATCCCCAACTGGCTATATAGCATACTCGTCAGGTATTCAATCTGGGACATAAGGTTGTTATTTACGGATCGATTTAGCTGGGTAATATGCTCAGTTCCATCAGTATAGGCGATACCATACTTAGAACCAGACAATTGACTTTCTATATCTTTGCGCCTGTTTTCGGCCTGAATGCGGCGTGCTTCAGTCTTGATCACATAGGGAAGCTGAATAATCAAATCAAGCTTTCCCGAACCACTTTGTTCGTCAATGACATCAAGAATATTGAGCTTACGAATCAGACGCTGCATAGTGGAATTGGGCTCATTAATGACTGCATACAAAGGATTTTCAATAATTGCCACTGCACTTTTAGGCATGAAAATATCCTCTTTCCGACCGGTCCTTTCGTTATAGACACGGGTTCGAATGTGCTGCGGATACCACTCAAGAATTTGTCCCACTCTCATAGAGAGGATGTCATAGGAACCCGATACATTTGGATCCTCGGTTGTTTCGACCGGAATGATCGCTACGCTGCCTTCATCGAACATTGAAATAACAACATCCTGAATAAAAGAGCGCGGCGTTTGGTCGATATTGGCTTCCAGCGTAAGGCAGTTGTTCAGACCATCATCAATGGAGGACAGAAAGCGACCGTTTTCATCTAATCGAACATGTTCGATCCTTAACGCTGACACATCAAGCGCAATGCGGTTATACACAGAAGTGACGATGGAGCGTTCATTGCCGCGGGACATTCGTGGTCGATCTGCCCGGTATGAATAACCGGTTCCAAGGTCCCGATAAAACACCTGATTATTACCGGTAAATGCGTCCCATGCATGCTTTAGCCTGGAACCAAAAGGAATAGCCATTTTGAATCGTCACCTCCTTACACCATGTCGATGTTTTTCTTCTTATAAGCCACTCTTCCAGAGGACCAAATACCATTTTTAAGTTGGTTGATGTCATACGAACTATCGGCAAGCGCCATATGAACCCCGACATCCCCACGCTTTGCAACGAATCTGATAACTTTTCCTGACGGCGCAGTAATATCTCTTGCCGACCGATTCATCAACTCAGCCATTTTTTTGTTATAGGCGTTGATCGCTGTAGAACTGATTTTTCCACTCGATGTAAAGGAATCCGGGTCATTTAAAAGTTCATTAGCATATCGATCAAGATCTTTCGATACTTCTTTCCGTGCGGTAGACACGATTTTGTTATAGTTCTTGTGTGCCCACTTCGCGTCTTTCTTTTCCAACCGCTTTCGACCTTCGGCGGTCAAAGATCCGTCCGAATTCTGATATCGACGAACTCCCCATTTCATGCCGATAATTCCGTGATGGGACATCTCACTCATTTCGACCACCTCCTTAGTCAAATGCATCACGATTAAGCTTGTACGCCACATAGGCATCCATCATTGCCGCGACAGCATCAATTTTTTGCTCATAGCGTTTTTTCAAAAGTTTACGGTTACCGTTGGTATCCTCCAGGGTAATGCAGTTACCCATAGCAAATGTCATCAGCTCTTCATCGAAAATCAACATTCGTTCTTCGGAAAGCTTCTTCAGCTCACCAAGAGGAACTGATTCCGTTTTCGCACCCTGAATAACTTTTTCAATACCGAATGGTCCATTCTCAGACTGCCATCGCGCAATGAATTCTTTTGCGTTATACGGGTCAAAGCCAAGACATCGAACATCATAGCCGCATTCTGTTATGTGACTGTCCAGATCTTCGTAAACATCCATCATGTCCAATACAGCTCCCTCTAAAACAATTAAACTGCCTTCCGCCATGAACTGATCGTACTTGATCCTCATAGCAGCCGGCAGCTTCATTAGTGTCATTGAGGTAATATAGTTTCTGGTTTTAACACCAAAAGATCCATTGGACAAAGGGAACAGAAATGTAAATGCACAGAAGTCGTCGCCTTGGGAAAGGTCGACTCCCAAAGAACAAGGCATTTGCCAAAACTCTCGTTTTCGATGTGGGAGGGTTTCTTCATAGCTGAAATAGTAGGTATAGCCCTCCATGGGAAGACCAAAGCGTTTGGCTAAAATATCGTTGCGAGATGCCGGAGCTTTTTCCGCTCTTTCTACATCCAACTGATAAGTTTCGTAATCCACCGTTTTTCCGAGGTTTGGATTTGCTTTGATCCACATCTCCGGATTGCCGACTTCTTCTATGGAGTCAAGCTTATACCACCATATGGACACACCGGGATTAATGTAGTCACCCTTAAGGATGTCTCTCAGTTCCATTTTGATTGTGTCACCGCTTCCATTGCGGACGGTACCTTCGGAACTGATCGCGACTATTATGTAGTCCTTTACTTTAGAAGCGCCTTGCTCTATTGCACCGATTACATCTTCACGAATGTCCCCGGAAAGCCATTCATCTACCGTTGCTACTTTAATTTGCAAGCCTTGGAGTTTATTAATGCTCATTGGGCGAACCTCTAACAAGGAGCCGGTAAGAAAATTCTCAATCCCCTTTTTGGTAGACGATAACTTTGTGCGATTAGCCTTAGAACCAGTCGTATTTTGCAGCGACCCTTCAGTTAAGAACTTAAATAGTGGACCTCTGGATCGGGTTATAGAAGTTCGTATTGGAGTCATTACTTCTTCTGCCTGCTTCATAGTCGGAGCGGTCGTTATCTGATGCGTCGTGGAAGTATCGATATTTAAGAAGAAGCTCTGCAAAGTCGAAGCATACATCGATTTCGCTGCGCCTCTGGCAACGATTAGATATTGCTTTTTCGTCAATCTCTTCTTTATCCGTTTTCGGACATAATGTCCGCCATGGCCATCAGAGTTCGGCTGATAGACACTTCGTTCTTCAAAGTAGTACCATCCGAAAATTTGTTCCCCCCAAAGCTTAAAGCTATCCAGCAGTTTAAGATCGGATCCATCTGTTAAAGTAAGTTCCGATTCACAATAGGAGATCCAACCTTCCACGGCTTCGTCATCGTAATAGACACCAGGGTTCGCAATAAGGTCGTCTATACGGTTCATCTCCATAGAAATTTCTTTACATACCGGAATCTCACCTCTGATTACGGCATCACGAAACATACCGTAATACTTTGGGACGGCAGTATTTGATAATGCCATAATATTCTTCCTTTATTTTTCCTTTTGGCCTTTCTTTGGATTGACTATGTTGCTCCCTGCTATTTTATTTACCATGGTCCCCATAGCATAAACGGATAACTGGGTTGCAATATTACTTCCGGACTTTTCAAGAACATCCATAACGAATTTCTTTCCTTTAGAAACCTGCTTTGGATTTACATCCCGAGAAAGATCTCTATATCGCTTTTCCAATTCAAGCCTGCTGATTCTCTGTTTTAATTCCTCGTCGGAAAGGGTCTTTGAATTATTTTCATGAGTGGAAGATTCTTTCGCAGCAGCTTTTAAACGCTTCTTTCCTTCTGGGGTTCGTGTCCCGTCTTTGTATTGATACCGGCGGATACCCCATTTCATTCCAAGTATGCCATGATGAGAAATTACGGTGTTGGCCAGTTTGAATTACCCCCGTTCATTCATAAGTCAGGATCCACTGAAACATTGATTCGCCATTCCAATTCGCTTATCTGACGATTTATTGCATCTATTACCGCCGAAGACGAAGACTGTGTGTCAAAAACCAATTTCACCTTTAAATAAACATAGGTTTTGACAAACTCAAGGCGTGAATCATTGCACAAAAAATCGGACCAGGTGGCGTCTGGTCCGTCAATACAAAATCCATCTTTTGGGCCTACGCCAAGTTGGTTAAGGACAGAAAAGGCGGAGTTAATGTGGATCATTATATCTTGATCAAAGTGCTCATAGTCTTCAGCAATTCCAAGCAGTTTTTTTATTGAGGTTAGAATACTATCCATATGACACTCCTCGCAATCAGACAGCAACAAATTCTGCCATGCAGTATCCAGAAATACCTGCAACCGTACAAACCGCGTACCATTCATCGTTGGACTGCTCGAAATCGATGGCAAGATAATCGTCGCGATCCACAACTGCAACAATTTCAGCTGCCTTACTTGGCTCTTTACGAATATTTAGCTTCGTACAGCCGTGTACCTGACCGATGATAGTGTTGGTTTCTTTGCCTTCATCTTTGCTTGGTCCTATGATTTCCACTAATTCGTCAGGCTCTAAATCCTTGTAGTTTTTATGAGACATGGATAATCTCCTTTCATTATTTTCGCCAAGGGCAAGTATCGTTGCGACTTCGTTCAACAGGAGGTAGGATCAACAAATTCTCATCACCGTAATGTATAGCGTTGTGAGTCTTCATTCCGGTGCAGATAACATTCTCCGGATCAAACACGCAAGGGCGTAATTCTAAGATGTCTTCATAGGTGATTGGATTGAGATGGTGGATCGTAACCGGACCATATATTCTATAACCCAGAACTCCTAAATCACATCCTTCATCGCGAATAATAATTTCATCCCTAAACTTACGCCATCTCTGTGACTGATAAAATTCCTGATTGACCCATCGCTTAAATCCAAATGTTTCATCACCGACAGTCCCATTACATTTTAGATAACGAAACCTTTCTTCAAATGTTGAAAATGTAATAAGCTCGGAGTATGTTTTAAAATTCGTCGTCACCATCGTTTGCTCCTGAATACTTACGAAATGCAACCAAAGCCTGATTATAAAGTTCCTTGGCTTCATTGTTCGAATTAAGAGTTTTGGTTTTAGCCTCGATCAACTCTTTCTGCTTTTCGAGAATCTCTTTCTCAATCCGTTCTTTACTCGAACCGAGTTTGAGATAGTGCGTTATTACTTGAGAAGAAGCAGTTCCATCTCTGAGCTGCTTTTCTGCACATTGGACTGCTAACGATATCATCAGATTCTCTTGAGCTTCGAGCGATACCGGCGGTCTCAAGGGTTTTTGCGACGCAGAAGAGCCAGAGGCTTTTGCTTTTGGCACAAATGCCGCCTCCTCTCATTTTTCTTGGTGCGGGTAACAGGAATCGAACCTGCAAGGGATAAAACCCGATGGATTTTAAGTCCATTGCGTCTGCCTATTTCGCCATACCCGCATAGTTTCAACAACCTTATCGCTATTTTTCCCATAGGTTTAGCGCAGTATTTGGAGGAGCCTACAGAGTTGTCTTCGCCAATCACCAAAAGGAGAAGGAAACATGAAAGGAGAGATCAAGTTTTATGATAATATAACAGCTCTATAAGCTCTTTCAAATACTGCGCCAATGCATAATGGGAAAACCAAATCCTAAAAACACCCCCCGGGGAATTTTTTAGGACCGCCGCGATGACATAGGGGGTGATATTTTTGATACCCTCCCCCTATGCTTAGTGAATATTAATAGAACATAATTGTTTAATCAAACAGCTTCTTTTTTGCGTGAAACTTTTTTGTAGATGTTCATGAAATCATATCTAATGATCTCATTAATTGCTCGCTCAACTTCGCGCTCGTTTTCTTCATCGGTGAATTGGTCCGAAGTACGAGCAATTCTTGCCAGATAAGCGCAAGTATTATAACCCTTTTCCATGTCGAACAGAAACCAATCGGAGAACTGTTCAAATGGATCGTAAGGATTATCAAATGTGGTGAGGGCATAAGACCCAATCATACCAGTCACTCCTTTCAATTTAAGTATTTGTGTACTGTACTTGTGGAAATACCAAGGGCTTCAGCAATTTCCGATGTGCTATAGCCAGAAGCATTCATAGATGCAATCTTATTTTGCTTTGCCACACTCAAAGTTGTAGTCGAACGGGGCATTGCACGCTGTCGAAGGCTATCTATATCGGCATTATTAATAATTTGCTTTAGCTGGTTCTCGCTAATAGCGCCAGCTTGAATTGCTTCCCATTCGCGATCGGTAATCTTTATCGCTTCACGCTTAGCCCCTACCAGGGCGCGGGCCTGGGTAAGTGCTTGTTGACTTGCTTTCTTAATCTCACCCTTGGTCATATCGGGGTTATCTTTTTTCTTTGCAGCTACTACGGCATTCGCTATGGTCTGTGCTTGTCGTTCTTTTGGAGCATTCTTTAATGCAATGCTCAGCTTTGAATCCAAAGACTTCCATTCATCGAAATAGGTTTCTTTTGCACTGGCCGAGTACGGGATCTTTTGGGTTGCGAGGATCTCAAGCCGGGCTTGGTTACCAAGAGCTTTCAGCTTATTGGCATAATTGGCATAGGCTCTCTCGATTGGCGTATCCGTTTCTGAGATAAGCGAGTATGCATCTTTTGTTTCCGCCATCTTGGTACTTTGCTGTGTACGCTCTTTTACCTTTCCGGTTTTCTTATCGACATAAGTCGGATCATCTGTGGTTTTCCAAATGTATTCACCGGTAAGTTCATCAATTCTTGGACTTCCCTGGCGTTTTGGAACAGAGACTTCAGACTTTGCTCTTGAAATAAGAGTCGATGCACCTTCATGGTATCGCCCATCTTCATCAATACTTCCTTGATACCTCTTCTTTAAGGCTTTAATACCGTTGTCGATTTCACTTTGCTTATAGTCAAGCTTATGTTTTTCGGCATCGATAACGACCATGCTGTGACGAACTGCGCGAGCAAGCTCATCCTGCGTAGCACCCTTCAAGGTCATGTCGGTGATAAGATTCGAAATGACACCCATCTCTTTTTGAGTGTTTTTCATCTGCTTAAAAGTCCCGTCAGGCTTTCCACCATATTCAAGTTTTGGGTCAAACCCCTCAAGCCCTTTCAATGGAGGCGTCGAGGTAATCTTAACTTTACTGTTGCTTGAATTACAGGGAATTACCATGACGGTATCTCCGTCAAAGTCAGCGCCAGAAAGCCGTTCCGCAACCTTACTGTTGATACCAACAGCATCTTTCGGGGTGTTCCCGAGAACCCTCCTTGCCTCCGCCTGCTTATTGTTGACTTTAAGAATAGGGATCTCAAATGTACCACCATGAGGATAACGAATCAAAGCGACGGTCTCTCCGTCTTTGTAGTTCGGGGCATAAACTTCGTTATCTTTCATCGAGGTAATAGGTAGGATAACCTGATACTTCTGTCTCGGTAAAGCAGCAGCCTGAAGATGAACTGCTGCGGCATCACAATCATCAGCGAAGGACTTTAAAAGTGACTTTTTAACAGTGGGGTTTGTAAGCGAACAGATTTCATCAAACTCCGCCATCTTATCGGAAGCCGCCAAATTCAACTGCTTGATTACCAAGGCACGGCTTTGTTTGGAAAGAAACTGGGATGGGAGCTTATCGGCCCATTCGCCCCAATCGCCTTCTTCGGCTCTTTTGTTTATAAGTGAGAGCTGCTTTTTTCCGTTCTTGTCGTAATAGTAGCTCTGCCCGCCTCTTTGATCGTCACCACCATCCGGATCATTGATTCCGTCTTTAATCAAGGATCCAAAAGGATTATTCGGATCATCCTTTATTTTTTTGAGAACATCTTTCATCGGAGTCCCTTTTTTCTTGTTTGTATTAAAGAGAACATCCACCCCATCAGGAAGGTCATCCGAGTAAACAGCCATACCTTTGATATAATGCGTATTGTCTACCAAAATGCGAACCTGAGCATAATGAGACGACCCTAAAGAGAGGTCATCAACTCCACGACGAATCTCAACAACGCCGTCTTTTTGAATACCGCCGTCCTCAGCATAGCGTATCTTCAATCTTGAGGAATCCATGCTTTTCGGGTAAACCCATTTAGGATCGAAAGTATCACCATCGTCATGAGAAACATAATCTCGAACAGACTTAACATTTTCAAAATTGTATATTTCCTTATGCTCTGTGCCAGGAGGGCAAAGGACCTTTATGTTAGTCTGTCTTCCAGGATTTGTTACCTGAGGAACACCACCGCCAAAGACTTGATAGCCTTCCATCTCTAAGATGTAAATGGCTTCCTTCATCTTTTCTTTTGAGATTCCGAGTTCTTTTTCAACTCCGGTTCCGACATCGATCATACCTTTTTCCGCAATTTGCTTTTTTAAGAACTCTGCGGTTGCTTTGGCTTGATTCATTCGTGCTTCGGCATGCTCGTTCAAAAGGGATCGGACTGAAGAGTCATTATTAAAACCCATCTTCTTGGCGATCTCATTGAGACTATAGCCTTTTTCACGAAGTGCTTTTGCTGTTGCCACATCAGCCGATCGGCGTTCATCTTTAGCCAAACTAACTTGCGTTCTGAATTGAGTGGTACTCAACCCCATGGATTTTGCGATTGCTACTTCACCGGTATAGGTCTTTCCATCTGCATCAGTAAAGGTGAAATTCGATTTCTTCAATTCATTGACTCGCGAAAGAAAATCTCCACTATGCTGATAAGGATTATCGCCAGAACCCCACGGATATCGCCCCGATCTTCTTGGCATTCCATAATGCATCAACATATCTTCGACTATATGGTTCATGGCTTAACCCTCCTGTTCCTTGATCTTACGAATTACTTTGTCAAATGTGACAATCTTATCCATGATTGGCGCAATATCTTCAACGGTTGGAGTATGATAAAGAACTTCATTGTTTTGGTAAATACGAAGTTCCATTTCAATTTCCGCAGGTTTTACTCTATATTCCAAACAAAAAAGAGCAGCATATATTTCAAGCTGCTCCATATGAGCTGGAACTATTCCGGTTTTCAAGTCATGAATCCGGAGAGTGCCACTGCGGAATGAAATTGTATCGGCGGTACCAAAGCAGTTATCAGAATAGAATAAAACCTGTTCCGGTATCATACGAAAGCTGATTGCGTCGTTGACATACATGTTCAGTGTTTTCTGCGATTTGGGAAGTTTCTGCCCAAGGCGTATGCACTGACAGGCGAAGTCATGAAGAATTGTTCCTCGCTGTGTGGCTAAAAACTTGGAGTATGCGTCTGCCACTTTTAATTCATCATAGTTTATCCAATGGTATTTACTTGCTCCGAGAAAAGCGTGTTGCCCTTCAAGGTCGGAATGATTGTTGAAGATCACACAAAACTTCCTCCTTGTTCTCTGGACAAATAAAACGAGAAAATGACATCTCATTCATTTTGCCCACATAGTATTCTTGATTAGGTTGCTTCTTTGAGCCGACGCTTTGTTTGCATTCCAAGGAAGCCCATTTATCGTTATAGAGAACGAGTAAATCGGGGATTCCTTGTAAATACCCGGAATCGCTTTTCATCACAATGCAACCCGGAAAACGCCGCTTAAGTTCTTTGATCAGGTTTGCCTGAAATCTGCTTTCGAGCATAAATATAAATGGGCCTCCTTTCTAAATTTTACAAATACGAAAAGAGAATGCTTAAAAATAGATTTTTTACTTCTCTCTTCATAAAAGGCAATGTATTTTTCGCGCGGCTCAGAAACGGCAAAATAAAAAAGCCAAGGCATTTAAACCTCAGCTTTTTATAGAATTGTTATTTGAGATTATGCTACTTCAGCAAGCTTCTTCATCACTCTTGCGGATACTTCGGCATAGTAGGCAGCATCGGCATCAGACAAGCTCTTACTATCGATGGCATCAAGCTTTGCCATCATATCAGAGTATTTACCCATATAGTCAGCAAGATCACTCATCATGGAAACTTGGTCGGTAGACGCTTTGTACTTCTTCATAAAGGCAACATAGGAATCGAAGAACTCTTCATAGCTATCCATCAGAGCTTTGAAGTCCGAACTTACGCCTTCTGTTGTGGTTGGCGTATTATCCTGCTGCTTGTTTTCATTGTCGGTCGTTTCATCACCAGTCTGCGACTCGTTTTCCTGCGGAGCGTCAAAAATAATAGTCATCATATCATCACTATCTTTATAGTCCACTGAAATATGATATCCCTCTTCGTTATACCCGCTAAAAAAATCCTCCGATTTAAAGTAATCAACCGTAAATCCGCTTTCCTTACACTTGGTTGCGTATGTTTCAAAATCCGGCTGGGCTATATTTTTTATGTCGGCGATAATACAACTATTTGACTCAGATGAAATCTCGCCAGCCGTCGACTCCGGAATTGGAAGTTTTTCCGCGAGCTGAATAGTAGACCAATCTATCGTGCCGTATTCCTCACCCTTCGCATTCTTTTCATCTCCACACGCCGCCATCGAAAATAGAAATAGACAAATAAGAAGCGCACTAAATATTCTCTTCATCATTATTTCCTCCGTAAACTTTTTTACATATTATATCATATCGGAAGCCTAAAAGAAAGCTAATTTTGTACAAATTTACACTCGTGGCCAAAAGCCCACTTTACTTCCCATTAGTTATTTAAAATATTAAAACTTTTTATCACAATTAATAAGAAATAAAAGTGGGCAAGTGGGCAAAATGGTCCATTCAACCAAGCAAATTTGCGCAAATCGCCCAAAAAGTGCCAAAAATCGCCCCAAAAGTGCCGTTTTCAGAAAATGGGTCCGATTTTTTCTGCCCACTTTTGCTCTCCAAAAACGGGCAAAAGCCCACTTTTTTTGGCCATTTTTCAATGAAATCCTCCGTACACTCGTCAACTTTCTAAGAAAATTCATGAAAAATGTCTCTTTGCCCACTTTTCAAATTTTAAAAATGGGCAGAAATATCATCAATTTTCGCACATCAGATATCGCCGTACACTCTGTGAACGCTACGATCAGGATCGAACCCGTCGGGATAACGGTCTTTGAGTTTATCTACATTTAAAGCCAGAACCGTCTCCAGACTAACGCCGATAGCGTGAGCACTTATTGTAAGATACCACGCAACATCTCCGAGTTCTTTCACAAGGTGCTCATAATCCAGCTCATGCCCTTGATAAAGATGTTTTTTCAGAATATCAATTGCCTCGCCGGCTTCGCCATTCAACCCCATCAAGCCATTTGTAAGCTGCTCAAGGGGCGTCAAAGTTTCGTTTGCGGTACGGAGTACCGATTTCTCGTAATCATCAATTCGCATTTTTCTAATCTCCTTTTTGAGTAAAATAAGAGCCAAGGTTTTATCCTCAGCTCTTAACGATATTGACTTTCTGATTCCGCCATTGTTTCTCAACCCCGCAATTAGCAACACAATCGGGGTATGTTTCCGAAATACACTTATTGCAAATTATAAGGTGGCGTCCACGATCCGGAATCTCTTCTACAATATGCTCCATAACCGTCTTCCAACTACCGTCTCTTTGTCTGATTGGTCGAACAACGGTTGATTTAATTTTCATGTTATCACCTCTTTGAGTCAATCATAGCATAGTTCGGAGAAAAGTAAAAGACCATGTTACAGATCTTTTACCTTTGGAATTTGGTCGTTTACGAAATAAGAATTTCGTAGCGTTCCATCAGATCAGCCATAAGCTCATCGCTTGCGGAAATACTGATGTGGAATTCAATCTTGTTCTTATCGTTCATCACGGTAAGAACTGTCGGTTGAATCTTTTCTGCATAAAGCATTCGCAAGCAAACGCCAAGCTGCCGATCATTGGTTGCTATAAAACAACTCATAAGCTTAACCTCCTTTCCATAATAGGAGGTGCGTTTTTCGTGCAAAGAATCAGTCGTCAGCAACCAATCCCGCTTGTGATGCGCTCCAGCTTCTTATTGATTCGTCTGACCACATCCAAGTCATGGACAATATTGCTGTCCATGTCGACAATCTCAATATTTTTCTCGGGATTGTTATCTTCCTTGGACCAAAGCATCTGAAGCAACATATCGACCTGGTTTTCAAGCATATGGATGCACTCGGTCAATTCTACGAGATTGTCCTTGATGGTTCTGCGAGGATTCTCTCCCACCGGACAGTCGTTATTAACGGTGCTAGTAAAAGTCATATTCATATATTTTTCTCCTTTTTAAAAATATCAATTGTTGCGATCAGAGAATCGCTTCTTTGGATCGATAAGTTCCAGTCCAGTTTTCGTAGTATTTGCATCCAACAGAGATCTCACTGACGAAGTCATAATTAATCACTTTCATAGACGCGTTTTCAATTGCTTTTATAATGTCAATGAAGTCCTGCTTATAGGTGCACACTTCTTTATGAGCGCAGAGCGTACATAAAGTTTTTACTCCGGCATCAAGCATTAGTCATTCTCCTTTCATGCAATCATAAAGAAAAGCTTCCAAAGAATCGGATGCTTCTTTATCTGTTCTGCTAATCGCAGGGCAACTTCAGCATTAACATTTTCCCAATTACCAGTGTCAATGACATACCCGTTTTCAGATATAGTCATATTCTGGACGAATAAAGAGAAGTCATAACCGCTGAGCCATCCCTGTTGATAGGCTTTATTAAGAATATCTTTTCCGCTATCCGTCATTTTTCGTCTCCTCTTCATCCAAAAAAGATACATATTTTGCTTTTTGTCGAATATCGAGCAAATGGTTCATTTGATCATGATTAGGAAAATGTGATCTTTCAATCGTTAACTCTGGAACGGAACAAGCTTCTGGATCGAAGTTAATTGTCACTGTTAAGTTTGAAATGACATCAGATTTTCCAGCAATATCTTCTGCCATATCATGCATCATTTGAGCTCCGATTTTAATAGACTCGATCAGATAAGTTCGATATTGTTCACTCGTCATTGTTTTTCTCCTTTCAGGTATTTGGTTCAGAATGCGACGCATCATATGGGTTCTCTTTAGACCATTTATAGACGATATTAACCGCCTCCTTGTCCAATTTCAAAACTGCACAATCCCCATCTTCTCTCTCAGCGGGGCAATTTCTGCAACTGTTACCAAAAGAATTGCACATGCGATCCCTTTCGATAACCAACTCAAAAGCATCCATTACTTTTCTCCTTTCTGGTAATTCGGTTGTTAAAACTTCTTCATCTCGATAAGATGCTCGCATTCATGAGGATTTTTGTCCGAACAAACTTTATACTTATCCCAATATCTTGGACATTCATTCTCATTTGCATTTTTACAGCACATCATCCATACAGGACACAGCTCTCCATAATAAGGAAGCTCATCAACTACGAATTTCATTGTCATTCATCCTTTCTTTTCGGTGGATAGCCTCCACAGGGTCGCTTCAAAAAATATAAAAGAAGGAGCCTAAGCCCCTTCGATTTCAAATTTTGGATTAATGATTCCATCTTTTGCTTCTATTACATAATAGTATGCTGATTCGCCATTGTCGATTAAAGCCAATTCGCGTTTTATGATGCTGCCACCACATTCTGCTAATTTGGTTTCGAAATAATCAGCCACATCTTTTGCAACATAAGCATAATATTTCTTCATAATAATCCACTCCTTTCATAATAGGAGATGCGTACTTTGCGAAAAAGAATAGGAGACCTTGTTAGGCCTCCATCTCTCTTTTTATTCGTAGCATAGCTAAACTAATTCCTACACAATGATCCATAAATCTCCTACGAGAAGCCCGCATCTCGATGCGCTTAATCGGATTCCATGTTTTTTTCATCAATTGATCCGTTACTTTTGCCGTCATCAATTCTGCGTCATGTGCTTCCTGTAAGATATTCATGATGCGTTCGTACTCAGTCATAAATACCACTCCTTTCACAATAGGAGCTGTAAATTTCACGTGACCACTACCGATAAGCAGGAAAATGTTTCATTATTACGAGGCAGTAATCAGTTCAGAATAAGGAAGACTCTCAATCCAGTCGCAGAATGTGTGCCATTCGTCGAGTTTATGATCCTTACGAGACTTATAAATGTTCGCCAGAACCTCGTAATTCAACATGACCGTCCGCTTTTGATTGTAAGAACTGGGGAGAAGCTGGATCATCTGCCACCATTGTTCTTTATCGCCCTTTTTGATTTTATATTCGCCACTGTCGAAACCATAAATAAAATATGCCCGCCACTCATTTAAATCTGCAATAAGGTTCTTCAGAATGTAGAGACCGGTTGTATTTAAATGCTCATGACTGAAATCATCCAGCGTAAACTCCTTATCCGCAATCTTGTGCATCGTAGAACAGGAATTGGCAACTGTACCGACCTTGTAAGTATCGAACTCCTTCCACCAATACAGCGGGGCGGTAATATCAAGATACACGGTAATCATCCGCATGAACTTACGATGGTCAGTACCCGCGTTGCGGAGAGTAGTCATGAGATTGAGGTCTTTTTCACCAATCAAAACTTCCTCCCATCCGTCCGAACCAAACCATGGGCCCGAATTACCACAAATATCGTGATGATCGCCATCCGATGTTATAAATTCACTATCACTTTTCTCCCAAGAGTTCTTCGGGTTCCGCATTCCCCTAATAGCTGCTTCGAAACCAACGACCTCCGTTTTTTCAATTTTAATCATTGTTTTTCTCCTTTCCGGTGATTAGCTCTGAGTAAGGTAGATCCTCGATCCAATTGCAAAAGTCTCGCCACTCATCAAGCTTGTTGTTCCTATGAGAAATATAAATATTCATAAGAACTGCATAATTCAGCATTAATGTCCGTTTCCAGTTATAAGAGCTTGGCAGCATCTCAATCATTTGGCGCTCAAGTTCCTTTTTGTCCATAGCATTTATTAAAGGACGAATCTCTTTGCATGTTGGCATTTCTCCCTTTTTAATTTGTTCATAATTTTTATAAGCCCATTGATAAATATTTAAAATGCCAATAGACCTATACAGATTGTTAAGCTCCTCCCTTGTAAGATTTTCATAACTGAAATCTTTAATTTTTACGCCCTTATCAGCAATTTGGTGTATGATGCTGCATGAGTTAGCAACGGTTTCGGCCCTGTGTGGATCGAACTCCTTCCACCAATACAGCGGAGCAATGGCATCGAAGTGCACAACGACCCTTCGCATGAAATGGCGATGACCTGGGCTAGCATTTCGAAGAGCATTCATTAGGTTGAAATCATTTTCGCCAATGACTGTACAATTCGGTCTCCCTACGAATTCGTTTTTACATCCGGCACATTGATAGGAATAATGTTTATCAGTAAGTTCCTTAAGAACATCGCAAGGATGACTATCGCTCCTTTCTAAAGAATTCGTCGGATTGTGCACACTTTTTATTGCCGCTTCCCAACCGGCAACTTTGGCGTTTTCAATTTTAATCATTGTTTTTCTCCTTTTTAAATATCATTCTTGTCAATATTCTCTGTGCAGCAACGAGTAACCAAGAGCCTCAAGAACCTTGCATGCTCCGTCAACATTATGGTCATTTATAATAATGTTGAGGATACAGTCGCCATCTTTATAAGCTTTAATCTGACGACTGCCAGTGTATACTTCTATAACTTCAAAAGTTCTGTTCATGTTTTTCTCCTTTTTAAATATCATTCTTGTCGCAATAAAAATAGGACACCATGTTTCAGATGTCCTATAATTTTCAAGTTCTTATTCCTCCATGCTTTTCGATAAGCTTTTCGACAATTTCGATAGGCACATAACCATAGACGGTATTTAAACAACCAGGATTATCCTCGGCATACTCATTAATGAGTTCGTCTTCCTTGCTCGGAAAGCCAAGCTCAACGCTTTGATAATCCTGCAACCCGTTAAGTCGCGGAGAACAGTAATGATATTCGCTGGCCTGCACCGAGATGGAATATCCATCATAACAGTACAATCTTGGTCTAAGCTCTTGGACTCCAATTGCTCGCATCTTAATCGGTCTTGCCAACCACTCTTTAACGGTCATGTTAAATCCTCCTTTTTTATAGTGTCTTTACGCTCCCACAGTCTGGTCGCAATTTTAAGCATGCAGGCATTGCAAACCGGGAAGTCTTGCTCCGAATACGAAAGCATATATTTCACAGACTTATTCGATTTGCAAAAAAAGCAAGTATTCTGTTTTTTATCCCAATCGTGAATGGGATTTACCACTTTAGCCATGCTCCTTCTCCTTTTATTTATCTATTTAACCTAGCAGATATAGTAATCGATGGTTCTCTTGATCTTTTCATGCCGATTAAAAAGTTTTTTACTGACAGCGGTACAGAATCCTATGTAGCGATCTCTCTTGTTCTCGTAGTTGCAGAAGACAGAGGTTTTTGTTCCGTCTTCCCAGATTATATGGACGCACCCGACATGTAAATCAACAAATTTAATTGCCTTTTCAGCTATATCGCCCATAT
>ERZ1673741.1630-NODE-1630-length-18041-cov-4.882909_pt1 | contig 18041 bp, 21 predicted proteins | sample MGYA00580209_ERZ1673741 | MGnify/ENA primary metagenome ERZ1673741 (study PRJEB41218, sample SAMN15661754) | gut metagenome | host: Homo sapiens | place: Canada: London | collected 2015-08-20/2019-03-30 | study: EMG produced TPA metagenomics assembly of... | reverse complement strand
CATCGCCGCTGAAGACCTGGGCCATCCGATTACGGACATCGTCTTTACGCCGACGGAAAACGTCCCGGACAGTCATGATGAAAAACTGACCCGCCTCGACGTGGCCTGTACCTTGGACACGGGCGAACAAGTCGATATCGAAGTTCAAATCGTCAACCAGAAAAACATGCAGCGCCGGACCATGTGCTACTGGGCGCGTTTGTACTTGTTGTCGCTGCCGCCAGGTGGTGCCTATCAGGACTTGAAGCCTTGTATTACCATTAACTTGTTGCGTTTCAACCTGCTGCCTCAAGGAGAAGCCCATTCCATGTGGAGCGTTTATAACGCCGAGACGGGCGACCGCCTGAATAAGGATTTGGTATTCCATTTCCTGGAAATCCCGAAATATACGAAATCGCCGAAGAAGCGAATTAGTGACATGACGAAAATGGAACGCTGGCTGGCCTATTTTGCCAACCAGCTCAGTGATGACGAAAAGGGGGAACTGATCATGAGCGATGAAGCCATCCATAAAGCCGTAGATGCCGCCAGGACCTTTCTTCAGAATGACGCCGAACGCCTGGCTTACATCAACCGCGAACTCGCTATCCTCGACTATAATTCAGACCATCGCGATGCCTTTGAAGAAGGGGAAGCCAAAGGTCGTGCCGAGGGCCGTAAAGAAGGCGAGGCTAAAGGCCGCGAAGAAGGAATAAAGGCCGGACAGCAAAAACTTCGTCTTTTAATGAGTGCGCTATTTAAAGAAAATCGTTATGACGACGCAAACCGAGCGGCTAGTGACCCCGATTTTTGTGAAAAACTTTTTAAGGAATATGGAATTTAGTTGGTGATAAAGTGGCCATGCATGGAAGCCTAAGCTATCATGCATGGCCTTTTCGGACTCAGATGCGGCTTTGCCGTAATAAACTCATGAAATAAATGCAGTTTGTCGGTCGCAGATGGCAGGTTTTTACGAGCCACGAATCACGAGCCACGAGCCACTATTTTTCCACGAGCCGAGGGTCACTCCAAGCGATATCGTTATTCTGAGTCTGTTGCCGCTCAGCGGCATCTGGATCCGAGGCGGCTTGCGAACTGCGGTCTGCGACCGGCGGGCCGTCGGCGCCCAACTCGATGAATGATTCGTCAAAGGACGCCAGTGAAAAGATTATAACCCTGCATAATGATTTTGGAATTGATTTGACACAAGAAGGAGAGGGGGATTTGGCAGTAATGTGCAACTTAGGAGAAGGAATATACGAAGATGGCCTGATGAAAGGTAAGCAAGAAGGATGGAAAAAAGGTCGAGAAGAAGGTAGAAAAGAAGGAAAATTGGAATTAGCTCTCGAATTGTTAAAAGATGGGATGTCCTTGGAAAAAGTGGCAAAGTATAGCAAATTATCGTTGTCCATGATTAAAGAACTTGCTAAACAGAATAAATTGATTTAGGGCCAAATATAAAAATAACCGCCAACAGTGCAGACCCCGTTGGCGGTTAAATTCGTACCTGCCGGTCTTTCAGTAAGGGTATTACTTTCTTGATGAGATCACGGACTAATCGAGTTTTGTCCTTTCTTTCGTCCACAGCTGGTACTCTATGGGAAGTTAAATATCGTATGAAACGTCTGCAAGGTTAGCTGGGCCATGGCCAGTCAGGTCAGCAGGAATTGCGTGGGCCGTGTCGTCGTATAAAAATATGGAGAAAAGAAACGAAACAGACCACCAATAATCAAATTTCCGAGGTATAATGAATTCATCGCGTAACTCCTTTGAGATGGTGTGTTGTAGCAGATTCATTATACTTCAAAGTGTGGTTACGCGATATTTATTTGTCCAAAAAGTTGTAAACTGCTGATGATAAACTATTTAAATAAATTACTTAAATCTTTATTATATTGAGGTTTATATCGAAGCGGTTTAGTCGTATTGTCTGATAAAAGTGAATAAATATATAACACTACTTTTTCTGTGAAAGAAAACAATTCCCATAACTGATGCATGGGGAGATGAGACATGTCATTTTTTTGTTTAATCCCAAAATACTTGGAGTCATTATGAGCTAATATTTTATCTCTTCTCATTTCGAGTACTTTGATAGCATTACTAATGGTTGTATCAGTATTTATAGTATTTTCAAATTCACTTAATTTTTTTTTGATACAATCATGCTTTGAGTTGGGAAATAAATGGATATTACAATATGTTTTCATATAATCGCATAAATGTTGTCATATAATCGTTCATTAAAGCACATTCAATAATTAGTGTAAACTTTGGAGCACGTTCCATTTCTTTGTTATGTCTTAGGATATCTTCATCTACCATGTCAAGGTCCTGAAGATAAGATAATTGCATAAAGTAGCCATCTAATTCTTTAAGAAAATCGTTTTTTAAATCTGGTTTGTTCATTTTTACCTCCTATAAAAGGGATGTCAAGAATTTTGTGTGATTTTTTTTAGAAATCTTTGTTGTATTTTTCCATCAGAGGGCCAAGCTGTTCATCAATGAGCAGCTGGTTTCGGATTACCGCCAAATTAGCTAGGCTATGTGAATTCCATTTCTTGTAGAGTTCCAAGATTCGAAGGTAGAAGATTTTAACTCAAACTTCCCACATGAAAAACACAGTCATTGCCCTTGTTTGCAAGCCATTTGGTAGAAAATATATTCATACCGTAGACACTTGCAGGGCATCACGCATATATTGCGGGAGCCGGTTCACGAAGTCTGCAAGAACGGCTTGGATTTGTTTCTCTGTAGCATGAAAGATAGTTTTGACGCTGGCTCGCATGGCTTCCTGTAAAATCAGCATCGATTTATGGAAGGTCACATCAGCCATCTCTTCAATCATCATATAGAAAAGCTCACCCAGAGTGCGCATTATCTTCGTCGTTCCTTTTCGCCACGGAAAGCAGCATGCAGCGTGTGAAAACGAAAGCCACATGCGCCGTCAGCGCATCATAAGAGAGACCATAGTAACTGCGCAAGTGCAGGTAACTCTTGCAAGTCTTGAAAAACACTTCAATATCCCACCGTCGCCCATAGAGACGGATGATTTCTTCTTCGCTAAGGTTCACATCGGTGCTGATGAGGGCAATCCAGTCTTTACGGTTATGTCGGTTACGCACACAAACAATTTTGGCCGCCGCTGTTTCTTCGCTGACGTCTTCTTGCTTCACGTGGATTTTCACGGGGACGGACAGCAGGTATTTGGAACGGCCGCGGCGCTTCTTGCAGGCTGCAAAAATCTGCTTGACCGTCATGCGCTTTCCCTCAAATTCGTAATAGCACTTAGCACTCCGCTTGATCATGGCAATTGCATGGAGTTTAAGACCCAGGATATCGAGTAGCTGCCTCGGGTTAGAGAACCAGCTGTCGAAGAGGACATACTTGGCAGAAATCCCTTCACCAAGCGCTTCCTTAAGTAGGCGAATCATGACCGTAGTCCCTTTTTCCTTGGTCATCTCTTGTCGATTGTGCGAGAGTGTCCGATGGTCGAAGGAAGGTTTCTTGCCAAGGATGTTCTTATCCTTTGACGAAGAAAGAAGGACTGAGTTGATGGGCAGGGAGGTTCCCCATCGGTCCACCCCAGTGTCAATAGGCGAAATCCTTTCTTGTAGCGCATGGAAACGTGGTCAAAGACGCGGGCTGCCAGTTCCGTACGTTTGTATCCTGCACGTTCATAGAGGGAATCATCAATGACGAAGCAGGCCTTCCGATTCTCAGAAGTCAGCGGCATCAAGAACTTTTGAATGATTCTTGCCGCAGCCGTGTCGTGAAATGCAACCAGTTCACATGTGGATTATCCAGGAAGCGATAATACGTATTCTTGGAGAAACGTTTCTGCCATTTGGAATCTCGTTGCTGCATATAGAAACTGGAAGCACGGAAGACATTGCTGAGGATGTAGGCAAAAAGACATTCAACGGAAATTCCTTTGGCTTTATCGCCACCACAGGTACGAGATAAGCGGATTACCTGAAAATTTGAAAGAAAGTTAGAAATAGAATGAGAAATCTGGTTTTCATCGAGGCGATTTGATGATAGGATAGACATAGCGTAAAGCTCCTTTCGAGTAGTGTTGCCTATATCTATTTTCGACAAGGATAGGCTTTACGCCTTTTTTTGCTTCAAAAATATTTTATAAATCATAGTTGACTAGCATTTGAGATGTGGGAAGGTTGAGTATATGATAAATGCCAGGGCTTTGAGAAAAAGTTCCTGGCATTTCTTAAGAAAAGACAGAATATGTCGCTATTGTTTGGTATGATTGAACTAAGTCATCTATTCTAAGGTGCCAAGTGTTGGTTTTTGGAATATGAGCCGATGGAGGAGAATCAGTGTCTGCTGCAGAACGTGAAGACCCGGGGCGTACAGTCCTGGAATAAGATTGTCTGTAAAATTTGAGAAAGGTGTGATGGAGCAAACGATGGAGATGGTTTGGCTTATATTTAATAAATTAGTATGCCATATTTTAGAATGCAAAAGAATTAAACAAACATATTTTTGTTTCGTAGTATTCTCCCTCCATGGGAAATAAAATGTCTTGTGGGGGGGGATTTTTATGCTATAATTAGTGCAAGTAGAAGACTTTTTGGTCATTGAATACCTGCCGGATTCGCTATTAAAATAGCATTAAGTATATGGCGAATCTGGTAAAATTTGTCCATAGCATTCTGAAAATGTTTCCGTATTCTTGATGAGTATTTTGCGAACTACCGAAACGCTAGACTGCAAGAGCTGCGAAGCCATTAAAACTGTTATGGACATGAAATAGAATTAAAAATTAAGGGCGATTGCATGAAAAAATACAAATCATCTTATTATAACCACGTCATTAAAGACGGTAATGATACAATAGTTTTTAATGCTAGAAACTGTGCTTTGGTTAAGGTAAATAACATTTTTATGGAGTTATTAAATCATCCCAATGAAAGAAATGATTCCAGCTATGAAACTTTAGCTCAACAAATGTATAATGCTGGTTTTTTAGTTGATGAAACAGCAGATGAAATTAAGATTTTAGAGCACGCATATAATGATGCTAGAAATAGTAAAGAGAAATTGACATTGACAATTCTTCCTTCATATGATTGTAATTTTAAATGTTTTTATTGTTTTGAGGACAAAAAGGCGATTTCATTAACGTCAAAAGAAGTTGTTGCAATAAAAAAATTTACGGATAGTCATGCTATTGGTATTAAAGAATTAGATGTGTGCTGGTTTGGTGGCGAGCCGTTGCTAAACCCAGATCCGATTTGGGATTTATCGGATTATTTTATAAAGTTAGCAGAAAAGTCGGGATTTCAATATAAGGCAATTATGATATCTAATGGATCACTTGTCGATAATGAAATTGTAAAAAAATTAAAATCTGCAAAAATAAGCTTACTGCAGATTACTGTAGATGGTGATCGGACAACTCATGATAAAAGGCGAGGATTTATTAATGGTGGAGGTTCTTTTGATGTGATAATGAATAACATTCAAAAATTAACATCAAATTCGATAAAAGTAAACTGCCGAATAAATCTAGATAAAACCAATTATAGTGGAGTTGTAAAACTCATCCACTATTTAAAAGAGCGGAATTTCAGGAATTTTCAAGTTTCTTTTGGACATTTACTACCATTAGGAGGAGATGATAGTTGGGCATCTAAAGTTGGATATAGCATGGATGAATTTTCTAAAGTTACAGATAAACTTGCAAAAGTACTTGATGAAGCTGGAGTTAGTAAGGCGAATGATTATCCTTTTTATCCCAAGCCCATTAAAAATTTTTGCGGGGCTTGTCAAGTTAATTCATTTGTAATTCATCCAAATGGTGATTTATATAGATGTTATGATAATCTCGATTATAAAATAGGCAATGTTTTTACTGGTTTGCATAATGATGATGTTGAAAAACGCAATGATGCACATTGGATGAAACATAATCCGTTTAAAGATGAAGAGTGTACTTTTTGTAAAGTTTTGCCACTTTGTATGGGTGGATGTCCACTCTTGAAATCTCTACAACATAAAAAATTCTGTTTGAAATGGAAAACAGATTTGGAGGATGCTTTAATTAACAAGTATTATTCCAGTAAAAAATAGATTTAGGTATAAACGAACTAATTGTTTGTTGTTAATATTTATGCATACTAAACAAAAAAAGGGGGGAGCTTTATGGAATTTATTCAGAAGCCTGTTGTTGTAACCGAAAATGGTTGCGTAATTATTGGATGTGGGTGGAATTAATAATATATTATATAATCGTTTTGCAATAAAAGGAGGATGATTGAGTATGGAATTTATAGTTATGCCTGTAGAAGCAAAAACTGAAGGTGCCTGTGACACGATTAATGTTTGTGGAATTGTTTTTTAAAGGTGACAAACGGTACTTTTATTATATTATATAAATATCAATAAATACAAAGGAGGATATTATGGAATTTATTGTGAAACCCATAAATATGGTTGAAAATGGAATGTGCGATTTAGTGGATGTTTGTGGCGTGTTTTAGTGCATGTCAATGTAACAGCAGTTTAAAGAATAATTCTTTGAACTGCTGTTTTTTTGGCGTTGAAAGCATTTAATTTTTTTTGAGGATTTAAAAGAATTTTGCCGAATATTACTATCATATAGAAGATTTTTTCAAAGAAGACTTAGTGCAAAGATATTTTTACTTTTGGTGAGGAGTGATGGTTGTGGATACGAGTGCTATGGTAAAAATTTTAGACATCTCTTATGATAAAGCCCTAAATGGCGTAGCGGGCATGAAGGGCGCAGTTGATTTAGCTGCTGATTATATGGCTCATGGCGGAGATTTAGAAGCACAAGTTGATGCTTTGATCAATAATCAGATTATTAAGTGTGGAACTTCTGGTTTTTTGACTAGCTTAGGCGGTTTTATTACCCTGCCGGTTGCTTTACCGGCCAATGTGGCCAGCGTGATTTATATGCAGATGCAGATGATTGCGGCTATCGCCCGTATGGGCGGTTATGATTTACATGATGACCGCGTTAAAACCTTGGTCATTGCCTGCTTGTGTGGTAATGAAGTGAAAGAAATCTTGAAGCAGGCTGGTATCCAAATCGGTAAAAAGCTGACGGAAAGAGCCGTTCAGAAAATATCTTCGGCACTTATCGTCCGCATCAACCGGGCCGTTGGTTTCCGCCTGCTCACTAAATTTGGGACGAAAGGGGCCATCAACCTGAGTAAGGCTATTCCGGTCATTGGCGGACTTATTGGAGGAGGCGTAGATGCTTATTCTACGAAAGTCATTGGCAATAAAGCGAAGGAATTGTTTATCTTGGGACAAAATGAGTCGCCTGTAGTAACCATTGATGCTACGGTAGAATAAATTCTTAAAATGACAGAATTTGTCGTTGTCATCTGCTATGATGTAGGTAAAGGAAGAATTTATATGTAGGGTAAGGTGATATTATGGATGTAACGGCTATGGGAAAAGCTTTGTCATTGTCTTATGATAAGGCTCTCAGCGGCATTGCCGGCATGAAAGGCGCCGAGGCGTTGGCGGCGGAATATATGGCGACTGGCGATGATTTGGAGAAACAGGTGGATATGTTGATCCGCAATCAGGTCATCAAGTGCGGCGCTTCAGGCTTTTTGACGAGTTTAGGCGGTGCCATTACGTTGCCGGTGGCCTTGCCGGCTAATGTCCTCAGTGTGCTGTATATGCAGCTGCAGATGATTGCGGCCATTGCCCATATGGGTGGCTATGATTTGCAGAGCGACCGGGTGCGGACGCTGGTCATTGCCTGTCTTTGCGGCAACCAGCTCAAGGAAGTCTTGAAACAGGCTGGTATCAAGGTGGGGACGACGCTGACGGCTAAGGCAATTCAACGGTTGTCGGCAGTGCTCTTCAATCGCATCAATCGAACGGTTACGATGCGTTTGTTGTCGCGTTTCGGGACGAAGAGCGCCATTAATTTAGGGAAGGCCATTCCCCTCGTCGGCGGTCTGATTGGCGGCGGCTTCGATGCATATTCGACGCAGATCATCGGCGATAAGGCCAAAGAGATGTTCATTCTGGAAGCCCGGCATATGGAAAATGGGGAAGTGGCTGTCGAAGTCATCAATGTATCGCATGATGATGCGGATTAAGGAGGTTAGGTACGATGGAACTCATGAATTTGAATCATCCCGCTTCACACAAGTGTGCTTTTTGTAAACACTGGTATGACCCGATGAACCAGGCCATCCGGCCGAAGGCGCCGATTGTCGGTTTTTGGGAGTACGATCCGCTGGCGGAGAATCAGTGCCTGGTGCGGAACATGAAGACTCGTGGTGTACAATCGTGTAATCAGTTTGTCTGTAAGATTTGAGAAGGGCGTGAGGACGTAAACGATGGGGACGGCTGTGGCTCAAGGCGTTGCCTGGCTGATTAAATGGTTTATTTTACGACCTTTATTTTATATTTTAATACAGGTTTTATGGCCTTTTATTTATGGCCTTGGCGTCAATTTCTTGGCTGTCTACGAGACGGGATGGAACAGCGGCGATTGGCTTACGCGAGGCCTGCTGATTTTTATTACCCTTGGCTTTTTAGGGCTGCTCGTCGGTATTTTTGCCCCAAAGAAGGAGCCCCAGGAAGATCGGCATCGTGTCCGCTGTGTGATTGTCAATGTTGTGCTGTACGTGCTGATCCTTTATATCATCGCCCGGTGGTATGGGTTGGCCCAGCCCATTACGATGACGATTACAATTTGAGGAGAAGGTGATTGTTTGAAGGAAGATAAGGTTTCGCGGGTACTGGCGCTGTATTCGCAGCTGCTGGCTGGCCAGACGATTCAGAAGCCGGCGGCGGCCCAGCAGTATGGTGTAAATGAGCGCAGTATCCAGCGGGATATTGAAGATATCCGGGCGTTTTGCCGTAATGGCATGGCTGTCGGCGATGGGACGCCTTGTGATATTGTCTATGATTATGTGGAAAAGGGCTACCGCATGGAAGGCGGCCAGGTCCAGAAGTTGTCGAACAGTGAGATTTTGGCATTATGCAAGATTTTGCTCGATAGCCGGGCTTTCGTCAAGACGGAAATGGAAGAAATGCTGCACAAGGTGATTTCCTGCTGTGTGCCGGCATCGAATCAGGCCATGGTGACCCGCCTGGTCAATAATGAGGCCTTCCACTACGTCGAACCGCGACACCGGACGAGTTTCCTCGACACCATGTGGCATCTCGGTGAGGCCATCCAGCAGCACCGCTATGTCGATGTGTCTTATGGCCGGCTGAAGGACCGGAAAATCGTTCAGCGGCGGCTGAAGCCCTTGGCCCTGCTCTTTTCGGAATACTATTTTTATCTCATCGCCTTCATCGACGACAAGGATATCGAAAAAATCTATGAAAGTGCCCGGGATATTACGCCGACGATTTACCGCTTGGACCGGATCAAGACCTTGGATGTCGAAAAAGCGACGTTCCACATTCCTTACAATCGGCGTTTCCAGGAAGGTGAGTTCCGCAAGCGCGTCCAGTTCATGTACGGCGGACGCCTGCAACGCGTCACCTTCACCTATACGGGTTATGATATCGACGCCATCTTGGACCGTTTGCCGACGGCGAAGATACTGAGTGAAGATAACGGGACGTACCAGTTGGAAGCGGAAGTCTACGGGAAAGGCATCGAAATGTGGCTGCGGAGCCAGGGGAAATATGTCAAAGACGTCAAAATCGTAGAAGTGTAAGGCGTTAGGAGTCATGCCTGAGGGGGAGCCCTTCATGGCGTGGCTCCTCTTTTTGTTTCTCGTGATTCTTGTTATAATAAAAGACAAAGAACAGGAGAAGAACCCCGCCTATGAAAGAAGGTGATGGTATGAAGTGGCAGATGCCGATTGGTGTCGATAATTTTTTTGATATACGGAGCAAGCATTATTATTTCGTCGATAAGACGGATTTTATCCGCCAGCTCATCGACGGGCACAGTGCGGTGACGCTGATTACGCGGCCGCGGCGGTTCGGCAAAACCTTGACGCTGAGTATGCTGGAGTATTTCTTTTCTATCGAAAAAGAAGCACAGAGCCGCCGTCTCTTCGACGGACTGGCTATCGAAGGGACCGGCCCTGCCTACATGGCCCATCGCGGCCAGTATCCGGTGCTGTTCTTGTCTTTGAAAGATTTGAAGGACCTTACTTGGCCTCAGATGCTGCAATCCCTGAGTTCCTGGATCAGTTATTGGTTCATCGACCATGAGTATTTGGCAGAGAGTCCGGCTGTGAACCCGGATTTACGCAGGCGCTTCCTGGCACTGAAACAGCAGGGGGCCGGGCAGAATGAAATGCAGCTGGCCCTGGCACTATTGGTCAAGATGATGCATCAGCATTTCGGCAAGCCTGTCATTTTATTGATTGATGAATACGATGCGCCGATTCAGCAGGCTTGGGAACATGGTTTTTATACAGAGTGCATCGCTTTTATGAAACAGTTCCTGGGCAGTGTCCTGAAGGGCAATCGCGACTTGGATTTTGCCGTACTGACGGGGGTCCTGCGGGTGGCCAAAGAGAGTATTTTCAGCGATTTGAATAATCTCGACGTTTGCTCCGTCATGGATGCTGCCTATCGGGATGTCATTGGATTTACGCCACAGGAAGTGGCCCAGATGGCAGAAGACCTTTCCATGACCGCAGCCCTTCCGGCCTTGAAAGCGTGGTATGATGGCTATCTCTTCGGTGGGGCGGAGATTTATAATCCCTGGTCGATTGTCAATTTTTTCCGTCACGGTGATGTCGGAGATTATTGGGTCAATACGTCGGGAAATGGCATTATCCGGGAAATGCTGCGCCATGTGACGGCTGAAACGGAGACGGATTTACTGTCTCTTTTACAGGGGCGCCATGTGACGGCTTTGATACGGGAAGGCGTCATTTATGAAGATATTGGCCGGGATACGGATGCTCTCTATACGATGCTGCTGACGACGGGCTATTTGACGGCTGTCAGCCGCAAGCGGGGAATCGGCGGTATACGCTGTGAATTGGTCATTCCCAACCGGGAAGTACAGGATGTATATCGTTTTGAAATCCTTGACAAGATGAGAGGTCGATTTTCCGTGTCCCGGCTGGAAACCATGTTCGATGATTTACTTTCAGGCAACGGAAAGGCCTTTTCGGAACTGCTGGGAGGCTATCTCCGGGACCTGGTCAGCGTATATGATACGGCCAATAAAGAAAGTTTCTATCACGGCTTCGTCCTTGGCATGACGGCGTTATTTGTATCCGATTATATTATCGAATCAAACCGGGAGAGCGGGTACGGCCGCTTCGACCTGGCGATTATTCCCAAGGATGTGGCCAAGGCCGGCGTCATCATGGAATTCAAAGTGGCTGCCAGTGAAGCTGACATGGCGGCGAAGGCCAAAGAGGCGTTGCAGCAGATTGAAGAACGGGAATACGTGACGGAATTCCGCCAGCGTGGAATTCAGCGTGTATGGAAATACGGTATCGCCTTTTGTGGGAAAAAAATCCTTGCATTTCAAGGACCAATGTGCTAAACTATTCTAGCATAGGTTTTGAATGATTGATACAGAAAGAGGTGTAAGTGGTGAAAGAAGGTATTCATCCGAAGTACTACCCGAATGCGAAAGTTACTTGCGCATGCGGCAATACGTTTGAAACAGGTTCTACGAAACCGGAACTGCGTGTTGAAATTTGCTCCAAATGCCATCCGTTCTTTACGGGTCAGCAGCGCGCTCAGCAGGCTCGCGGCCGTATCGAACAGTTCAATAAACGTTATGGTAAAACAGCTAAATAAGCAGCAGTACAAGTGGGCAGCAGAGCAGAAATGCTCTGCTCTATTTGTATGTACAGAAATGGAGGCAACTCTTTGAAGAAACCGAAGACGTACGTCGGCGGCCAGGCCGTCATCGAAGGGGTTATGATGCGCGGTCCTGTCAGCATTGCCACAGCAGTGCGGACGCCGTCCGGTGAAATTACTGTAAAGAAAGACGCCGTTCACTCCATTACCGAACGGTATCCGATTTTGAAGAAGCCTTTTTTGCGGGGCAGTGTTGCCTTGTGCGAGTCCCTGGTATACGGCATGAAGAGCCTGTCCTATTCGGCCCAGGCTGCCGGTGAAGAAGATGAGCAGCTGTCGAACACGCAGATGGCCCTGACGATGGCCGTGTCTGTCGTCCTGGCCATCGTCTTTTTCCTGGCCATCCCGACGTATGCAGCCAAGTTCATTCCCGGCGTGGCCGACAGTGCCTTTCGCCTGAACATCGTCGAAGGGGTCCTGCGCCTCGCTATATTTCTATTATATATATGGGGGATTTCCCTGACGTCGGATATCCGCCGCGTCTTTGAATACCATGGTGCCGAACACAAGACCATTTGGACGTATGAATCGGGAGAAGAGCTGACCGTCGAGAACGTCAAGCGCCACAGCCGCCTCCATCCGCGGTGCGGTACGAATTTCCTGCTCATCGTTATGGTCGTGTCGATTTTCGTCTTTGCCTTCCTGGGCTGGCCGAATCTCGTCGAACGCATCGCATCCCGCGTGCTGCTCATGCCCGTCGTCGCCGGCATCAGTTATGAAATGATACGCCTCGCCGGACGCACCCAGAATCCGGTCATTCAAGCCTTATTCCGTCCGGGCCTGTGGCTCCAGTATCTGACGACGCGGGAACCCCATGCCGACCAGATCGAGGTGGCTATCGAAGCCCTCAACGCCGCCAAGCCGGCTGATGAAGAAAATGAATCGAACGAATTGAAATGAGGAGGACCTTATGAGCTCTTTTATGGATAAAGTCCAGGCCGTAGAAAATAAATTCATGGACCTGGAACAGCAGATCAGCGACCCGTCTGTCATCGCCCGTCAGGACGAATGGCAGAAACTGACTAAGGAACACGCTTCGCTGATGCCGATTGTCGAAACGTTCCGCAAATACAAAGACATTACCAGCACCATCGACGGTGACAAGGAAATCATCGACGATCCCGACAGCGACGACGACCTCATCGCCATGGCCAAGGAAGAAATGAACGGCCTTACTAAGGAACAGGCCGATCTGGAAGACCAGCTGCACGTCCTCATGCTGCCCAAGGACCCGCGGGATGACAAGAACGTTATCATGGAAATCCGCGCCGGTGCCGGCGGCGACGAAGCAGCCCTCTTTGCCGGCGACTTGTTCCGCATGTACATGAAATACATCGAAAAACAGCCGGGATGGAAGACGAGCATCATCAGTTCCAACGCCCCGGAACTGGGCGGCTTCAAGGAAGTCGTCTTCTCCGTCGAAGGCTCTGGCGTCTATGGCAAGTTGAAATATGAATCGGGCGTCCACCGCGTCCAGCGCGTGCCCGTCACCGAAGCCGGCGGCCGTATCCACACGTCGACGGCAACCGTTGCCGTCCTGCCGGAAGCGGAAGACGTCGAAATCGACCTCAACATGGACGACGTCCGCGTCGACTATTTCCGCGCCTCCGGTGCCGGCGGCCAGCACGTCAATAAGACGAGTTCTGCCGTCCGCATGACCCATATCCCGACGGGGATGGTCGTCGAATGTCAGGATGAACGGTCCCAGCTGGAAAACCGTGCCAAGGCCCTGCGCGTCCTGAAAGCCCGCCTTCTCGACCAGGCTCAGCAGAAGGCCGATGCCGAATTGACGGAAGAACGGCGCAGCCAGGTCGGTACGGGCGACCGCAGTGAGCGTATCCGCACGTATAACTTCCCGCAGGGCCGCGTGACGGACCATCGCATCAACCTGACCCTGTACAAGCTGGATAACATCCTCAACGGCGATATCGACGAATTCATCCAGGCCCTGGCCGAAGCCCGCCGGGCGGAATTGATGAAAGAAGCCGAAGATGAATAAGATTTGGACTATCGGTGCCTTGCTGCAATGGACGCAACAGTACTTTGCCGGCAAAGGCATCGATTCGCCGCGCCTCGATGCGGAAATCCTCCTGGCCCACGTCCTGCATAAAGAGCGCATCTACCTGTACGCCCATTATGACAAACCCATGAACGGTGAAGAACTGGCCGCCTACCGGGCGATGGTCAAACAGCGGGCTGACCGCCTGTCCGTGGCCCATATCCTGGGTACCAAGGCCTTCATGGGCCTCGAGTTCAAGGTCAGTGAAGACGTCCTCATTCCCAGGCCGGAAACGGAAATGCTCGTCGAGACTGTCGTCGCAGCTGCCGAAGGGACGGCGCCGGCTATCATCGACATCGGTACGGGCAGCGGAGCCATCATCCTCAGCCTGCTCCACTATCTGCCGCAGGCCACGGGGACGGGCGTCGACATCTCGCCCAAGGCCCTGACCATAGCCGCTGAAAATGGCCGTACCCTGGGCCTAGACGGCCGCGTGACTTGGATCGAAAGCGATTTATTCACTAAGGTTCCGCAAGGCGCTTGTGACTGGCTGGTGTCCAATCCGCCGTACCTGACCAAGGGCGATATGGAACAGCTCCAGCCGGAAGTGCGCCACGACCCGGCCCTGGCCCTGTACGGTGGCGACGATGGGTTGGAATTCTATCGCCGCATCGCCGCAGACAGCCCGGCTTACGTCAAAGCCGGCGGCCACTGCGCCGTCGAAATCGGCGCCGGCCAGGCCGAGGATGTGACGGCCATTTTCTGCCGCCATGGTGCCTATGACCACGAACAGACCGTCAAGGATTACGGCGGCATCGACAGGGTCCTCGTATTTTCCAGAAAAGAGTAGAGACGATGAAACAGACGAAACTTGTAGAAATTACGGATATAGAGAAACAGAAAGCCATCCTCGAAGAAGCGGGCCAGATCATCCGCGACGGCGGCCTGGTCGTCTTTCCGACGGAAACGGTCTACGGTATCGGTGCCAATGGCCTTGACGCCGACGCGTGCCGCAGTATTTACGTCGCCAAAGGCCGGCCCAGCGATAATCCGCTCATCCTGACCGTACCCGACGAAGAAGGGGCCCGCCAGGCAGCGGCTGTCATCCCGCCGACGGCACAGACGCTCATGGGCCGCTTCTGGCCGGGACCGCTGACCATCGTCCTGCCGCGCAAGCCCATCGTGCCTGATGCGGCGACGGGCGGCCTCGATACGGTAGCCCTGCGCTGTCCGGACCACGATATCTGCCGGGCCTTCCTGCGCTGTGCCGGTGTCCCCGTAGCCGGTCCCAGCGCCAACCTGTCGACCCGGCCCAGCCCGACGACGGCCGAAGAAGTCATGCACGACATGGACGGCCGCGTCGACATGGTCATCGACGGCGGTCCCTGCCACATCGGCGTCGAATCGACGATCGTCGAATGTAACGGCGACGACGGCGTCACCATCCTGCGTCCCGGCGGCGTCACTGTCGAGATGCTTCAGGAAGTCGTACCCCATGTCCAGCTCGATACGACGCTGGTCACGGGTAAGGGCGTCCCCAAGGCGCCGGGCATGAAATACCGCCACTATGCGCCGTCGGCACCGATGACCGTCGTCGTCGGCCCTGTTGACAAGGTGACGGAAAAACTGCAGACCTTATACGACCAGGCCAAGGGCGAAGGCAAGACCGTTGGCTTTTTGGTCAGCGAAGAAGTAGGGGCCTCGTTCCCGCATAAAGATATGTATATCTGGGGCCGCCATGGCGACAAGGAAGCCCTGGCCAACCAGCTCTACACGGGCCTCTTGTCCTTCGACAGCGACCAGGTCGATATCATCCTGGCCGAAGGCATCGACGATGAGGGATTGGGCCTGGCTATCATGAACCGCATGAAGAAAGCCGCCGGCGGCCACGTGGTCATTGTCGGTTAAACCTTTTCACATGACTCCGAAAGGGGTATAATAAAACTGAATTTATCAGCATATATGGGAGGAATTGATTATGAAATTAGTACTCGGCGCCGATCACGGCGGATTTGACCTGAAAGAAAACATCAAAGAATATTTGAAGGAACAAGGCATTGAATTCACCGATTACGGCACCCTGACGGGCGAACGCTGCGATTATCCGGACATTGCCAAGAAAGTCGCTGAAGCCGTCGCTGACGGCACTTTCGACCGGGGCATCCTCGTCTGCGGCACAGGTATCGGCATCGGCATTGCTGCCAACAAAGTCCACGGCATCCGGGCCGCTCTCTGCCACGACTGCTTCTCGGCAGAATACTGCCGCCGCCACAATGACGCCAACATCCTGACCATGGGCGGCCGCGTCATCGGCCCGGGCCTGGCCAGAGAAATCGTCCGTATCTTCCTCTCCACTGGTTTTGATGGCGGCCGCCACGCTGTCCGCGTCGCCAAGATTGCAGAAATGGATAAATAGGAAAGGGGATTTCACACATGCACGTACAAGTAATGGATCATCCGCTCATTCAGCACAAAGTCACACTCATGCGGAAAAAGGAAACGGGCTCGAAGGATTTCCGCAACCTCCTGGAAGAAATCACCATGCTCATGGGCTATGAAATCACACGGGACCTGCCCTTGGAAGACGTCGAAATCGAAACGCCTGTCGCCAAGATGATAGGCAAACAGATCAGCGGCAAGAAACTGGGCATCGTCCCGGTCCTGCGCGCCGGCCTGGGCATGGTACAGGGCATGCTCAACCTTATCCCGACGGCTAAAGTCGGCCACATCGGCCTCTACCGTGATCCGCAGACGCTGGAACCGGTCGAATACTACTGCAAGCTGCCCGATGTAGAAGACCGTGATTTCATCATCGTCGACCCTATGCTGGCTACCGGCGGCAGTGCATCGGCTGCCATTACGCTGCTCAAAGAAAAAGGCATCAAGAACATCAAGCTCATGTGCCTCGTCGCAGCGCCCCAGGGCGTCCAGAAAGTCAACGCCGACCATCCCGACGTCCGCATCTACGTCGCTGCCCTCGATGACAAACTCAATGACAAAGGCTACATCGTCCCCGGCTTAGGCGATGCCGGCGACCGCATCTTCGGAACGAAGTAATCGTTCATCGTAGGTCGTTTAGCGAAAATAAAGATTGTTTGTAGTTTATTGTAGGGGTTCGCACGTGGCGAGCCCGCCCTGGAATCTGTGTGATTTTCTGTCCAGTTTAGAGAATCATCCACATTCACAACGGGTCGCCCACGTGGCGCCCCTACGGTGTAAAAAAAGCTGTCGCATAAGCGACAGCTTTTTTTAATGCGCACAGGGATGGACCTTGGCGATGGCTTGTAAATCATAAGGTGTTTCCTGATAGACGATGTTCAGCCAGTTGTGATAGAACAGGTGAGCGTAGCTGCACCACGTGAAGTACGGCTGCTTGGTATCGTTGTCACCAGGATAGTAATTCTTGGGCACGGCAATGGGCAGGCCCTTTTTCTTATCCCGCAGGTATTCCTCTTCCAGGGTCCGCCGGTCGTACTCGAAGTGGCCGAGGACGAAGAAACGGCGGTGATCCGGCGTACCGATGATGTTGATGCCGTTTTCGACGGACCGGGAGAGGATGTCGAGCTGCGGCGTATTGTAGACCTGGATGTCGTTAATCGCCGTATGCCGCGACTGGGGGATGAAGTAACGGTCATCGAAGCCCCGCAGGAGGGGATGGTGCTTCTGGGTCAGCTGGTATTCAAAGATACCGAAGAGCTTGGCCGGCAGGAGACGCTTTTCGATGCCATAGTAGTAATACAAGGCTGCCTGGGCGCCCCAGCAAAAGTGGAGCGTCGAGAAGGCATGTGTCTTGGCCCATTCAAAGTAAGTCTTCATTTCCGGCCAGTAGTCGACAGACTCGAAGGGAATCTGTTCGACCGGGGCGCCGGTGATGATGAAACCGTCGTAGTAGTTATCCTTGATTTCATCGAAGACGTAGTAGTTTTCTTCTAAATAAGACGGGTCGGTGTGGGTGCTCTCATGGCTGTCCGTATGGCAGAAGTCCACTTCGACCTGGAGCGGTGAATCACCGAGGAGGCGGAGAAGTTGCAGCTCTGTCGGTTTCTTCAAAGGCATCAGGTTGAGGATAAGGATGCGCAGCGGCCGTATATCCTGATGGAGGGCCAGCCCCTTATCAATGGTGAAGATACCTTCTTCGTGAAGTTTTTCCTTGGCGGAAAGACCGTCAGCAATTTTAATAGGCATAGTGCATTTCTCCTTACAATAGTCTTAGATGGTTGCCAGTGCTTTTTCAACAGCGGCGAGGAGG
>ERZ1673741.1626-NODE-1626-length-18073-cov-17.177600_pt1 | contig 18073 bp, 17 predicted proteins | sample MGYA00580209_ERZ1673741 | MGnify/ENA primary metagenome ERZ1673741 (study PRJEB41218, sample SAMN15661754) | gut metagenome | host: Homo sapiens | place: Canada: London | collected 2015-08-20/2019-03-30 | study: EMG produced TPA metagenomics assembly of... | reverse complement strand
GCGCAGATGATGCAGAAGATGTAGTGCTTGGAAGCGTGGACGCCCAGACCCACATCGTTTGCAAAGATGAAGGGGCGGATGTACAGGGAGGCACCATCGGAGTGGGGCACCCAGTCGCGTTCCACATCCACCAGAGCCTCAACGGCCTGAATGTAATCCTCCACGGGGATCTTAGGGATGCACAGACGGTCGGCAGAATCTTGGAAGCGCTTTGCGTTGCACTCCGGGCGGAACAGCTGCACGGTGTCGTCCGCAGTGCGGTAAGCCTTCATGCCCTCAAAGATCTCCTGTGCGTAGTGGAACACGACAGTGGCCGGGTCCAGCGAGAACGGAGCATAGGGGACGATGCGGGCATCGTGCCAGCCCTCGCCCTCGGTGTAGTCCATAACGAACATATGGTCGGTGAACTTCTTGCCGAAGCCGAGCTTCGTCTCGTCCTGCGGCTTCTCCTTCGGATGGGTAGTCCGGGTGATCTTGATATCCAACATGATAAATTTTCCCTCTTTTCTGATCTCACACAGCTGACACGCGCGGCTCCTCCCGCGCCTGAAATTGCCGAATGTTGTCTTCTATTATAATAGCATGAGCACATTTTTCAAGGAAACACAAAATCTTTCATGTTTGGGGGCTGTAAGTTGCCGGGAATTGTGATATTATTTGAAAAGGAATTAACCTCTCAGTCTCGCCTACGGCTCGCCAGTCGTCCTCCCTCTGTCGCGTACGCGACATCTCCCTCCGGCCGGAGGGAGTCTTTCCTAGTAGGGGAGCCTCTGGCGAAACCGGAAACTCTGCGAGGACTGCCAAGGCCTCCCCTACAAGGGGAGGTGGCATTGCGAAGCAATGACGGAGAGGTTGTACGAAGGACAAGTATGCAATCAGAGGGACAAAACACATGATTCAAGGTGTCATTTTTGATATGGACGGCCTGATGTTCGACACGGAGCGGATGTGGGCAACATTCTGGGAACCGGCGCTTGCGGCGCTGGGGCTTCCCTATAAAGAAGGGCTGGCGGAAGCCGAGCGGGGCACCGCCGGGGAAACTTCGCGGAATATCGTCCGCAGTTTCTACGGAAAGGACTGCGACGCCAACGCCATCATCGACAGTCTGCACCGGGTGGCGGACAAAGTGTTCCAGAAGCCGGTGCCCAAAAAGCCGGGTCTGGATGAGCTGCTGGCGTGGCTGGACGAGCAGCACATCCCCATGGCAGTGGCTTCCTCCAGCCGGATGCACATCATCCAGCGCAACCTCGACAATTGGGGCCTGACCCATTACTTCAAGACGCTGGCGTCCGGCCAGCAGGTCACCCACTCCAAGCCCGACCCGGAAATCTTCCTCTTGGCGGCACAGCAGCTGGGCGTGGAACCGGCCCGCTGCCTCGTATTGGAGGACAGCTACAACGGCGTCCGCGCCGGGGCGGCGGGCGGCTTCGTCACCGTGATGGTGCCCGACCTGCTCCCCGCCGACGACGAGATGCGCAGCCTGTACACGGCAGAGTGTAAGAGCCTGACCGAGGTGCTGGAGCGTCTGAAAGCAAACGAATTCTAAGCAAAAACCACCGGTGCTCCGGTGGTTTTTTCCGTCTGCTTATTTGCAGCCGACCATGATATCGATGATCTCGCGGTTGGTCTCCTTCATGCCCTGCTTGCCGAGACGGCCTACGTTCCGCAGGGAGTTTTCGACCCCCTTGGCCACGATGCCGTCGCCGCCGCGGAACTGCTGGCCCCGGATGTACATATTATAGCCGAGCAGTCCGGCTTCCACCGCCGTGGCGATCTTAGCGGCGCAGGACGCCTTGGCACCATCGCAGATGACGCCGGACACCACGGCCAGCGCATTGACGACGGTGTGGATGACGGCTTCGTACCCGCCGCCGCAGAGATAAGCGATGCCCGCACCGGCCCCCGCCCCCGCGCTGATGGCCCCGCAGTAGGCCGACAGGCGGCCGATGGGGGTCTTTTCGTGGATGGTGGTCAGGTTGGAGAGGGTCAAGGCCCGGTAAAGCTGCTCGTCGCCGGCCTTCAGCTCCCGCGCATAGACAATGACCGGCACCGAAGTGGTGATGCCCTGATTGCCGCTGCCGGAGTTGATGACCACGGGCTGCTCGCAGCCGTTCATCCGGGCGTCGGAACCGGCGGCGGCGTAGGCTTTGGCCCGGACACGGACGTTGTCGCCCTCCATGTCCAGCAGGACGCTGCCGATGTTCGCGCCGTAATCGCCCCGCAAGCCCTCCTCGGCAATGGCCATATTGTATTTGATCTGGGGGTCCAGAATGGGCTTCACGTCCTCGATGTCCACCGTGTTGGCGAAGTCCCAGATGTGCTCCATATCCAGCAGACTGCGGTCGGTCAGATTTTCCTCCTCGTCGCCGTGAACGGGCAGGTCCAGCAGCACTTCGCCGTCCTTTTCCATGTGGACGATGTTGGTGTGGAAGACTGCGATCCGCACTTGGGCCGAGTGCCCGCCCTTCCAGACCGTCACGATGATGTCGAAGGTCACGCCATTGTCCACATGCTCGACCGTGATCTCGGTCTGGTCCAGATAGGCAAGGATGGCTTTCGTTTCCTCCGGCGTCACGTCGGCGATGACCTCCAGCTTTTGTTCCGGGCGGCCCGCCACGATGCCCGCAGCGGCCGCAGCTTCCAGACCTTTACGGTTGTCGGTGTTGGGCACGATGACTGACTTCACGTTCTTGATCATGCTGCCGCTGGCCCCGACGCACACACGCTCCGGCACGGCCCCCAGCGTCTTCCGGGCCACGGCGGCGGCATAGGCCACCGCGATGGGTTCGGTGCAGCCCATGGCAGGGATGAGTTCTTCCTTCAAGATCTGAAGATAAGCCTGATATCGCAGTTCTGTTTTTTCCATTCCGAATGTCCTTTATCGTTGTTGTGAGTCGCTTTGCTTCATTGTACAAAAAACGCCCCCAAAAAACAAGGTTTCTTAGGGGCACTTTCGCCAAACATCAGCTTTATGGAAATGAAGTCCGCTAAAAAAACAACCTCCCTTCTGACACTGTGATCGTCGGAAGGGAGGTTGCCTTTTAAGGAGAATGGTATGATGAAGAAGGTGTAATTTTAAGAATATATCTATGTATTTTCAGCGTAAATCCCGGATTGTTTTTTCCACGAGGCAATTTGCATCTCATAAAATACGCCTCTTCCAGTTTTCGCGCGTTTATATTCTTTCCTTGTACCAGTCCATCGCCTGCTTCATCGCAGCTTCGGGGGCAAAGACATAGCGGCGGTCCAGCACTTCCAGACCCAGCGCACCGGTATAATGGATTGCCTTGAGCTTTTCCAGTGCCCCGTCCAGATCCAAAACACCATCGCCGGGCACCAGATGCCCACCGGGGTTGCCGTCCACAAAATGAACGTGTCCCAGATTCTCCGGGCCGATCACATCAAGGAAGGTGGAGAAGGTGTCCACCGCCGTCGTGGCGATGACATCCGTATCCGCCAGACCCGTAAGGCGCGGGCTGTTGACCGTGCGCAGCAGACGGCGCAGCTGGCTTGCTTCATTGCAGATGTGGGTGGTGTACTTGGTAAAAGGCTCTACCGCCAGCGTCACGCCCTCCTGCTCTGCCTTGCGGGCAATGCGTCCCATTGCCTCTGCACACCAGCCAAACGCGTCCTCTGCATCCACATCCAGATAGGCAAAGCCGGTGGATACCACCATGTGGTCGCAGTCCAGCTGCACGGCCGCTTCGATGTGCTGGTTGAAAAAGTCCACGGTGCGGTCCCGATAGACCTTATCCGGATGAGAAACGCTGATGGCATACACGCACTGCTCCGGCGTAAAGCAGCGCAGAGCCAGATGATGTGCCTTGATCTTGCGGTTCAGCTCAGCCAGACGGGCAGCGTCGAAATCCTCCAGATGGAGGTGGGGGCCGGATGCCCACAGTTCGATAGACTGATAGCCCAGCCGCTCGGCAGATTCCAGAAAATAATCCAGCGTATAGCGCTTGTAATGATAATTTGCTGCACACAACTGTGAAAGTTCCATCGTTATTGCTCCTTTTCCTTTAAATAAGGATCAAACTGCTGCACGATCCGGGTGGCAAGGGCCTTGCCCCGTGCCATGCACTGCGGGATGCTCTCCCCAAGGCTCACGCCGTAGGTGAATGCTGCGATATAAGAATCGCCTGCTCCCACCGTGTTTACCACCGGCACGTTTTCCGCCGCCTGATAATAGAATCTCTGTCCATCGTAGGCAAGGCTTCCATGCTCGCCCAGCATGGCGATCACACAGCCTGCGCCCTTCGCTTTCGTGCGGCGCATAAATTCCCGGATATAGTCATCATCCTTGTCGTAGGAGAAAAAGGCGTAATCCAGATAGGGGAGAAGCGCGTCGTTGGAGGGCTGCTCCAGTCGTTTCGAAAAGTCGTAGACCCAGATCTGCCCCGGCTGGCGCAACGCAGCGATATAGCGCTCTGCCTTTGCCCAGCGCTCTGCATACACGATGTCAAAGCCCTTGACAAATTCCATATCCTCCGCGGAAAGCTCGATCTCCTCCATGGCGTTGCCGTGAAATTCCAGATGCTTTTTGTCCCCGTCTACGAGGTCCATCTTTGCCATACCGGTGGGGCGGTCGATCCTTTTGAGCACCCGCAGCGGAATATCGCGCTGCTTCAGCCGCTCCACCAGCGCATCTGCAAAGACATCGTTGCCCAGCACGGTCATTTCGGTCACATCGCCGCCCTGCGCCTTGTAGTTGAGGGCGAAGTCGATGCTGTTGCCTGTCAGATAGTACCGGTCCATCCGGTAGTAGACATCAATGCAGTTGTCTGCCATTGCGATTGCTTTTTTCATTCCGCAGCCCCCTTACTCGCCCATGACGTAGATCATATATTTGCGGTTTTTGATGCCATCGTACTCGCAGAAATAAATATCCGCTGCGCTGCCCAGCTTGATCTTGCCCTCTACGATCGGAAAAACGCAGTGGTTCCCCGTGAGCAGACTCTTGAGATGGCCGGGTGCATTGCCGCCGATGGTGCCGTAGGTGGGCAGATAGTGGTTGTGATGGTAAGGATAGTCTTCCGGCGCGATCCGGTCCAGCGTCTCCATAATATCCTTTTCCACGCAGGGCAGGCTCTCGTTCACCATGATGCCGGTGGTTGTGTGCTCCGTGATGACATAGACGACTCCGTTCTTTACTCCGGTCTGTGCCACAAATTCACGCACCGGGTCGGTGATGCGGATCAGCTCAAACTCCTTCTCTGCGCAGATGCTTACTTCCTTCAGCTCAAATCTCATTTGTTCTGGCCCTCCCATCCAAAAAAGCGCATTGCATTTTTCCAGTAGATCTTTTCCCTCGTGTCGGGCAGCATCTCCACGCTATCCAGCCCCCGCTTGCTGCGCACCGGGCGAATGCGGGGCGAGTCCGAACCGAACATGACCTTATCGGCCAGATTATGATCCAACCAGTATTCGCCCATGTCCTGCTTGAACACTTTGGCAAACAGCTGGTAGGGACCATCAAAGTTCATCAGTGCAGTGTTTGCGTAGAGATTGGGATACTTGAGCAGCAGAGCCGCCGTCTCCTGCACCCACGGCCAGCCGAAATGAGCAAGGCAGAGATTGACCTCCGGCCAGCGCAGCGCCACCTCCTCAAATTCCATCGGGCGGGCATACTTTGCCAGCGCGTTATTTTCCAGACAGAAGCCGGCGTGGAAGATGATCGGCTTGTGGTATTTGCGGCACAGATCATACAGCGGCACAAGGCGCTCGTCCATGGGGTACATTTTGAGCCGTGCGGTGTTCACTGCAAGTCCGGCCAGCCCCAGCTCAGCAAAGGCACGTTCCAGCTCCTGCACAGCATCGGGGCGGCGGGGGTCCACCGTTGCCATACCGATATAGAACTGTGCATCCAGCGCCACCAGCTTTGCGATCTCATCGTTGGAAATCTCCACCATCCCCGACTCCACAGAGCAGTCCTCCGGCAGCAGCACCACCCGTCCAATGTCTGCAAGCGCATACTGCTTGCGCAGCAGCGCCATGTCGGAGGGCTTCATCAGATGATAATTCATGGCATCACAGCGGCGGCGAAAGCGCTCCTGATCCTCACAGATCGGTGCAAACAGTGCCGGATGGATATGAGTATCAATGACCATAGGACAGTCTTCTCCTTATTTTTGCATTCTGTGCATCCTGTCCCGATTTTCCAGATAGAGATCCCGGAAAATCGGGTAATGCTCCTGATAAAATTCATAATTTTTCCGGTCCGGCTGCAAGATCCTGCCCTGCGGTAAAGCGGCGCGCAGAGCGGAAAAACTTTCCAGCGCACCGACGCCCAATGCCGCCAGCATGGCGTCTCCGTAGCTGGAGCACTGGAACGGCTCCGGAATGGTCAGCGGCATTCCCGCCATGTCGCAGATGATCTGCATCCATGCAGCGTTTTTCGTGCCGCCGCCCGCTGTGATGATCCGCCGGGGCGGCACCCCCAGCTCCTTAAACAGCAGCAGGTGCTGATAGGTGGAATAGCCTACGGCTTCCAGCGCAGCGCGGTTGATCTGCGCCCGTCCATGCGTTCCTTTCAGTCCGAAGAGCATTCCGGTGGCCTCTGCGTCCTGCAGGGGGCTTCGCTCACCGTAGATATACGGCAGCATAATCAGTCCGTCGCTGCCCGGCGGCACAGCAGCCGCCTCCCGCGCCATGACTGCGTAGGCGTTTTCACCGCCCTGCTTTTCGGCTTCCAGCTCTTTGCTGTACAGCAGGTCACGCACCCAGCGGGTCAATGTGCCCGCCGCATTGGTGCCGTCGCCCAGACAATAGGTGCCCGGCACGGTAAACGCCTTCCCACCCTTGAGGGCGCCGTTGCCCTGCGGCGAAACATAGCTGTCCACGAAGTGATCCGTACAATAGTAATAGAACATCGAGGAGCCATACTGAAAAAAGGCCGTGCCCGGCTCCACCAGACCCACGCTGATGGCCTCTGCCGTGGAGTCACCGGTACCGGTAATGACCGGCGTTCCCGCGGCAAGGCCGGTCTGTGCCGCAGCCTCCGGTGTGACCGTGCCCACGATGTCTGTGGACCATGCACACGCCGCGATCTGGTCCGGGCGGCAGTACAGCCCGCACTCTGCCTCGTTCACACTGCCGTCCGCTTGGTACAGCGGTCGGAACGAGCCTTTGGCAAGGGACTGATCGATGACATATTTCCCGGTCAGGCGCGCCGTCAAAAAGGAGCTGCCCGTGAGGAAATAGGCCGTCTTTGCGTAGATCTCCGGCTCATGCCGCCGCAGCCAGAGGATCTTTGTGGCCGTGTCGCCGGAGCAGATGGGATGGCCGAACAGCTCCTGCACCCGCGCCTGTCCGTAATGCTCTGTCAGCCACGCCGCTTCCTCTGATGCGCGGGCGTCGATGCCGTAGAGGATGGCCGGGCGCAGCGGGCGGCACTGTTCGTCCACCGGTAGGCAGTCGGTGCCCAATGCACTGGTACCCACACAGGCGATCTGCTCCGGCCGGATTCCGCTCTGTTTTATCAGGGTCCGGCACAATTTGCACAGGTCGCCCCACCAGACCGCCTCGGCCTCCTGCTCGAACCACCCGGGCTGCGGGTTGTCCATCCCATGAGGCACCGAGGCATCCGCCGCCACTCGGAAGCTTTCGTCGATCAGGATGCCGCGGGACTCAAAGGTACCGATGTCGATGCCCAGAAAATAGCGTTTCATCCTGCTCTCCTTTCTCACAGTCGGGCGCGGATGTCGTACACGATCTCCATAAAGCTGCGCACTCGCTCTTCGTCCACACGCCCGTTGAACACGCCGTCCTTCTTGAACGCAGTGCCCATGCAGACGGCATCGCAGTATTTCAGCTTATCTCTCACATTTTCGTGGCGGCAGCCGGTATTGCAGAACACCGGCACATTGCGGGGCTTTGCCACCTCGTAGACCTTGTTCAGGATCGAATCGTCCGGCTCGCTGCCGGCAGAAGCGCCGGACACGCACAAGCCGTCTGCAAAGCCACCGAACATGATAGACTTTGCCACCACCTGAATATCCCGCTGCACCAGATAGCTGTCTGCCTCGGGGTTCACCTTGAACAGCAGCTTCATATCCGGGATCTCCAGCGCCTTGCGGTGGCGGACCGCCTCACCGCTGTTGGAGGTATAAAGGCCATATTCTCCCATGTATGCACCTGAGAAGCAGCTCCGGGCAAATCTTGCGCCGGTGGCAGCAGCAAGGTCGATGGTCGCGATCGGATTCTTGACCACATTGACGCCATAAGGCACCCGGATCAGCGGGCGCAGAGCGCCGATGATATAGGCCATCGCCGAGATCACTGCCACATCCGCCACCGGCTGGTAGGGCAGGCTGAATTCATTGGCAAACAGAATTCCGTCCACGCCGCCGTTCTGCAGCGCCACGAGATCCTGCCGGGCGTGCTCCAGCACGGTGTCCATGCTACCGCAGTAGCCCGGGTCGCCGGGCAGGGCATCCAGATGCAAAAGCGCGATGATGGGTTTTTCAACACCAAACATTTCCTGAGTCCACACGGTATTGCTCTCCTTTATATCCTTCCGTTTCAATCCAGTTCGTGCGTGTTGGCGCGCATCCACGCCACGGTGTCGTCAATGGCCTTGTCCGGGTCGATGTAATAGCGGCGGTCGCAAATTTCGAAGGAGCAGGTTCCCTCATAGCCGTGCGCCTTGATCTGGTCGTAATACTCTTTCATGGGGAAGTCCGCATCTCCCGGTACGGTATGGCCCCGGTCATTGAAATGAATGTGTTGCAGCTTATCACCCAAGTTGGCAAAGTAGTCATCGATGGTCTCTCCTGCGTAGGTCATCTGATCCATATCCACCATACCAACAACAGCGGGCGAATCGATCTCAGCAATCATCTTTGCCAGATCCTTGCTGGTAATGAGGACGTTAGTAGTGGTTACCTTCAACTCCTCCAGCAACAGAGTAACCCCCTTGCGCTCGGCGTAGGCAGCCAGAGTCCCCACACTCTCCCGGCAGAATTTCCATGCTTCCTCGCGCGGCATATCAAAGTATCCAAACCCGGTGCTGATTTGAATCGCGGGGCATTCCAAAAACTGGGCGGTATCAATCGCACGCTGGTAGTAGCGGATGCTGGACTCCCGGGTCAGGGTATCCTGAGTGCAGAAATTCACTGGATAAACGCAGTTTTCCGGGGTCATGGCCATAACTGAAAGGTGATGACGGCGAATACTCTTATCCAGCTCTAAAAGACGGCTGACCGGATAGTCGAACATGTTCAACTGAGGCGCACTGCAATAGAGATCGATACTGTCAAAGGGAGACCGCTCGACCTTATCCAGAAACTTCTCAATGGGATAGCGTACATAGTGATAACTCATGGGCGCGAGTTTCATAAAAGACCATTCCTTTCTCTTCCATACAGGCAGCCCGATTTCTACGGGCTTCTGCCCCGAATAGGTTCAGGCTTTCAAAACATTCCGGATATAGTCGATATACGCATCGGTAGCCTTGTCCGGATCCAGATAATAGTCTCGGCTACACATCTCGCAGGAACACCAGCCCTGATAGCCCCTGCGGACAAGGGTGTCGTAATACTCCTTCATGGGCAGCCCGCCGGTTCCGGGGATCGTATGGTTCAGGTCACTGAAATGGACAAAGCCATACTTATCGCCCAGATTGTCAAAGTAATCGTTGATGTGCTCCCCGGCCTGAGACATCTGGTCGGTGTCGGAAAGACCCAGCAGATTGTCCGCGCCCACATCATCGATAAACTGTTTAAGCTCCTTGCTGGTAACCACCAGATTGGTGGTGGTTATCTTACAGGTCTCCATAAAGATGGTGACGCCTTTCTTTTTGGCGTACTCCGCCAGAAGCTGCACCGCCTCAACCTGACGTTTCCATGCCTCATCCTTGTCAGCATCATAATATCCCGTTCCCGGGCAAATCTGGATATGAGGACATTCCAAAAACTGAGCCGTGTCAATCAGGCGCTGATAGTATCGCTGAGTCGATTCCCATGTCAGGAGATCCGATGTGGCCAGATTAACCGGATAGACGCAATTCTCGGCTGTCAGAACATAGGGGGTCAGGTGCCGATCCCGAATGTCGCGGTTCAACTGAATCAGCGCACCCAAAGAATAATCAAATGGGTTAAGCTGGGGGCCGGTGCAATAGATATCGATTCCATCCAAGCCGACCCGTTCCATCTTGTCAAGATACTTTCGTATAGGATATCGGAGATAGTGATAGCTCATCAGGGTAAATTTCATGGATACTTTCTCCCTAAAATCACTGCGTATGGATTGGGCGGTGGATCTGCACAAAGGCAGCCCACCGCCCAAATCCCGACGCGGCATAAAAATTACAGGATTACACTTGCCAACAGGAACGCTACTGCGGCATCCACGACGGCCATAACCAGAGAGGGTAACAGATAGCTGGTGTTGAATACGAATTTGCCGATTTTGGTCGTTCCCGCCGTATCAAAAGCGATGGCGGCCAGACTCTCGGAGGCAGCGGGAATCAGGAAGTGTGATCCGATGGTGACCCAGCCAGCCAGCAACACGGGAGTGCTGATGCCGAGTGCCAAGCCCAGCGGAATCACGATTGCGGTGGTGGAACCCTGCGAAGTAGTGATATTACCCACCAAATAGCAGGCAATAATGAATACCCAAGGGTACTTATTGGTGAACTGCGAGACCGTCTCGGTCAGGAAGGTGGACTGCGCGCCGATGAAGATATTGACCATCCAGCACAGGCCAAGACAGATGACGGCCGCAAACACACCGGACTTAAAAACGGGCATCTCAAGAATAGCATCGGCCTTTTTGTCCATCACAAGACAAATTACCGCAGCGGCGCAGAGCATGAAGATTTGGATGATGTCGGTCATGCCCATAGTGCTGCCGTCAGCCAAAACAGGACGCAGGGATTTGACCACACCCAGAAGAACGACGGCTACCATCGCAACCAAGAAGACGATGACAGAAATCTTGGACTGCTTGCTGAAAGAAGAGGTGTCGACCACTTTTTCTTCCTTGTGCCCACGCAGTACAAGGGTGCCATCGGCAACACGCCGCTGGAACTCGGGGTCATCTGCAAGTTCCTTGCCTCGCTTCATCATAACAAGGCCGGAAGCCAGAGAGCCAAGAAGGGTAGCAGGAATGACAACCATCAGGACGGTAATCATATCTACGCTGCCCGACTCCTCCAAAAATCCTACCAGCGCGGCGGTAGCGGCGGCAAGCGGAGTGCCGCAGACCGCATTTTGGCTGGAAACCACAGAAGCGGCAATCGGCCGCTCGGGACGGACGCCGTTCTCGATGGCAATTTCGTTGATGATGGGCAGCAGGCTCCACAGAATGTGGCCGGTTCCGCAGCAGAAAACAAACAGCCAGCTGATCATGGGCGCCAGAATGGTGATTGATCTAGGATGTTTTCTCAAGATCTTCTCCGCAAGAGCCACCAGGTACTCAATACCACCCGCAGCCTGCATCGCGCCACCCGCAATAACCACGGCCAGAATAATTCGCAAAACCGTGAGCGGGGGATCCGACATGGGTGACTTAAAGATAAATGTAAAGACAAACGCGCCGACCGCACCGGCAAGCGTAAGGAAAACTCCTCCCTTGCGAACGCCCCAGAAGATGAGAAGGAGCATGATGACAAGCTCAATCCAGAACATGATTTTTTCTCCTTTTTCTTTGATTTTTCCCAGCGACCGCATACCCAGCAAGTTCATGACGCTTTCTTTGCCTGCCGCCCCGGGCCCGTTTCCGTCAGTTTTCATCAGAAAGATGCGCACATTCTCTGTTACAAGCAATCCATCCCGATTTGTCTTTGTATTAGGCATCGAAATGTTATGCTTTGTATTATGATGCAATAATATAATGCAAGCATCTCCTTGTCAACAGCATTCCGGCATTTTCGTCAAAACATACTATCAACGCACCATTGTTTTGTGAATCACCACCAAATTATTGTATCCTTCTGTCCTCATTTGCTCCCGTTTTGTCTCTTACTTCTATAATACAAAAAGAGAGCGCCCCTGAAATTCTGCTTCAGGGACGCTCTCTTTTTATTTTTATACACAGGTACGTCTTTTTGTTGTACTCATCTTTGACAGCTCAGACCATGAGCTTAAACTTATCCGCGATGCAGAGCTGACGGCTCAGATAGCAATGTTCCCCGCTCTGATCGTGCACCACGCTCTTGATGGACAGCAGCGGGTAGCCCTTTACCACACCCAGATACTTGGCCTCCTGATGGTTCGCAAACACGATCTCAAGGACTTTGTCTGAGCGTGTGAATACGATGCCCGTTTCCTTTCGGATCGTCTCATACAGAGAGGCATTGGTCAGATCTGCATTGAACAGAAAGAAAAAGCTCTCCGGAAATTTGCAGGTCTCCAACAGCATCGGTCTGCCGTCCGCAAGGCGCAGACGCTCCACAACCAGCGTCTGTTCGTCCTTTTTCAGCCCAAGCTGCCCCCGTTCTTCCTCCGTGGGCTGTTCCAGTGCGATCTTGATCGTCTTTGCGCCGGGCTGGTATCCCATCATATAACACATATTGGTGTAGCTCAGCACGCCATCCAGCTTTCGCTGGATCTTCTTTTCCGCAACAAACGTGCCCTTGCCGGGCTTGCGCACCAGAAATTCTCCTTGAGACAGCTCATCCAGTGCTTTACGCACCGTGACGCGGCTGACCGAATAGCGCTCGCAGAGTTCATTTTCCGTTGGCAGGCGGCTGCCCGGGGGATACTCGCCCGCATCAATAGCCGCACGCAGTGTTGCGGCGAGCTGTTGAAACAGCGGCGTTGAAATTGTATTATCCAAACTCATGGTATATTCTCCCGTTCTTATTTTTATCACGAAATACGGTTTATTTTCAATTTACTTTTTTGCGTGCCCCGCAAATATGTCACAATACAAACTTATTATATATAAGTTTTATCCGCGCGTAAAGAGGAAAAACAAATTTTTTCTCCCTTGCGTCTGTGCAGGGCCGTTTTCCAGCGCCCCCTATTTATATAGGAAGCCCGCCACATTTCGTTTCGTTCCTTGTCAAAAATGCACAATTTTTTTGTCCTATTTTCGGTATTGACATTTGTATTGCTTTGTATTATCATCATGGCAAGGAAAGTTCCTCCGGAAACCACCGGAAGAAATCGAGACAGTTTAATATGAAATGCAGGAGGGTAATACAATGCATTACAAGTACACTGACATCAAGGCCATCGTCGCTGAAATTCTGGAGAACAAGAAGGACGAGGGCGGCGTCAAGAACATCTATTTCGTAGGCTGCGGCGGCTCTCTGGGTGCTCTGTACCCTGCAAAGACCTTTATGGAGCGCGAGAGCCTGACGCTGAAGTCCGGCTGGGTGAGCAGCAACGAGTTCGTCCACAGCACGCCCCGCGATTTCGGCAAGAACTCCATCATCTGCCTTGCCTGCCACAAGGGCAACACCCCCGAGACCATTGCCGCTGCAAAGCTGGGCAAGGAGATGGGCGCTGCTGTCATCATCCTGACTTGGCTGGAAGAGTCTGAGATCATCGAGTTCGGCGATTACATCATCCATTACTCCTTCGACGCCAGCCCGGATCACCTCGCCGGTGACATCGACTACGCCGGTGAAAAGACCATGTGCGCCCTGCAGGTCGCCGTGGAGCTGCTGAATCAGACCGAGGGCTACAGCAACTACGATAAGTTCCAGCAGGGTGCCGGCATGATCACCACTGTGATCCGCAAGGCCCGCGCTCATGTGGCCCAGCGCGCTCTGGACTTTGCCGAGGAGTACAAGAACGACTCCGTCATCTACACCATGGGCAGCGGCGCAGGCTACGGTGCCGCTTACATGGAGAGCATCTGCATCTTCATGGAGATGCAGTGGATCCACTCCGGCACCATCCACACCGGTGAGTTCTTCCATGGTCCCTTCGAGGTCACCGACGCCAACACCCCCTTCGTCATTCAGGTGTCCGAGGGTTCTACCCGTGAGCTGGACGAGCGCTGCCTCAAGTTCCTGCACACCTATGCAAAGCGCATCGAGGTGCTGGACGCCAAGGAGCTGGGCCTGTCGGTCATCGATCCCGCTGTCGTGGACTACTTCAACCACTCCCTGTTCAACAATGTCTATCCCATCTACAATCACGCCCTCGCTGAGACCCGCCAGCATCCGCTGACCACCCGCCGCTATATGTGGAAGGTCGCATACTGATATAGACGGAAAGGATCTGATACGATGAGCGCAGTCAAGATCATCGCCATCGGCGATAATGTGTGCGACAAATACCTTTCCCGTGGGAAGATGTACCCCGGCGGCCAGTGCGTCAACACCTGCGCCTATGCCGCAGCAAACGGTGTGCCTTCCGCTTATCTGGGCAAGTTTGGCAGCGATGAGGTCGCCGCCTACAACCAGAAGATCCTGCACGAGCTGGGCATCGACATCAGCCGCTGCCGCCATTTTGAGGGCGAAAACGGCTTTGCCATGGTCACGCTCAAGGGCAACGACCGTGTCTTTCTTGGCTCCAACAAGGGCGGCGTCGCCAAAGAGCACAGCTTCGACTTCACGCAGGAAGATCTGGAGTACATCAAAGGCTTCAACCTGATCTACACCAACCTCAACAGCTATATCGAAGAGGATCTTCCCTTCCTGCACACGGCCGGCGTGCCCATCGCCTATGACTTTTCTACCCGATGGACCGACGCCTATCTGGAAAAGGTCTGCCCCTATGTCACCGTGGCCATCCTGTCCTGCGCACACCTGAGCGCCGAGGACCGCGCCCGCGAGATGCAGAAGGCCGCCGACCACGGCGTTTCCATCGTGCTGGGCACCATCGGTGAGGACGGCTCCTATGTGCTGTACAACGGCAAGACCTACTACGCCTCCGCCGTGCACGCAGATGACGTCATTGATACCATGGGCGCCGGCGACTCCTACTTTGCCGCTTTCCTCTGCTCGCTGCTGAAGTCTTCCAAGAGCGGCGCTCTGCTGGACGGCACCGAAGAAGAAAACGTCGCGCATCTGCAGGAAGCTATGCAGATCGGCGCAGCATTTGCTGCAAAAATGTGCGCCAAGGAAGGCGCCTTCGGCTACGGAACCCCCATCGTGGGACGCACCGAACTGTAAAATAAACAGGAGGCATTTTCATGAAACCTGATCAGTATGAAAACAACGCGGAAGGCATCCTCTGCGTTTATAAGAACCCCAAATGGCTGGTTTGCATCAAGAACTGGAAGCCTGACAACGACATTGCCGGCATTGCTCATCTGGAGATCCATCACTCCACCGACGAGCAGTTCATCCTTGCCGCTGGTAAGGCAATCCTCATCACCGCCGAGCGCGAGGGCGGCAGCTTCAAGAATATCGAGCTGACCCCCATGCAGCAGGGCAAGGTATACAATGTTCCCGCTGAGTGCTGGTTCTACTCCATCACGCAGAAAGACACCAAGGTGATCTATGTGCAGGACTCCAACTGCTCTATGGAAAACAGCGACCTTGCCGACCTGACCGCTGCTCAGATCGCCGACATTCAGGAGCGTGCACGCAAGATCCTCGCAGAGTGAAAAGGAGCTTTTTATGCCGATCCGATGCGTCCTCTTTGACTTTGACGGTGTGATTGCCGATACCGAGGAACGGAACGCCGACTATCTTGCCGCTGCTCTTGCGCATTTCGGGGTCCGGCTGACCGAAGAGGATCGGAGCGCACTGGTGGGCATCAATGATCCCTCTCTACTTGAGGCACTGCTGAAGCGGGCAGAAACGCCGGTCACTCTGGAGCAGCTGCAGGCCGAACGTACACGCCACGGCAACTACTACGAAAACGGTGCCGACCTGCACACACAGCCCGGTCTGCGGGAGTTTCTCTCTGCGCTTCGCGCACAGGGCATTCGCACCGGCGTAGTCTCCTCTACCCGGTCACAGCTCATTCTGACCGCGCTCGACCGCCTGCATCTGGTCTCACAGTTCGATGTGGTGGTCTGTGGCGACATGGTCACTCGGCGCAAGCCCGATCCGGAACCTTATCTGCGGGCAGCGCAGCTTCTGGGGCTTGCCCCCGGCGATTGTCTGGTCATCGAGGACTCTCCCACCGGCATCCGTGCCGGAAAAGCCGCCGGCTGTACCGTGCTGGGCTATACCGGCAGCTCCATCCGTCAGGACGTCTCTGCGGCAGATTTCGCTCTTTCCGATTTTCATCTTTACCGACAAATCCCACTTTTTCAGAATTTTTCTCCGTTCTGATTTTATGACAAAACAGACCAAACCGATACAAATAGGTTTGGTCTGTTTTGCATTTAAGCAGCTCCGCTCCGTGCAGGAGACCCGCCACCGCAGCAGCGTTTTTCCCCTATAAGGCGCAGGGCAAATGATCAGCCTCCATGACGGCTCTTTTGGAATTGCTCAAGGATGCCGACCCGGAAATAAAGGCAAAACTCCGCCTGGCCCTGCTCACCTGATGCAAAAAAGGGCACTGATTGCAATGCAATACAGCGCCCTACATCATCGGACATGGAAAACACCGACCGTGCAAAAACCGTGCAGAAACCGTGCACCCATGGCTTACAAAACAAAAAAGCCATGAAATCTTTCGATTTACAGCTTTCACGGTAGACATTCCTACGCGTTGGAACCCGCGGGCTAAGCAACAGCAACGAGTTGCGTTAGCTGATTTTTCCGCAGCCCCTTGGCAGGGCTTTGAAAAATCAGAACGCGGCCCCAACAACTCCTCCCTGTTTCAGCCGCAGGCTGCGGTCGTCGTTGTTGCACTGGGCTGATTGCTTGCGGCGCTATGCGCCGCCGCCCTGTTCGAGCCCCTTCCATCGCGCAAACAAAAAAGAAAAACCAGTACACAATGTGTACTGGTTTTTCTTGGTGCGATGGAAGGGACTCGAACCCCCGGCCTACTGATTCGTAGCGCACGCCGGGCGATTCCCTCAATTTTTGGAAGTTACGTTTTACCGTCATTTCTCGGCGATACATCGCAAGTTTTGAGCTTGGAGTTTCTGCACCCTTTGTCCGATTTTGCAACGATTTGCACCCTTTGCACGTTTTGAAACCGTGCAAAAACCGTGCAGAAACCGTGCACTTACTCCCAGACAAATGAAAAATCGACTTATCCGTGGTGAAGTACCGGGCGCCGTAGCCGCCGGCCTCGGCAACGCCCTGCCGGGCAGCCTCCACCAGCTTATCCAGATGACCGGAACCGGGATGGCTGTCGCCGAAGGTGCTTTCGATGAAGATCTGGGGCTTGCTCAGATCCTCCACCTTCCAGCCGGTACCGATACGGAGGGGATCCAACTCGGCAGCGATCTTACGCATTTGCTGACTGACTAATATGACAACGATCCTCCCATGTATTGGTAATTATTCATCGACCTTCCACAGACCCAGCGCGGGAGTGCCTACATAGTAGATTTCTTCGCCGTCCGGCAGGATGTTCCAGCCGTCGTGTAGCTTTTCGGGATCATAACGCTTGGATACTTCGTTATAATCCGCCCACTGATAACCGACGCTCTCGATCTCTTCCTGAGACATCAGATCCGGCTTGGTCGCATAGGTGACGGTGAAGCGTCCTTCGGTGGAGCCCTGAATCAGGTGGGCAGCACTCATGAGTCTGCCCTCAAAAGCGCCCTGACGGTACAGCTCCAGAATATGGGGCGTTCCGGTGTAACCGTACTTCCGGGTCATGGCATCCATTTCCTCGTTTTCGCCGAAGGCACGGATGCCGGGGGCAAGGATCAGCAGCTCGCCGCCGTCTGCCACCGTCATGCGGGTGCGGTAGATGCCCTTGTTGCCCACCCAGGTGGTTTTCAGCTCGGAGGGCTCCAGGTAGGTGACCACCTTTTTCGCACGACGCTCCACATGGACGATGTTCAGTTCCTGGCTCAGCTTTGCGGCCAGCTCAAAGGGCTTCCGGGACTGGCCAATGTACAGACCACGCAGCTGCACTTCTTCGCCTTCCCGGGTGGTGACGGTTTGCAGATAAACAAGAGGCAGCTTTCCGTCGATAAAATGCTGCTGAGCATAGTCATAGAGCTTCCGGGCGGGGCTGTCAATGACGCCAAGAGCCTTCTCCATGCCGCAGATGGCGGAGAGCATATGGGACTTATTGATCATCTCCCGGCCGCC